>Ga0214921_10001598_pt1 | contig 38209 bp, 31 predicted proteins | sample LL1505_MetaG_FD_177992 | JGI IMG/M metagenome (GOLD analysis project Ga0214921, IMG submission 177992) | Freshwater microbial communities from Lake Lanier, Atlanta, Georgia, United States - LL-1505 | ecosystem: Environmental > Aquatic > Freshwater > Lake | place: USA: Georgia | collected...
GCATGGCTGTGCGCGTCGTCAGCAGCGAGCGCAGCTTTTGCAATCGGAATAACACGGTTACAAGTGCTCATGCTTTGGTCCCTAGGCCTTGTCGTAAACCACTTCGAGCGATTTGCGACTGACCACCGGCCGGCCCATCATGTCTTCAAGCGATGCGGGTTGGAGCGGCGCTCCGGCAGCTTCCTGACCCTTGAAGAGGCCAAGCAATTGATCCTGGGTGAGTGGCTTGGGTCTGACCGGTGGCGCCTCGGCAACCGCATGGGCAAGTCCTGCGAACAGCGGCCCCCAGGTCGATTGCATCGTTCCAATAATTTCGTAATTGGCGCTCTTGCGACGGATATCATCGTCAGCAGGAATTGCAGCCAGCACCGGGATGCCCACGGCGTCGGCAAAGGCCTGTGACTCGCCGGTGCCGTCATCTTTGTTGATCACCAGACCGGCAACACCCACGTTGCCGCCCAACTTTCTGAAGTACTCGACCGCCGAGCAGACGTTGTTGGCCACATAAAGCGATTGCAAATCGTTGGATCCAACAACGATCACTTTCTGGCAAAGGTCGCGGGCTATCGGCAAACCAAAACCACCACAGACCACATCGCCCAAAAAGTCGAGCAAGACATAATCAAAGCCCCAATCATGAAAGCCCAATTTTTCGATCGTTTCAAATCCGTGAATGATGCCGCGTCCGCCACAGCCTCGACCCACTTCCGGTCCGCCAAGTTCCATCGCAAAAACACCATCGCGCTTAAAGCAGATGTCCTCGATACGCAAAACCTCACCGGCCTGCTTTTTGGCCGACGATGTCTCGATGATGGTCGGGCATGCCTTGCCGCCGAAAAGCAGCGAGGTGGTATCGCTTTTGGGGTCGCAGCCGATGAGCAAAACCCGCTTGCCCAGCTGCGCCATCATGGTTGAGAGATTGGCAAGGGTGAAGCTTTTGCCGATGCCGCCCTTCCCGTAAATCGCAATGATTTGTGTTCCCGGTGGTTGCGCCGGCTCAAATTGTGCGTCGTCGACTTTCATGGACATGAACTCCAGTCGAGCACCATCTTCAGGCAGCTCGGATCGGTGAAGGCTGTTTCATAAGCCAGGTTGGCCTGCTGCGCGGGCATGCGATGGGTAATCAAGCCGTCAAGGCTTAACTGGCCCGACTCGACCGCATGCCGGACCGCATGCAAATCTTGTTCCTTCCACTCGGCAGCCACGCGAATGCTCAGTTCGCGCATAAACGCTGGCGCAAAGGAAAAATGCAGCAAATCAGCGTAAAAGCCAGCCAGCACAAGCTGGCCGCCGGGTGCAATGCGTGCAATCAGCTGATCGAGATGCGAGGCATCGCCCGAGGCGTCCACCACGCATCGGTAATCCCGCCGCGGGTCATCTTCAGGCAGCAGGACCGGATAGTCCACTGGGCTCGTTGCCGCCGTTATCGAGGAGGAGCGCTTGGCGGCAAGCGGCATGGAGGCTTCGGGCCATGCATCGGAGGACACCGCGACGGGAGCCGATTCCGGGTGTTTTTCAGGCTGTGCCTGGACAAGGCCATGAAGCGGCCTGCGCAAAGGGTCGCGCTCCCACAGCGTGGGTGGAGGATTTCCCCGCATGAGGCAAAGGCGGGCAAGCAGGCGACCGAGCACTCCGTGACCGATGATGAGATCGGGCGCATCCAGATGCGGAAGGTTCAAGGCATGGTGGGCCGTGGCGGCCAGCGCAAGCAAGACCGCGCGCTCGCCAAGCTCCTGATCCATACGCAGGGCCCGATGCGAAGGTAGAACCACAGTTTTTGCGGCGCCGCCAAATAGACTGCGAACTTCTGGGTAGCAGCGCGCTCCGGGCACGAAAACAAAGTCCCCTGGGCGGCGCGACGTACCGGCGCCAGCTTCAAGCACCTTGCCTACCGACTCATAGCCTGGAATCAGCGGATAACCCATACCCGGGAAGTGCGGCATACGACCGGTCCAGAGCAGTTTCTCAGTGCCTGTACTGATCCCGCTGGCTGCGATTTCGACCACCAGATCCTGGTCGCCTGGAACAGACAGGCCAACCCGGTCAAGGCGCAAACGCTGGGGCTTTTCCATCACAACCGCAAGCGTTTGCAAACCAGCCATGCTCAATGCCCCCCTTGTCCAACAAAGGCAAGCGTCGGCTTTGCAGGCCTTGCGCATGTTGCCTTCGCGGAAATGCTGCGACCAGGTGCAGAAGCAGCGGCAGGTGCTGCCCCAGGCTTACAAGCCAAGCAGAGGCTTTGGAGCATCGGTGGATTGTAATTTTGAATTGTCATCTTAATCTGTCTAATCTAATTGACACTTATACACCTGATTGATCGCTTCGTCCACGACAACACCAGCCATTCGTCGGCGCCGAACGGTTAACGCTCGGCAAGCAGCACCCGAACCTGTAAGGGCATGACCTGTCTCAAGACCCGCGCGCGGGCAAAGCCTGCTTCGCGCAGCATCGCAAGCAGCTCGTCTGGACGACGCGAGCGGCCGCTGCCCATCGCCCACAAATACATCGCGAAGTAGGCATCGGCCACCGGCATGGCGCCCCGGGTCTGCGCCATCGGTTCGGCAAGTAAAAGCTTGGCGCCGGGCGTCATACTCTGGTGCAGCTTGCGAAGCAGTTGCATCACGAATGCATCGTCATGGTCATGAACCACCCGGATCAGACTGACCAAATCGGCGGCAGTCGGGATCGGATCACTCAAGAAGCTTCCTGGCACGCAGCGGGTCCGCTGCGTCAGCCCGAGCTGCTCAAAGCGCAGCGCTGCGCGTCTGGTCACGGCCGGTAAGTCCATCAGCGTGAAGCGCATTCTGGGATAACGCGCAGCGACTTGGGCAATGAACACGCCTTCACCGCCGCCAAGGTCAAGCATATGCTGGTGTTTTGAAAAGTTATAACTTGCCAGGATTTCTTCTGCGACCATCGGCTGCGACGCTGCCATCAAAGCCGAGTAGTCGCCCACAGCCACATCGTGTAATTCGCTCGGCTTCTCACTGGTGGCATAGGCCCAATAGCCCGCCATTGCGCGCTCTGAGCCGCGGCTTTGCAAGAGCGCCACCGGGTCGGCCAAATCCTGATAAAAAAGCGCATGATGCTGGATCATCGCCTTCAGCCCGGGGCTGCTGAGCACCGAGGCTCCAAGCATGCCCAGACCATAGCGGGTGTCCAGGCCGGCGTGCTTGCTGCGTTGCTCAAGCAAGGCCAGAGCCACGGCCGCCTGAAGCAAACGCCCAACCGCATCCGGATTCATGCGCAAGCGCTTGGCGATCTCTTGCAGCGAGAGCGGACCCTGGCTTAGCATCTCGAACAGATCCAGACGAACAGCGGCAAGCAGGACCTGCGAATAAATGAATCCTGCACACAGGTCAAAAAGGCGCACCGCCTGGCGCCGAGCGATCGGTCGCGTGAGCGGGAAAGACAGAGCCCATTGCTGAAACCGGCGCTGCAGCAATTGCGCATCGCGCCAGGCCAAAAATCGCGCCTTGATGCTGGCAAAAATGCCTTCGTCCTGGCGCAGGACCTGTGTTGTGGGCAAAGGCTCGATGTGCTCCGGCAAAGCGCTCAAAGCGGTGCTCCAGCTTTCAATTCGAGGAGACGATCGGCTCGTGGCGCGGGCTTTGTCTGGCCGGCTCGGCCACCGCGACCTTGTGGATGTGACTGGGGATCAAGCGCTGTGACTCAGCGCGCAAAAGGCCCTTGAGCGCCTTGGCACCCCGGCAGTCCGGGATGCTTGCAAGCGCCTGGCTCATCAGCTGCTCAAAGCGCTCAAGCGCCGCGCTCAGCCCAAGCGTGGTGACCGCACTCGGACGCCCATGACAGAGGTCCTGGCCCACGGGCTTGCCCAGTTCAGCAGCGTCGGCAGCCACATCGCGGATATCGTCGGCCACCTGATAGGCCTCGCCCAACCAGATTCCGAGCGGCTCCCAGGCCTGTAGCGGCTGACCGGCTGAAGCTGCACCGAGTGCGCTCGCTGCAGCAAAGAGCGCTCCGGTTTTGGCCCGCTGATACTGGCGCAGGTCCACGACGGATTCACTTTCCCAGGCCTGTCCGGCCACGATGCCTGCTGGCATGCCGACCGCTTGCGAGAGGCCCCGGAACAAGGCCTGAGCACGCTCGGGGCGGTGGTGAATTTGCGCAGCAAGGGTTTGATAAGCCAGCACAATCAAGGCATCACCGGCCAGCACCGCAAGCCTTTCGCCAAATGCCTTGTGCACCGAGGGCTGGCCCCGCCGGGTTTCGGCGTTGTCGAAACAGGGCAAATCATCATGGACCAGCGAGGCACAGTGCATCAGCTCAAGGGCTGCAGCGACGGCATTGCTCAAAGGCGGGCAATCATCGCCGCAAGACATGGCCACCGCCAGGCAAAGCCGCGGTCTTATCCGCGCACCTCCCGGAAATACCGCATGCTTGATCGCAGCTGCAAGGCTGCGCGGCGCTGACGCATCGTCCATCTCGCCAAGCGCTTCGGCAAGGACCCACTCAATCCTTCTTACGGTATCCATGTAAGCCCTCCATAGCCGGAAATCGCATTGACATTCGCATTGACATTCGCATTGACATGGCCGTACTGCAACACTGACAATACTGAATGTCAAGTTTTCCTTACGCTAAGACCTGGACTAAATCGCAAGCAGAGGTGACAACGCAAGAGCGCGCTGCTACCGCGCTCCTGGTGCTTGCCAACATCAAGGCCGGTTCAAGGCTTTGGGGTTACTCGCGCTTTGTGCTGGGCACCTGGCCACTGCGCCACTGCCAGGGGCTGCGCTTTGCCAAGCAGCTTGGCAGCGGCAAAGACGGAGGTTTCGGTCTTCGTCCCAGCTTGAGCATTCAAGGCCTCTTTCTTGCCTTTGACGAGACCGAACAGGCCTTGGCGTTTTGGCATGCCAATGCCTTGATCAGGGCCTATCAGGAAAACGCAAGCGAGTGCTTTGGGCTCATCGCCAACCCGATCCGCGCGCGCGGGAGCTGGTCGGGCCGCCGGCCTTTTGAGGGGCGTTTGCAAACGCCAAAGCAAGCTCCAGACTCGGGCGCAGTCGGCGCAAGCGCGAGGGTTGCAGCACTGACCCGAGCCTCGATACGCTTGCGTCATGCTGGCGCGTTTTGGGCTAAAGCGCCAGCAGCGCAGGCCTCGCTTGCCAACCATCCCGGCTGCCTGCTTGCGGTTGGCCTTGGCGAAGCGCCTTTGCTGCGTCAGGCCACTTTCAGTGTCTGGGAATCTGCAGCCGCGATGGATCAGTACGCACGAACCGGTGCGCATTTGGCAGCGATACGCGCTGCGGGTTCAGGCGGCTTTTTCGCTGAGGATATGTTTGTCCGCTTCAAGCCGCTGGCAAGCTTTGGCAGCTGGCAGGGCAAAGCGCTCAATCTCGAGGCCTAGGAAAGAGGAGCGATGCAAAGCGCTGAGCCGAGGGCTGGAGCCCGGCTTTCGCAAGCCTTACCGGTGCGTATTGTGGGCGGAGGTGTTGGCGGACTTGCAGCAGCGATTCAACTGGCAGCAGCCGGTTATCCAGTACAAATTTTAGAGCAACATGAAACGATTGGCGGCAAAATGCGCGCCTTGGAGGTCGATGGCACGCAAGTCCCCTGTGGCCCCACCGTCTTCACGATGCGCTGGGTGTTTGATGCGCTTTTTGAAGCCGCCGGGCAGTCCCTGGAGCAGTTGATCAGACTTCAGAGCTTAGCTGTGCTCGCCCGCCACGCCTGGTCCGAAGATGAGCGGCTGGATCTTTTTGCCGATCCCAAAGCGAGCCTGGAGGCCATTGCAGCGTTTTCAAGCCCGCAACAGGCGCAAGGCTTTGCGCGCTTTTGCGCAGAAGCCAAGCATATCCACGATCATCTGATCGACCCCTTTATTCGCGCACAAAGACCAGACCTGTGGTCCATGATGCATAGGCTTGGCGCCCGCGGGCTGCTTGCGCTTACCGGGCTGGGACCCTTTAAAAGTCTCTGGTCGCGACTGGCACATCATTTTCCTGATACCCGATTGCAACAATTATTTGGTCGTTATGCAACCTATTGCGGTACATCACCTTGGTCAGCACCGGCAACCCTGGTTCTGATTGCTCATGTTGAAATGCAAGGCGTCTGGGCGATCCAAGGCGGCATGCCGGCCTTGGCCCAGGCGCTGGCCCAATGCGCAAGCGCCTTGGGCGTTGAGATACGCTGCAATGCCGCAGTGCGCCGCTTGCATGTTCAAAACGATCAACTTCATGCCCTTGAACTTGCCAACGGCGAGCAACTGCCGACCAGACAAATGATTTATAACGGTGATGTGCGTGCCCTGGCTCAAGCCTTGCTTGGCGATGCGGTTGCGCAGCACTTCCGCGCTGCAGCCGGTGCACCGATGAGCCTTTCGGCGCTCACTTGGTGCTTGAAGGCGCAGGCGAGCGGTTTTGACTTGTCGCATCACAATGTTTTTTTTCAGCCGGATTATCGATCCGAGTTTGATGACATCTTCCAATCGCAGCGTTTGCCCCGGCAGCCCACGGTTTACCTTTGTGCGCCCGAGCGCTTGCATGAGCCGGGGCAAGCCGGGCCTGAGCCGATGTTGTTGCTGGTCAACGCAGCGGCTCAGCGAAGCGCCAAACAACGGTCTGCAGCCTCGGCCCCCATCACTGAGCAGGAGATCGACTCATGTCAAAAGCGCATGCTGCAAATGCTCAAGCAGCGCGGGCTCAGCCTGAGCTTCAGTCCGCAGCAGTGTCGGATCACAGCGCCGCAGGACTTCTCGAGCCGCTTCCCGGGTTCGGGCGGCGCCTTGTATGGTCCGGCGGCCAATGGATGGATGGCGACCTTTGCGAGGGAGCAGGCACGCAGCCGATTGAAGGGCCTTTACCTGGCGGGGGGCTCGGTCCATCCCGGACCGGGTGTGCCGATGGCCGCGATGTCCGGGGTTTTGGCGGCAGAGGCTCTGATGGCCGACCACGGTTTGACCAGGCGGTTCCATCCGGCGGCTACCTCTGGTGGTACCTGGATGCGCTCAGCGACGATCAGCGATACGGGATCACCTTGATTGCTTTCGTGGGGAGCGTTTTCTCGCCCTATTACGCCTGGGCAAGGCGGCGCGGCTCGAGCGACCCGATGGCTCACTGTGCGCTTAACGTTGCTCTGTACGGCGGGCTGCGTCGCTGGGCGATGACCGAGCGCGGTTCTGGCGCGTGCCAAAGGGATCGTGATTGTTTTCAGATAGGACCAAGTCTTGTCCGTTGCTCAGATCAAGGGCTGCACTGGCAGATCAACGAGCTGGCCAACCCGCTGCCTAGACCGCTGATCGGCGAGGTGTCGGTGGCCATGGGCAAGGGCTGGCGACCCGATGTTTTTTCACTCAGTGCCGACGGCGCCCATCGCTGGGGACCCTTGAATCCGAGGGCGCGGATTCAGGTGCACTTTGACCGGCCAAGGCTCAGTTGGCAGGGCTGGGCTTATGTGGATGCCAACGAAGGCGATGAACCAATCGAGCAAGGTTTTAGCGACTGGGACTGGTCGCGGGCCCACTTGCCCGATCACAGCACCGCAGTGCTTTACGATGTCCGGTCGACACGAAGCAAAGTGCAGGCCCCGACGGTGCTCGCGCTTCGATTTGCCGACGGCCAAGCGCCGCAAGCCTTTGCGCCGGGCAAGCGTCAATCGCTTGGCAAAAGTCTCTGGGGCATCGAACGTCATAGCTTTCATGACGACAAGCAAACCGCAAGACTGCACAAAAATCTGGAAGACACCCCTTTTTATAACCGCTCCGTGATCCGTTCAAGCGTGCTGGGTCATGAGGTCCTGGCCATGCATGAGACGCTTGACGCCAGGCGCTTTGCCAGGCCTTGGGTGCAAAGCCTTTTGCCTTGGCGGATGCCGCGTGTGGCCTAGCCGGAAATCAACCGGCCGGATTCGCGATCAAATCCAGGATGCTGCAGGGCCCTTTGCTCGCGGTCAAGCGCTTCAAGCCGTTCAAACACACTTGCAAGCCTTGCCAGGCCGCTGGTGCCCTGAGGGCGGGTGAGCTGCCAATCAGCATGCCCGCTACGAATCAAGGACTCGATCACCGGCCTGATCGCTTCAGCAAGCGAAGAGAGCTCGCCGGCTGCACTTAAAGCCGCCGGTTTTGCCGGGGTTGCACTGCGAAGCAAGGACAAAGCAATCAACTGCCACTTTCTGGTGGCTCCCACCACAGCACGACGATTCACCGCGTCAAACGAGGCGCTTTCAAGCGCGCGGCCGATCTCCGCGTAGACCCGACTGGCAGCGAGGATTGCCGGCCGACAACGCCAGGGAAGGTAGGGCGTTGCGCTTTCCGATTGCCTGTATAGCGTATCAGCGTGCGCAAGCAATCGCTTGATCACGCGGGCTAATTCAGGATGAAAACAGGGCGCAGAAAGCCAGGCCTGCGGGTCAAGCCCCGCCTGCTCCATCCAGTCGGCTGGCAAATACAGACGACCTGCACGCGCATCCTCGCCAACATCCCGCGCAATATTGGTCAATTGCATCGCCATACCCATCTCGCAGGCGCGAGCCAGCACCAGCGGATGGCGCAAGCCCATGATGTAGGCCATCATCACGCCGACACTACCGGCAACGCGCACCGCATAAGCCTCAAGCGCCACGATGCTGGGGTAGCGGCGTGCTTGCGCGTCCCAGGCAAAACCTTCCAAGAGAAGCAAAGGCAGGGATTTGGGTAGCGCCACCCGTTGGACCAAGCGGGCAAAGGCACGGTCTGCCGGGTGATCAAAAGGGCAGTCGTCGTAGATTTGATCAAGGCGTTGATAAAGGCTTTCAAGTGCCTGGCGTTGAAGTCTCTGACCGGTTTGTTGATCACTTGCCTTTGCAGCCACCAAATCCACGGCGTCATCCGCAATCCGGCAAAAGGCATACAAGGCCATGGCGTGCTGACGAATGTCGGCAGGCAAGACCCGCGAGGCAGCAAAAAAGGACTTGGAACCACCACGCATCAAGCGCTGACAATCGCGCAAGTCCTGTTCCATGCTCATCGCATCAGCCCGATCGCAAACGAGCCAACCCGCCTCATGCCCGCACCCAAGCGCTTGCTTGCGGCATGATCGAATCGAGCGCCTTGGCCGAGGACAAAACACCGGGGATGCCAGCGCCCGGATGGGTGCCGGCGCCAACAAAATAAAGATCGTTCACATCTTCCGAACGGTTATGCGGCCTGAACCAGGCACTTTGCAGCAAAACCGGCTCAAGCCCGAATGCGGCGCCCTTGAGCGAATTGAGTTCGCGCTGAAAATAGAGCGGTGTAACAATTTTCGAGCTGACAACTTCCTGACCCAGGCCAGGCAGCACGCTTTGCTCGAGTACCGACTCGATTGCACAACGATAAGTCTCGGCATGCTTGTCCCAGTCGGTTCCACTATCGAGATGCGGCACCGGCGAAAGCGCGTAAAAACTATCACAACCTGGCGGAGCGAGCCGACGATCTGTTGCAGTGGGTCGATGCAAGTAAAGGCTAAAGTCCTGCGCGAGATGATGCTTGTGAAAAATATCGCGAAGCAAGCCCTCGTAGCGGGGACCCAGAATCAGCATATGGTGGGGCACATCCTCGTAACGCCGCTTGGTGCCGAAGTACCACACAAAAAGACTCATGGAGTATCGACCGCCGTCGATCCGGCGATCGGTCCAGTGGGTCCTGTGCTGCGCTGCGATCAGGTGTTTGTAAGTCGCTGCGGTGTCGGCGTTGGAAACCACCAGGTCAGCCTTGATGACTCGGCCATCGACAAGCTCCACGCCACGCGCGCGCGATTGCTCAACAATGATTTGTTTGACCTCGTGTCCACACAGCACGGGTACCGATAGAGATTCCAGCAAGCCGACCAGGCCACGGATCAGCGCGCCTGTTCCGCCCATGGCAAAGTGCACCCCGTAGCGACGCTCAAGACTGGCAATCAGGCTGTAGGCGCTTGTGACCGACAAGGGGTTGCCGCCAATGAGCAGCGGATGAAAACTCATCACCATCCGCAATTTGGGATCGCTCAAATGCTCGCAAACCATGGCATAAATCGAACGCCAGGCGCGCATGCGCACCATATTCGGAATAGCTGCAAGCAAATCCCACAGGCTCTCGAAGGCAACGCTGCCGAGTTCTTCAAAGCCCAGCCGATAACAGGCCTCGGCCTTTTCCATGAAGCGTTCGTAGCCGGGAACATCGGCGGGGCAAAAACGCGCAACTTCCTCGCGCATCGCCTGCGGGTCGCCGCTGTAGTCAAAATGCGAACCGTCCGCAAAGCGAATTCGATAGTAGGGATGCATCGGCACAAGCTCGACATCCTCTGCCATGCTGCGACCGCATAAGGCCCAGAGTTCTTCCAGCAAAAACGGCGCGGTCACGATGGTCGGTCCCGCATCAAAGGTAAAACCGTCTTGCCGAAAAACAAAGGCACGCCCGCCGGGTTCGGCAAGCTTTTCAAGCACCGTGACCCGATAGCCTTTGCATCGGAGCCGGATTGCCGCTGCAAGTCCGCCGAATCCTGATCCGATCACCAGCGCGTGCGGCACCGTTGAAGGCGACGAGGTCTTCAGTTCGGCAAGTAAGGGAATCGATGCATCCGCGGCCATGGCTTAGTGTAAAGCGTTTTAGACATTTTGGGATGTCCAGGGTTGCTCGAGGGCATTCAAAATCCATTCGGCAACCTGTTGCGGCGCTTCCTCATGCGCCAGATGACCCAGGTCTCGCAAGACATGGCAGCGTGCCTGTGGCAGCAGCAAGGCTGCGCGTTTGATTTCGGCAGCAGGCACCGTTGTGTCGCGGCTTGCACCGACCAGGTCAATCGGAGCATGAAAAGAGGGCAACAAACTTGCAAAGCCAGACAGATCCCAACGCGCCATCATCTCCACCACCGCCTTGACATGCTCCGGATCACTGGCAAGCCTGCGATACCAGGACACATCCTCAGCACTCAGCTTCGAACCGGTGCCGGCCAGCAAGCGATCGACCCAATCGCTATGCCGCGATCGCCAGGCGGTGAACTGCGCCAAGCCCGGGACCCGATCCAGAACCTGCGCTGCAGGCGCAAAAACCTGCCCCAGCAACCCGGGCAGCGGAAGCAAGGCGCCGTTGAGGCTCAGCATGCGTTGCATCAGGGTGGGCGCGGCCATCGCCGCCCTGATGCCAAGCGCTGCACCGGCGGAGTGGCCGATAAACACCGCGGGATAAAAGCCCGAGGCATCAAGCAGGTCAATGAGCGCAAGCGCCATGCGCTGCATGGCCATATCGGCAGCGCGAGCCCCTGAGGTCCAGCCATGTCCGGGCAAATCGGGCATCAGCACCTCGTGGTGCTTGGCCAGCTGTGGTGCGAGTTTGCGAAAGCTGTGGGTTGAGGAAAAGGTTCCGTGCAAGAGCACGATGCGAGAAGCAGGCCTTGCTTGACTCGCATCGGCATCGGGTTTTAAGTGTTGGAGATGCCAGCGCAAGTGGCCGCGCAGCACAAAGCGGCTGTGTGCGCGCAAAGGCCAGTCCGCTCCTTGCTGATCCCACTGCCAGCTTGACCGCATCGCTCAGTTCGCCAGCGAAACCAGCCGCTGAGCGCTTGCATAGGGCAGCGTCATATAACGTGCTGCCATCGCTTGCGCCATCGACTGTGCTTCGACCGAAGGCCTTGGTGCGGTGTCCACCCAAACCAGGCGGGTGCCCTTTGCCGCAAGCCGGGCAAGCAATGCCGCCTGTTGCAAAGCGTCTTGCATTGCCTTGCCGCGGCCCGGTTTGCCCTCTATGTCGATGTTTGCTTTGCCATCGCTCAACACGATGGCCTGCAGCCGCTGCCCCTGCTTGCGCCAGTTCTCAAGCAGCTTGGCACTCAAGGACAGGGCGCTTGCAAGCGGCGTTCCGCCACCGCCCGGCAAAGCGCTGAGCTGTCGCTTGGCGCGGGTGAGCGAGCGCGTGGGCGGCAGTAAAAGCCTGGCCTGATCGAGGCGAAAGGCGATGACAGCCACCTGGTCGCGTCGCACATAACATTGGGCGAGCAAGAGCTCAACAGCACCTTTGACTTCCGCGAGGCGGTGCAAGGCGGCCGACCCAGAGGCGTCGACCACAAATACGGTCGTAACTCGCTGGCTTTGTGCAAAACGATGAACGCGTAAATCGGCGCGATCAATACGCAAACGCAAGCCATCATCTGCACGCTCCCGCACGCGCTGCCATGGCGCTGCTGCGCGAATCGTGGCCAGCAGATGCAAACGCGTTTTAGGGCCCGGGAGCCCCTCGCGAATGCCAAGGCTGCGGCCGCGCAGGCCTGCTTTGCCCGCATCCGTCCGAAGCCCGGATGCCGCACCGGGCTTTGTACGCGCGGCAGCTGCAATAGCTCCAGAGGCTAGCAATCCAGCAGGAAGCATGGCTTGGGCCGCACCAACCGCAATGGCAAGCACCGCGTTGAGCGTACCAGGTGCTTCCGATTGCAGATCAGATTCCGCATGCGGCAAATCCTTGGGCGGCATGGCAGCAGTGTCGATTGCAGGCGATTGCCCGGCTTCAGAAAGACCGGCTTCGGCCTGCTCGCTCGCAGGCGGAACGCTTGCATCGGGCCCCTTTGGCGACGCTTGAGCCTCTGGCGGCCCAGGATCCTGAGGGCCCAAGTCAGGAAGGTGGTTCGCCCGTGGCGCAAAAATCAGCGCGCACACCAGACCAAGCGCCTCATCGCTTTGACCGGCGTCAAAGGCTAGATCGCAGCTGCCAGGTGTGTGCTGCAATGCCTTAGCGGATGGTGGCGAAACCTTAGCGGATGGTGTCGAAAGCACGCCCAGCACGGATGCAATCGCCTGCAAGGCCCGGTAAGCCCTGAGTGCGAACTGCGGCGCACGTAAATCGTTGACCCCGAAGGCAAGCGCTGCATGCGAAAGGCTGAGCAAGACCTCTGACGGGGTGTTAAGCGACTGAGCACGCATACGCGCAGTCCGGATTTGCTCGGCATCGAGCATATGAAGCGGCTGAGTTCGCATCGCCTCTTCGTCGATCCAAAAGGCAAGCCGTGCGCCAAGCACAGCCGGTGCTGCCGGCTCATCCTGAAGCGACTCATCAAGCAAAAGCAAGGCAAAACGAAGCTCAGCTTGCCGCGGCGTCGAGCTGTTTGCGACATTGAGGGTTTCGCTCAGCGATTGTTGATCCTGAGCTTGGGCAATCAGCCCTGCGACGCTTGCGCTCAATCGTTCGGCCGTAGCTATCTGAAGCAGGCCTTGATGCACACGCGACAACAAGCCGGCTTCAAAGCAACTGCGGCCTTGGTGCAGGCTCGCAGCCCAATCCACCCCGCCGATAAGACTGCCCGGGTCGGTGTGCGACGGCATTTCGATCATCGGACCCAGCGCCTTGGCAAGCGCGTGCACTTGGCCCAGAAAGTGGCTGCGCCAGGCTGAGACGCGCGCTTTGCAATGCATCCCCCCTAAACCGAAGGGATCGACAAGAAGCAAATTCGCAGCCAGGCTAAGCGGCGAAGCGAGAAGCTCGCGATAGCGCGCAGTCCCGCTCATGCCCGGCTTCTCAGTGCCAGCAAGAAAAGCCCAGCAAGCCTGCAAAGGAGGGCTTGCTCATGCCATGTCGCGCAGCGCCCGGGCGATCACGCTCGCCCCTGCGCTTTCCTCAAGCGGATCGCGGCGCAGCCGATGGCTCAGCACACTTGGCGCTACATCGATCACCTCTTGCACCCGGGTCTCGGCACAATCGCGCATCGCACTTAGCGCGCGGGCTGCACGCATCAGACCGAGTTCACCACGCAAACCGTCCGTACCAAGCTTCATACAAAGCTGCGCAATAAAGCGCATCACCGATTCAGGAAGCAGCACGCTCGCCAGCATGCCGCGCGCCTTCAAGATCATCGCGCGCAGGGCTTGCTGCTGCGGCTCGTAGTTTGAACAAAAAGCGGCTGCATCCTGATCAAAAGCATCCCGCCGCCTTAACACCTCCAGCCGGGTTTCGAGATCTTTAGGCGTGCGGACATCGACCGATAATCCAAAACGATCCAATAATTGCGGCCGAAGCTCCCCCTCTTCAGGATTGCCGCTTCCGACCAGCACAAAACGGGCGGGATGCCGCAGACTCAGTCCCTCACGCTCGATCAGGTTTTCTCCTGAGGCTGCCACATCGAGCAACAAATCAACCAGATGATCCTCCAGCAAATTGACCTCATCCACATACAAAAATCCGCGGTGCGCCCGTGCCAGAAGACCCGGCTCAAAGGCCTTCACGCCCTCGCGCAAGGCCTTTTGCAGATCCAGCGCACCCAGCACACGGTCTTCGGTGGCGCCCAGTGGCAAATCGACCACCGGAACAGCGACAGTCATCGATTGTCTGCGCTTTAAACCCTTGCAGTGTGGGCAGGCGCCAACCGGTTGGCCCGGATCGCATTGATAAGGGCATGATTTCACCGCTTGCATCGAGGGCAAAAGCGCTGCCAGTGAGCGCACCGCAGTGGACTTTCCGGTACCTCGATCGCCAAACACCAATACGCCGCCAATCAAGGGGTCTACGGCCGCAATGAGCAAGGCCTGCTTCATGTCGTCCTGTCCGACCAGGGCGGCAAAGGGATACACATGCTTCATGACTCAGCCTCGTTCGAAGGATGCAACTGCCCAGTTCAATGCACAGGAATCGATGTCATGTTACATGGACATACCCGATCAGTCGTCGGCGATGAGCCTTTTCCCCATCGGGATAGCCTGATCGACACGGTAACCGAGTCGCTCATAAAAGGCTTGAACCGCGGCGTTGTCGCTGCGAATCAAGAGGTTGAGCTTGGGACAGGCCTGATCGCGCAACAAATGCTCGGCCCGCTCCATCAGCGCGCGGCCAAGCCCGCGCCCCTGCCAGCGTGGATGGACCGCAAGATAATTCACCCAGCCACGATGGCCCTCATAGCCCACCATCACCGATCCGATCAACGTCCAGCGTGTGGCACTTCGCGGGACTTCAGCGATGAAAAGCCACTGGGGTGAGTTTGCCCGTTTGCGATCGATATCGCGTTCCGGATTGTTCCAGGGACGGGTTAGGCCGCATGCGGTCCAAAGCGCCACCAAGGCCTTGCGGTCTTCGGGCGCAAACACACGGATGAGCCAAGGCGATGCCCCCGTGTCTTGAAGCGCTTGAGCATTCGGCGATCCGGGCTGTTCGTCCTTCATGCTGCGCTCAGCCATCACGCCAAGCGCTGTTGATGCACTGGGTGATCACATGGTCACGCCAGGCGCCGCGTACCCAAAGATAAGAGCGCGCCAAACCGATGTCCTCAAAATCACAATGCCGCAAAACACGAAGGCTTGCCAGATTCTCAGGAAGCACCGAGGCTTGCAAGCGGTGCAAATTCACCCGAGGCGCAAAAAGCCAACGCTTGACCGCTGCCAAAGCCTCCTGCATGTAGCCTCGGCGATGATGGGCCTCGGCGATTGCATAGCCGACCCGCCCCGAATGAAAGGCGCCAGCGGTTAACGCGTCGATCTTCACCCAGCCAATCAGGCTCGATGGCGCATGCCGCAAACGGATCCAATAACGCAGGCCCTCGCCCTGATCCCAGGCTTGGCGTTCGGATTCAACCAACTGCAGCGCATAGTTGGCGCTCAGCAGCGAGCGTTCAACCACCGGATTCCAGAAGCTGAAGTAGGCATGATTGCTCAGCATCAGCTCATAAATCTCGATCGCATCGCTTGCATCGCCCGGGGCCAGGATCAGCCGCTCTGTGTGCAAGCTCAGCCGCGCGGGTCTGGCAATGGGCATCAGCAACCTCGCTTGGGGGCTTTAGGGCGCAGTCGGATGCCTGGGCTTTGCCGCTTCAGCGCTGCCAAGCTGACTCTCACGCGCGAGCTCCGGCCAAAGGCTCAACGCGAATACAGCCCGGATCGCGGATGAAGCGCTCAAAGGCCTCAGCCAGCAGCTCGGCCTGCTGCACGACCACGCGCCAGCGACGCATACGCGCAACCGGATCGTGGGCGAAGCGGACAAAATCCTGACGGTCCGGCAGGCGTGCATCCGGAAGGCGGGCAATCCAGGTCTTGCTTGGGCACAGCAGCACCAGATTATTCAGACCTGCCGGGGCGCGATGGCGCCAGATCCAGGGCTTATCAAGCCAGCCTGGAATCAAGCGGTCGATAAAATGCGGGTAAAGCACCAAGCCAGGTTCGAGCGCACGGTAGTTCAAACGCAAATGATAGTCGGTCAAGCCGCCGTCCCAGTAGGGGCCTTTGGGCGCGCCTTTGATATCCCATACCGGATCAAGGACCATCGGGATCGAGCAGGAAGCCTGCATTGCGTCCAGCCAATTCGAACGATCAAGCCTTACCTGACTTGTTGGATAGTCGCCCAGAAAAAGCGCCTCGGCAAAGCCAACCGGCTGCGCAAAGGGTGCTTCAAAACCCGTTTCGAGGGCGCTTGACTCGGCAGCTGTATCGACTTCAGCCGACGCCCGCGTGCTTTGCAAGCCCGGTGCTGAAAATACCACCCGCTCCAGATGCGCGCCAAGGGCAGTTCGCGAGACCGCGTTTGCAAGCCAGGCACGCGAAAAAGCAAGGCTTAAACCAAGCGGATTTACAGCTGGCTTGGCCAGCGCAGCCCGTGCAAGCGCCCCGTTGCCCCGCGCCGTTACGACATGCAAACGGTAGCGTGGATGCTCAAGCACGGCTTGGCTGAGGTCGCCGAAAAAAACTGCCAGGCCATCTGCAAAAGAGGCGCTCACCGCCGCTGGATCGGGTCGTCGGCGCCCTTCCGGGATGCGATAGTCCTGCTCAATGTAGGCTTGGCTGAACGCTTTGAGCTTTTGCAGCGGATCCGGCGCGCAGGCTGCTGCCAGTCGCCAACATCCGATTGACGCACCGATCAACGCGACGCTTTGTCCGGATGCGGCTAGCCAATCCCCGAAAATCAATTGGTCAAGCGGGCCGAGAATCAAACCCTTTGGACCGCCGGCAGCGCCTGCAACAGCGCTGATCTGCTCAGCGTGCAAACCCTGGCTGCGCAAAAGCTCCCTTGCAAAGGGACCCGCGAGCACGCGCAAATGATCCGAAGCATTAACCATAAATAGACCACTAGTTTGCCAGCTTGCTTTCGGTTTGCGGACCGGCTCAACTGGGCATCGTCGGACTTGGCAGCGACAATCGGGTATGCGTTTAGCCTTTACCGCCCTTGCCGTCACGCTCGCTGCCCAAATTGCCACCACCGTGGCGCTGAATGCACCAGCAATTCTCGCGCCCGTTGCCGCGCCCGCGCTTGGTCTGCCGGCTGAGCGGATCGGCTGGTTTACCGGACTTGCCTACTGCAGTGCAATGTTTACCGGCCTGATCGCGAGCCATCATGTCAGCCGGATTGGGGCTGTGCGGCTTACGCAGTGGGCCATGCTTGCAAGTGCAGCCGGGCTTTGCCTGCTTGCCTTGCATCAGACCTGGCTGGTGCTGCCGGCAGCCTTTGCCATGGGCCTGGGCTATGGTTGCACCAATCCGGCTGCAGCCGACATCCTCACCCGCCACACGCCTTCGCATCGGCGCGGACTTTTCTTTTCCATCAAACAGACCGGTGTGCCGCTTGGGGTTGGTTTTGCAGGGCTTTCGCTTTCCGCACTGTTGGTGTGGTTCAGCTGGTGGCTGAGCAGCTTGATCATGATCATCCCTTGCCTTGCGGTCGCGCTGCTCAGTCAACCGAGCCGCAGCAGGCTGGAAAACGAGCCAGCTGCAAACGAACCGACCAAGCCCGCGGGGCCTCAGGCCGAAGCGCCGTCGGCTGCCACAGTGCAGACTGCGCCTCGCGCGCGCCTTGAGCAACAAAATTCAGCACGGTTTTCGTTTTCAGCCCTGCGCGCAAGCATGGTCGGCCCGCTCAAGCTGGTGTTTGGCGATACGCATTTGCGCAGGCTTGCGCTGAGCTCATTCGCCTACTCGAGCACGCAAATTTGTTTCGTGACCTTTCTTGTATCGTTCTTTCATCTTGAACTTGGCCAGAGCATCAGCTTTGCTGCGCTGGTTCTTGCCGGATCGCAGGCCGTGAGCACCCTTGGACGGGTTTTTTGGGGCTATGTTTCAGATCGCTGGTTGCCGCCTGGATTACTGCTCGGATTGCTGGGTTTGAGCATGGCGATTTGCATGCTGTGGCTGAGCCGGCTTGATGCCCAAAGCAGCAGCCTCAACCTTATGATCTGTGCCAGTGCCTGTGCGGCCACCGTGGTTGCATGGAATGGTGTTTACTTCGCTGAAATGGCCAATCGCGCTCCTCTCGGGCGCATCGCTCAAGCCAATGGTGGCATTCAGTTTGTCACCTTTTTTGGCGGCATGGTCGGGCCGGTTTTGTTTGGCCTCGGCGTGAGCGCAAGCGGCAGCTACGGCCTTCCACTTGCCCTTTGCAGTCTGCTTCCAGCGGCCGCCGGTCTAAGCTTCTTGCACGCCTACCGCGTCGAACGCGCGGGCAAGCGCCTTCGCGCACAGTGAGACTGCAGTTTTAGCTTCGTCGATCACCCGCGACATCGTGACAAAGCCATGAATCTGGCGTTCAAAGCAAACATATTGTGCTGGCGTGCCCGCCGCCGAAAGCTTATCGGCATACATCCTGCCCTCATCGCGAAGCGGATCGAAACCCGCGGTCAACACCAGCGCCGGCGGCAACCCGGCGTGCGAGGCTGCAAGCAGCGGCGATGCACGCCAGGTCTTGATGTCAGCGCTGTTGGCTCGATCGCCAAAGTACTGTTTCACAAACCACTGCATCGATCGGCTGGTGAGCAAATAGCCTTCGCCGTTGGCCCGCATCGACTCGGTGCCTGCATCCATTTCGGTAGCCGGGTAAATCAGCAATTGAAAAGCGAGCTTGGGATGGGGCGCCTGCTCGCGAGCCATCAGGCTGATCACCGCTGCAAGGTTGCCGCCTGCACTATCGCCGCCAACCGCAAGTCTTGAGCTATCCATGCCTAGCGAGCTGCCGTGTTCGGCGATCCAACAGGTTGCGGCCCAACAATCCTCGACTGCAGCGGGGAACTCATACTCCGGTCCCATCCGGTAATCGACCGAAACCACCACCGCTTGCGCTTCACGCGCAAGTTGCCGGCACAGCACATCGTGGGTGTCGAGATCGCCGATCACCCAACCGCCGCCATGAAAGTAAACCAACACCGCAAGCGCTGCGTCTTTGGGCGCCAAGCTGGGTCGAAAGGCGCGCAAGGGAATCGGCCCCAGAGGTCCCGGTGCGCTTAGCGACATCGCCTGTACATCACTGGCCGGCTCTTCCTGCGAGAAAAAGCGACGTTCGCGATAGGACTGTCGTGCCTCGGTAGGCGTTTGCTGCCACACCTGCGGGATACCGTTTTTCTCCATAAGATCAAGGAGTGCACGGGCTTGGGGATCGAGCATCTTCATGGTGCCTACCGCGATGAAGGTTAAGGGGTAGCAAGCAGGTGTGACCTTGCTTCAAGCGCTTGAACAGGATCGCGTTCACCTTACCATAAGCCTTTGCAGCCTAAAGCGGCTAGGCTTGAAACTGAAGCCGGGCAAGCCGTGCGTAAAGTCCGTCTTGCGCAAGCAGGCTTGCGTGGTCTCCACTTTCCACAACCCGCCCTTGATCCAGCACCAGGATGCGATGGGCTTTTCGCACAGTGGCCAGGCGGTGGGCAATCACAAGCGAGCTGCGCCCGGGTAACCAGTGATCGAGCGTGTCTTGAACCAAGGCCTCAGATTCGGCATCGAGCGCCGAAGTTGCCTCATCGAGCAACAACAAGTCCGGATTGCGCAAAATCGCCCGGGCAAGCGCAAGGCGCTGGCGTTGACCGCCAGATAGTCGTATCCCGCGTTCGCCCAACTCACTTTGATAGCCCTGGGGCAGGGCGCGAATAAAGCTGTCAGCATGGGCCATGCGGGCTGCAGCATAAACCTGCGCTTCGCTCGCGCTAAGCAAACCATAACGGATGTTGTCAAAGGCTGTTCCTGAAAATAACACTGGCTCTTGCGGCACCCAGGCCATGCGGGCCCGGCAACGCTGGGCATCGGCGTGTGCATCGTCGTCCCCAAGGCACACCTTGCCTGTGTCACAGGCGTAAAGCCCGAGCAAGAGCTGGATCACCGTGCTTTTTCCAGCGCCCGAGGGACCCACAAGCGCTACGGTTTCGCCGGCGTGAACCTCCAAGTCCACCCCGCGCAACACCGCATGCTTTGGGCTTGATGGATAAGCAAAATGAACAGCTTGCAGCGCTGCCACAACCCTTGGCAAGGGTTGATGCTGCGCCTGCTGCTGCGCCTGCGCATCGCCGCTGGCCTCAAGGCTTTGCGGCATTGCCTGCGGCGCTTGCCGGGATACGGTAGCGCTCAGCGGCAAGGGATGCATCTGCGGCGAACCCGGCAACAACTCGCCGAGCCGTTCGGCAGCGCCGGCTGCGCGTTGCAAATCACCAAAAACCTCAGACAATGCGCCCATCGAACCGGCAACCAGCGCTGCATAAAAAACGAACTGAGCAAGCTCACCTGTGCTGGTGCGGCCCTCCACCACCGCGTGCGCCCCCATCCAGAGCGTGAATACAATCACACTGAAACTGAGAACAATCGCAAGTGCGGTGAGGCTCGAACGAAGCCGATTGCGCCTAAGAGCTGCCCCCAGCGCCCGATCGACCTCCGTTGCGTAGGCTTGCGCCTCATAGTCTTCACGCTGATAGGCTTGCACAAGTGGCATGGCTGCTAAGCGTTCACCCGCCCTTGCAGCGCTGTCGGCGAGCCGATCCTGGCTGTCGCGCGAAAGCCTGCGTACCCGCCTTCCGGTTGCCCAAAGCGGAAGCACCACCACCAGCAAGAGTCCGATCAGGGCCAGCGCAAGGCGGGGACTGGTGATCACCATCATGGTGAGCGCGCCAAGCAGCAACAGGCTTGAGCGAAGCGCCATCGATACGCTGGTGCCCACCAGGGTTTGAACCAGCGATGTGTCGGCGGTCAATCTGGAAAGCAGGCCTCCGGTTTTCAGGGTCTCGAAAAAATAAGGCGGTTGCGCCAACACATTGGCGTAAACCGCCTTGCGCAGATCGGCGGTGATGCGCTCACCCAACCAGGCCATCCAGTAAAAGCGCAAACCCGTCGCTGTCCCCAGCGTGAGCGCAAGCCCAAGCAGAATCAGAAAGCGCGCATTCAAATCGGCTGCGGAAAAACCAGCATCGATCAGACTGCGAAAAGCAAGGGGTACGGCCAGCAAGGCTACAGCGGCAAGCACCAGGAAAAAGAGCGCAGCGAACCAATGCAGGCGATAACGCAGCACGAAGGGTTGAATCGGTGCAAGACTTGCAAAGACAGCAGACATGTTGAGGCCCGTTAAAGATCCAAATGCTACGCTTAAGCCTCAGCGCGTTTGTGCAGGCGCTCGGCTTTTAGCGCCGGTGGCTTTGTACCGGCGCTCGACTTTAAACGCCAGCGCCTATCTGCGGGCATCCGCAAATCAACAACAAGGCGCCAGCGCAGCCTGACCAACCCTACACCGATCGTTGAATCCTGCGACAGGAAAACCAACCATGACCCGCTCAGCTTCTTGCCTTTTTACCGCCCTTTCGCTCGGAAACCTGAGCCTTTCCTCGCGCATCGTGATGGCCCCGATGACCCGTTCATTTTCACCCGGTGGCATTCCAGGCGATGAGGTCGCCGCCTATTACGGTCGTCGCGCCGCACAGGACCTGGGCCTGATCATCACCGAGGGCACCGCGGTCGACCGCGATGCGGCCCGCAATGATCCCAACGTGCCGGTTTTTCACGGCGAAGAAGCGCTTGCCGGCTGGAAAAAAACCGTCGACGCTGTGCACGCTCAAGCTTGCGCGATCTGGCCACAACTCTGGCATGTGGGCGCGCTACCCAACCCGACGGTCAGCTGGCGGCCGGGAAGCCCCTTTGAAAGCCCATCAGGCCAATACAAAGCCAACCGGCAACATGGCAAGGCGATGACCGAAGCCGATGTTCGTGATTGCATCGAAGCCTTTGCCAAGGCTGCTGCCGATGCCCGGCGTATCGGCTTTGATGGGGTCGAAATCCACGGCGCCCATGGCTATTTGATTGACCAGTTTTTCTGGGACGGCAGCAACCATCGCGACGATGCTTATGGTGGAGCGACCATCGCCCAGCGCAGCCGCTTCGCCGCCGAAGTGATCGCTGCCATCCGACGCGCAACCGCGCCCGAGTTTCCGATTTGCATACGCTTATCACAGTGGAAGCAGCAAGACTTCAACGCAAAACTCGCCCCGACACCCGAAGCCATGAGCCAGTGGCTCTCACCCCTGATCGACGCGGGAGCCGATGTTTTGCACTGTTCACAGCGTCGCTTCTGGGAGCCCGAGTTTGAGGGATCAGACCTGAATTTTGCGGGCTGGGCCCGCAAACTGACAGGCAAACCGGTGATCACCGTTGGCTCGGTCGGTTTGACCGGCGAATTCATCGCGGCTTTTCGCGGCGAGGCTTCTCAACCTGCCTCGCTGGATGCCTTGATTGAACGATTTGAGCGCGGCGATTTCGATCTGGTTGCGGTCGGACGCGCGCTGATCAGCGATCCGGCTTGGGCAAGCAAAGTGCGACGCGGCCAATGGGACGATCTGGCTGCATTCGACCCGGCATCGCTGGCGTTGTTGCACTGAATCCAACAACGGGTCCGGTCCGTTGGTGCGACAACAGGCTTAACGCTCCCAGGGGGGCGTGCGGCGCGCGTTCAAATCAGTGCCAGCGTCGAACAAGTCTGCGATCAGGTCGCGACGCTCAAGCCGGACCAGCGCTGCCTGGGCAATCCAGCGGGCGCTGACTTCGAAAAAGTCGCGCAACTCGCTGCGGGTGTCGCTGCGTCCAAAGCCATCGGTACCAAGGCAAGTCATCGCCTGCGCATCGGGCAGGTAAGCGCGGATTTGCTCCGGGACTGCCCGCATGTAATCGGAAACCGCCACAATCGGCGCTTTGCTCGTGCCCAGTTGTTTTGTCAGCCAGGTGCCGGCAAGCGCATCTTCGGCTGCGATCCGCTCAAGCCGCTCGGCCCTCATCGCCTCGCGCGCAAGCCTGCTCCAGGAGGTGACGCTGAAAACATCGACCGAAAAGCCCTGCTCAGCAAGCCATTGCGCTGCTTGCAGCGCCTGGTGAACCATCGCGCCTGAAGCAAGCAATCGCACATCGGCCGTGGAGGCCAAGGGCTGCGCTGGGCCGATGCTTGCAATCCGGTGCATCCCACGCAGCACGCCTTCGCTATCGCTGATCGCACGCTGCGGAAGCGATTCATTGGTCAGCGTGATGTAATAAAACACATCGCGTTCCAAGGCTAACATCTCATGCATGCCGGCATGCACGATCACGGCAAGCTCTTGCGCAAAAGCCGGATCGTAGGCCTCGCAGTTCGGAATCGTCGCAGCCACCAGCGGCGATGATCCGTCCTGGTGTTGAAGGCCTTCTCCGGCAAGCGTTGTTCGTCCTGATGTGGCGCCGATCAAGAAGCCTCGCGCCCGTTGATCGGCTGCTGCCCAGATCTGATCGCCAACGCGTTGAAAGCCAAAGACCGAGTAATAAATGTAAAACGGCAGCATCGCCAGGCCATTGACGGCATAGCTTGTGGCCGCCGCAGTCCATGAGGCCATCGCCCCGGCCTCACTGATGCCTTCTTCCAAAATCTGGCCGTCGAGCGCTTCCCGGTAATGAAGCACGGAGCCAATATCCTCAGGTTCATAACGCTGGCCCATCGAGGAGTAAATCCCCACCTGGCGAAACAAGGAAGCCATCCCGAAGGTTCTTGCCTCATCGGCCACAATCGGGACGATTCGCGGACCGATCTCCGGATCTTTCAGCAAGTTGCCGAGCATGCGCACAAAGGCCAGGGTGTTTGACATCTCGCGTCCTGCTTCGCTGACCGCAAAACCGGCCCACTGCTCGCGTGCGGGCACAGCGAGCGCTTTGGCCTTTAGCTTTCGTGTCGGCAAGGCTCCGCCAAGCGCTTTTCGGCGCTCGCGCAAATAGCGCACTTCGGGACTGTTTGGATCGGGTTCGATCAAACGCAAGGCTCTGGCATCCTCATCGCTCAAGGGCAGTCGAAAGCGATCCCTGAAAGCGAGCAAGGCCTCCTCGTCCATTTTCTTTTGCGAATGGGTTGTCATCTTGCCCTGGCCGGCTTGGCCCATGCCGTAGCCCTTTTTGGTGTGCGCAAGTATCACCACCGGCTGCCCTTGATGACGCATCGCATGCCAGTACGCCGCATGGATTTTCACCATGTCGTGCCCGCCGCGACGCAGGCGATCGATTTGCTCATCGCTCAAATCAGCCACCATGGCAGCCAGTGCCGGATGTTGGCCGAAAAAAGCGCGACGGTTGAAGGCGCCGTCTTTCGCTGCGTAGGTCTGAAACTGGCCGTCAACCGTGTTGGCAAAGGCCTTGAGCAACTGGCCGTCTTTGTCTTTCGCAAAAAGCGCGTCCCAGTCGCCGCCCCAGATCACCTTGATGACTTTCCAGCCGGCGCCGGTAAACAAGGACTCGAGCTCATCGATGATGCGGCCATTGCCGCGCACCGGGCCATCGAGTCGTTGCAGGTTGCAATTGATCACGAAAATCAAGTTGTCCAGTCGTTCGCGCGCGGCAAGCGTGAGGGCCGACATCGACTCGGGCTCGTCCATCTCACCATCGCCAAACACGCCCCAGACTTTGCGCTCGCCGTGTTCGGCTGTGAGCAGGCCCCGGTGCAGCAAGTACCGTAAAAAGCGGGCCTGATAAATCGCACTGATCGGACCAATCCCCATCGAGCCCGTTGGGAACTGCCAAAAGTCGGGCATGAGCCAGGGATGGGGGTAGGAACTCAGTCCACGGGCACCGACCCGCTGCGCCGATAATTCGCGCCGAAAATGCGCCAGATCCTGCGCGCGCAGGCGGCCTTCGTAAAAAGCGCGGGCGTAAATACCGGGCGCTGAATGCGGTTGGACGTAAAGCAGATCGGCCGGAAGCTCCCCCTCAGGTCCGCGGAAGAAATGGTTGAAGCCGACTTCGAAAAGGTCAGCCGCTGAGGCATAACTGGCAATATGGCCGCCGAGCTCGGCGTCAGCCGCATTGGCCTTGGCGACCATAGCAAGCGCATTCCAGCGCATCGTGGAGGCAAGTCTTTCTTCCATCGACAAATCGCCCGGGTAAACCGGCTGCTCATGCTGGGCAATCGTGTTGGCATAGGGACTGATCCTTGGCGCACGCCAGTGCAAGGGCGAAGCCAGTGCATGCTCGGCCAGACGATTCAGTACAAAACGCGCACGCGCCGCGCCTTGTTGCTCGATCAGCGACGCTAAGGCGTCAAGCCACTCCTTGGTCTCGAGCGGATCGCTATCTGGGCCATCTGTCGCATCTGGCCGATCTGGCCGATCTGGCCCACCTGGTCCGCCCGGACCACCGGGCCCATCCTGCGCAACTGGACCATGATGCGCTTCGCGCTCCTGCGGGCTTTTCGCAGCATCAGACACTGTCTGGGGCTTGCCGCCGGTTCTGGACGGGACAAGTAACTGGGGTTGCGTAGCCATAGAAAACCTCTCCTTATGGGCTCAACAGTTCTGCGTCAGCCCTCTGCCACCATCAACCTTCGGTCACCGTCTTGAATGCTGCCGGCAACACAATCTCGATCAGCTCCAAGTCTTCGCTGTGCTCAAGCTCACGATGTCGAATGCCCGGTGGCTGATGGACGCAGCTGCCAGCTTCGAGCCGGACTTCGCCCACGCCCTCGTACTCAAAGCGCACCCAGCCCTTGAGGATGTACACCATTTGAAAGCCCACCTCGTGATGATGCCAGGTCGGTTGGGCATGGGTGCCGGGTTTGGCCTTGATCAGATGCGCCACCGCAGCGCCGCCGCTGGCTTTGCGGATGCCCAGATCCTTGTAGAGAAAAAATGGTCGAAGACCGTCTTCCTCGTAGGCGGTATCACCCGCATGCACGAGGCTAAATTGCATGCTTGAATCTGTCATCGCGATAGGCCTCGTTGAGCTGGCAGATCAGTGATTGTCACGCGGAATTCCCTTTGTGACCGCGATGCGCTGGTACTTGACCGCAAAATCGAGACATGCGCCCGAGGAGAGCTGTCCGATCTTGGCGCGTTGCAGCTCCTGCCAGGGGGTTTGATGCTCGAGTTCAGGGGGCTTCCAGGCAGCCCGGCGTGCCGCAAGTTCCGCATCGCTGATCAACATATCGGCGCGGCGTTTTGCCAGGTCAATGCGAACCCTGTCGCCCGTATGCAACAGGGCAAGTCCGCCACCGACCGCAGCCTCAGGCGAAGCGTTGAGAATCGAGGGCGAAGCCGAGGTACCCGACTGGCGACCATCACCCACACAAGGCAGCAAGGTAATGCCTTGCTTCACCAGTTCATCCGGTGGCAGCATATTGACGACCTCGGCAGCGCCTGGGTAACCCACTGGTCCGGTCCCCCGGATAAACAAAATACAGTCCGCATCGATTGCAAGCGAGGGATCGTTGATCCGCTCGTGATAGTCCTCGGGTCCTTCAAACACAATCGCTCGCCCCTCAAAGGCGTCGGGATCGGCGGGGTTTTGCAAATAGCGCTGGCGAAAGGCCTCTGAAATCACCGAGGTTTTCATCACCGCCGCGTCAAACAAGTTTCCGCGCAAGACTGCAAAGCCCGATTGCGGCAGCATAGGCGCTGCGTAGGTCTTGATCACCCGGTCGTCCTTGATCGCGGCCTTAGCAAGGTCTTCTGCCATGGTTTTACCGCTCACCGTGCGGACATCGCCATGCAATTTGCCCGCAGCAAGCAATTGGGCAAGCACCGCCGGCACGCCGCCTGCGCGATGGAACTCCTCGCCGAGATATTCCCCTGCTGGCATGAGATTGACCAACAAAGGGATCTCATAGCCAATCCGGTCCCAATCCTCAATGGGCAAATCCACACCCATATGCCTTGCGATTGCCGTCACATGCGGCGGGCAGTTGGTGGAAGCGCCTAGCGCCGATGCCGCAACAATCGCATTGTCGAAAGCGGCGCGGGTCATGATTTGCGAGGGGCGCAAATCCTCCCGGACCATGTCAACAATGCGCCTTCCGGTGGCATAAGCCATTTGGGCGCGTTCACGATAAGGCGCAGGGATCGCTGCACATCCGGGAAGCGACATCCCAAGCGCTTCGGCCATCGCATTCATCGAGAGCGCCGTTCCCATGGTGTTGCAATGTCCCGGAGAAGGGGCCGAGGAAGCCACCATGTTTAAAAATTCCTCATAGTCGATTCGCCCGGCTGCGAGCTCCTGGCGTGCAAACCAGACGACTGTGCCCGATCCTGCCAGGCCACCGCCGTAGTAACCGTTGAGCATCGGCCCGCCCGAGAGCACGATTGCGGGTAAGTCCACGGTGGCTGCGCCCATCAGCATCGCCGGCGTGGTTTTATCGCATCCGGTGGTCAGCACAACGCCATCGAGCGGGTAGCCGTACAACAGCTCTACCAAACCAAGATAGCTCAGGTTGCGATCAAGGGCTGCGGTCGGACGCTTGCCGGTTTCCTGAATCGGATGGACCGGAAACTCCATCGGTATGCCGCCCGCATCGCGGATCCCATCGCGCAGCCGCGAGGCAAGCTCCAGATGATGGCGGTTGCAAGGCGATAAATCCGAGCCCGTCTGCGCAATACCGATGATGGGCTTTCCGCTGTTGCGAAGTTCGTCAAGCGTAAGCCCAAAATTCAAATAACGCTCTAAATACAAAGCCGTCATCCCGGGGTTATCCGGGTTGTCAAACCAGGCGCGCGAACGTAGCGCGAAATCGCTTTTCGTTGATCCCATGGTGAAGCCTCCTCCGCTTTTTTGGGCTGCCACCGCTAACAGCCACCCACTTTGTCGAAAACCTGATTATGGGCTTTGCAGGCGAGTCTGGCTTGCAGCCGTCAGCGCAGCGGGTCAGAATCGGCCATGCAATGGAACGATTGGATCCAACTCGCAACCGAGCAGGCCGCGCTCTGGCAGCTCGCTGTGGCCGCCCTTGTGGGCTGGCTCGTCGCTTTTCCCCTGGCGCGACTCACCCGGGCGCTGCCCGAAGCACTATTTAACGACTGGGATGAGACGCAGGCTGAGGCAGGCGCAGGCCTTGTTGAAGGCGCTGCAGGCGCTGGGGTCCAGGATCCGGGACAACAGGGTCTGGAAGTCATTTCGCCGCATCAAGCCGAAAGCCTCAAGGGCTGGCGTTTCAGTTTTTTTTCGCTTGGGCCGATCGCGGTTGCGGTGCTTGCCTTAAGCGGGCACGGTCTGGTTCTTGAAGCGGCAGCGATCTGCCTGCTTGGCTGGACACTTTGGGTGCTTGCCTGGATTGACATCGAAACAAGGCTATTGCCGGACGTCTTGACCCAGGCTTTGCTGTGGGCCGGTTTGTTGATCAATTGCGCCGAATACTTCACAAGCCTCGATCAGGCTGTCATGGGCGCCGCGGCAGGCTATGGCAGCTTATGGCTGCTCAACGCGGTCTACCGCGCCTTGCGCGGTACCGACGGCATGGGCGCGGGCGACTTCAAGCTCCTCGCTGCGATCGGCGCCTGGCTGGGCCTCACGGCGCTTCCGGCGGTGGTGCTGATTGCGGCAAGCACGGGTGTGCTGACCGGACTTTTGCTCGGACTGATCGGATGGCGCAGCCGCGGCGAAGCGATTGCCTTTGGACCTCACTTGTGCCTTGGCGCGGCAGTGATGGTTTTTGGCGAGCAAACGCTTCGTCCCTTGCTTTACGGATGAGATCCTCAGCATGAAGCCTATCCATCAGGATGAAACGCAGAATCGCAAGCACGCCGGCAAGTGGCTGGTCGGGCTCACCGGCGGCATCGGTAGCGGCAAAACCACCGTGGCCGAATGCTTCCAAGACCGAGGGATTGTGGTTATCGACAGCGACGAAATTGCGCACCGCATCACTGCGCCAGGCGGCGCTGCCATGGCCGCGATTGCCTCCGCCTTTGGCAGTCAGGTGGTGGCGGCCGACGGCTCGCTTGACCGCGAGCGCATGCGCGAGCTTGTTTTTGAGGATCCCCAACAGCGCAAGCGACTTGAGTCGATCCTGCACCCGATGATTCGCCAAATCAGCGACGACGCAGTGCTTGCAGCCACCAGTCCTTATGTCATGCTCGCAATCCCGCTGCTGATCGAATCCGAGCAGGCCCGCAATCGCGTGAATTGCATTGTGGTGGTCGACTGTCCCGAAGCCCAGCAAATCGAGCGTGTGATGAAACGCTCGGGTCTCACCGAAGCGCGGGTGCAATCGATCATCGCAGCGCAGGCCAGCCGTGAACAGCGCTTGGCCTTTGCCGATGCGGTGATTGAAAACCACAGCACATTGCAAGCGCTTGAGGCACAGATCGATGCGCTGCATCAGCGCTTTCTGTCAGAAGCCGCCGCCGCGTTTGGTGCTTGCGCTTCGGATGGGGGACAATCGCCAGCATGATGTACGAGTTTCCGTTGTCTGAGCGCATCCGCAACCTGTTAAGACTTGAAGAACTGTTGATGCGCATGGGCCTCTTTGCCAAACGCGAATCAGCCGCTGATCACCATGTTGCGCTCACGGCAATTTTTGATGTGCTGGGCATGTCCGGTCGAAGCGATCTAAAAACCGAACTGCTCCAGGAACTTGACCGACAGCGCAACATGCTTGTGAGTTTGCGCGATAACCCAGCCGTAGCAGCTGATCGGCTCGAGCAAACTATCGATGTTTTGCAGCGCACACGCCATAACCTGGCCACCATTCAGGGCAAACCCGGGCAGGCTTTGCTCGAGCACGAGTGGCTGATGTCGGTTCGCGCACGCGCCTCGGTGCCTGGAGGTGCCTGCCCCTTTGATCTGCCCTCTTACCATGCCTGGCAGCAAAAGCCCATCGAGCAGCGCTTAGTCGACATGAAGCTGTGGTGCGGCCATTTGCGCCCCCTGGAAGCGGCACTGCAGGTGATGTTGGGTTTGTTGCGGGAAACCGGCCAGAGTCAGCAGGTCTTGGCGCCAAAGGGCACTTACCAGATGCAGCTGACCGGGCGCTCCTACCAGCTGGTCAGGGTGTTGCCCGCCGATCCACAGGCGATCCCGGAAATGAGCGCCAACCAATACTTGATGTGGCTGCGCTTCACCCGCCAGGAAGGTGCAGCCAAACCGCGCCCGATCGACCGCGATGTTGGATTTACCCTTGAGCTCTGCAATTTCTGACGAGCCTTCGGGTCGAAACGGCTCCGAGCCTGTCCAGTCCCAAGCAGGCAGGCTGGTGAACTGCCCGCGTTGCTCGCGCGCTGCGGTTTATGCACCGAGCAATCGTTTTCGGCCATTTTGCAGCGAGCGCTGCAAACTCAGCGATCTCGGCGACTGGGCCAGTGAGCGCTATCGCGTGTCCGGCGAGGCGCTGTCAAGCGACGATCCCAGCCAATCCTGAGCGGCCAGGCGAATCACATCGAGGTATTGCTCACCGAGCCTCAAGTAAACCGGTTTGAGGCTTGTTGCAGACCGCGCCTCGATCATCGATCTGCCCTGCTCAAGATCGTCGGCGTCGAGCCAGTCGATCTGCTCAATACGCGGGTCTGAGCCGCCCATCGATGGCGGCAGGGCAAGCCAGGCGATCAAGGGTTCGGTCGCAGGCAGCATAGGCGAAACCCTGCTTTCAAACGTGCTTGTGGGATCAATCCAGACCAGCGCCTGAGATTCCAGCGCCAGCGGCTCGCCCTGCCAGTGCCAGAGCCTGCGAAAGTGCAAGCGCACATGCCCGTGCGGGTATTCATATTCGCATACACACCATGCACTTGAGGATTGAATCTGAAGGCCAAGCTCTTCCTGCAATTCGCGGGCAAGCGCCTGATGCGCATCTTCGCCGGGCTCAAACTTGCCCCCTGGAACTTCCCACCAACCCGCGTAGACCTTGCCTTGTGGGCGTTGCGCCAGCAAGACTTTGCCCTGGGGGTTAATCAGAACGCCGGCTGCGACGTCGATGACCATGCTGACCGATCCAGTCCTTTGCAAACTGCCAGGCCACCCGCCCCGAGCGCGAGCCACGCTCCAGAGCAAAGCGCAGCGCATCGCCCCGGGCCTTGTCGATCTGAGCAGGGCTTGCGCCAAGCTGCCCCATCCAATGCGCCACCACATGCAAATAGTGGTCCTGACTGAAGGGGTAAAAAGGCACCCATAAGCCAAAGCGCTCGGAGAGCGAAATTTTTTCCTCGACGGTTTCCCCGGGGTGGATTTCGCCCTCGTCGCCGTAGCGCGTCTCGAGGTTTTCGCGCATGAACTCGGGCATCAAATGACGACGGTTCGAGGTGGCATACACCAGCACGTTGTCGGACTGCGCGGCAATCGAACCATCCAGCACCGTCTTCAAGGCCTTGTACGCGCCTTCGCCCGCTTCAAAAGACAGATCGTCGCAAAAAATCACAAAGCGCTCGGGGCGTTCAGCCACCAGCTCAACGATATCGGGAAGATCGACCAGATCGGCCTTGTCAACCTCGATCATGCGCAAACCCTGGCTGTGAAAGGCGTTGAGCAAGGCCTTGATCACCGAACTTTTGCCGGTGCCGCGTGAACCGGTCAGCAAGACGTTGTTGGCGGCCCGGCCCTCAACGAACTGACGGGTGTTTCGAACCAGAGTCTGCTTTTGATCATCAATATGCTGCAAGTCATCAAGGCTTAGCGCAGAACGATGCCGAACCGGCGCGAGCCAGGCCTGCACACCAAGCGCGCTTGGCCGGCGTCGCCAGCGAAAAGCGACCGAAGCGTCCCAATCCGGGCTTCGGACCTGCGGCATCAGATCGCTCAGCTGCGTGATCAGCGCTTGCAATTGATTGACAAGCGTAGCCGGAATCATCAGTGCAGGTGGCGCCAACGGGTCAAGCGCCCCCGGTTGCGCCAGCGGCTCCTGGCCTTGAGGGACAAGCGTTTCGCGCTCGAGGCGCCTGCCCGACCGGGCCGCTTTCGCCTTAAGACCGGTAGTCGGCATTGATCGAGACGTAATCGTGTGAAAAATCGCAGGTCCAGACTCGGCACTGGGCCTTGCCTCTTCCAAGCACAACACGCACTGTGATGTCTTGCTTTTTCATCACCGCCTGGCCGTCTTCCTCGCGGTACGCGGGATGGCGTCCGCCTTGCGTGGCCACATGCACCGCATCCAGGTACAGATCGACCTTTTGCACATCGAGGTCGTCGATCCCGGCATAGCCCACCGCGCAAAGTATGCGACCAAGATTGGGATCGGAGGCGAAAAAAGCGGTTTTTATCAGCGGCGAGTGCGCTACTGCATAGGCCACCTGCACCGCTTCGGCCTCGCTTGCGGCATGATCAACCTCAACAGTAATAAATTTTGTAGCGCCCTCGCCATCACGCACAATCGCCTGCGCCAATTGCTGCGCAAGCGCTGTCATGGCCTCTTTCAGCGCTGCCGCATCCGGGTGCGCGTCGTGATCGATCGGCGCGCCGTTGCTTGACGCCTTGGCACCGGTCGACACCAGCAAAAACGAGTCGTTGGTCGAGGTGTCGCCATCGACGGTAATGCGGTTAAAGCTCAGCGCATTGATGTCTTGCAACCAGCGCGCAAGCAACTCAGGCGCAATCGGTGCATCACAAGCCAGCACAGCGAGCATGGTTGCCATATTGGGGCGAATCATCCCGGCACCCTTGGCAATACCGGTGATGTGATAGCGCGTGTTGCCCGCCTGCACCGCAATCGATGAAGCCTTGGGCAGCGTGTCGGTGGTCATGATCGCCTGAGCGGCTTCGAGCCAGCCTTCCTCACCCGCTCGTGCAGCCTCAAGCGCCTGTGGCAGTCCGGCAAGCAGCCGATCGATCGGCAAAGGTTCAAGAATCACGCCGGTTGAAAACGGCAACACCTGCGTTGCCGGCAGCCCAAGCATCGAGGCCAAATGGTCGCAGGTTTCTTGGGCATGGAGCACACCCGATTCGCCGGTGCCCGCATTGGCATTGCCCGTGTTGACCACCAGAGCGCGTATCGCGCCTTGGCTCAACGCAAGGTGCTTGCGACAAACATGAACCGGAGCAGCGCAAAAGCGGTTGCGCGTGAACACACCGGCAGCGACTGAGCCAGGATCGAATTGCAACACCAAGAGATCGCGCTTACCGGGCTTTCGTATCCCGGCCTTTGCCGTACCAATGCGCAGCCCGGCAACCGGCAGTAAGTCATCCGGGTTGGGAGCATGCAGTCCAGCTGCCATTGCAGAGATCTCCTTTGCTTACCAAGGACCCGCGCGGGTCTGTCTCAGGCCACCCGGCCATGACAAAGTTTGTACTTCTTGCCCGATCCACATGGACAGGGGTCGTTGCGGCCGATTTTTTCCCCAAAGCGTCGCAAAGGTTGCTGGGCCGGGGCACTGTCCTGGCCCGAGACAGGGAGCTGTTGTGCTGCCAGAGCCAGCGTTTGCGGGTCGGCAAGACCACCGTCGGCTGCTGCGCTGGCCGCCTGCAAACCCATGCCAGCCGCCTCGGCATCGTGATGAATCAGTTTGATTTGCAAACCCGCTTGCTGTTGCGCTTGCATCACCTGAGCGGCTTCGACCTGCTCGGGTGATGCGATGGTGACTGTCATCAGCAGCTTGACCACATCTGCGCGGATACGGGTTTGCAGGCTTGCAAAGAGTTCGAAGGCTTCGCGCTTGTATTCCTGCTTGGGATTTTTTTGCGCATAACCCCGCAAATGAATACCTTGGCGAAGATAATCGAGCGTGGCCAGATGATCGCGCCAATGATTGTCGATCGCTTGCAACAGCACGGTTTTCTCAAACGCTGAAAAAGCCTCCGGGCCCGCGGCATCGAGCTTTGCCTGATAAGCCTGATCGGACGATTCGATCAGCTTGGCAAGCAAGGCTTCATCGTCAGCATCCCCTTGCTGTGCAGCCCACTGCCTGAGTTCGGCCTGCAGCTGCCAGTCGTTGGCGAGCGTGGACTGCAAGGCCTCAAGATCCCATTGCTCCTCCATCGAATCCTGCGGGACATGGTCGCGAAAGAGCGCTTCAAGCACCTGCCTGCGCAGCGTATCGATGCGTTCACGCACATCGGCAGCATCGAGTATTTCGTTACGATCCTTATAAATGATGCGCCGCTGATCGTTGGCCACATCATCGTATTCAAGCAGCTGTTTGCGAATATCGAAGTTGCGCGCCTCAACTTTGCGCTGAGCAGACTCGATGGAGCGCGACACCATGCCGGCTTCGATGGCCTCCCCGTCGGGCAGCTTCAATTTGTCCATGATCGCCATCAGGCGATCGCCGGCGAAGATCTTCAGCAGCGGATCTTCCATCGACAAGTAAAAACGCGAGCTTCCCGGATCGCCCTGTCGCCCGGATCGGCCACGCAGCTGATTATCGATGCGCCGCGATTCGTGCCTTTCGGTGCCGATGATGTGCAAACCGCCTTCGGCAATCACTTTATCGTGCAAGGACTGCCATTCACCGCGCAGCGCATTGATTTGCGCCTGCTTTTGTGCGGCTTCGATGGCGGCGTCAGCCTCAAGAAATCCGACTTGTTTTTCAACATTGCCCCCCAGCACGATATCGGTGCCGCGGCCAGCCATGTTGGTCGCGATGGTGATCACGCCCGGCCTTCCCGCTTGGGCAACAATCTCCGCTTCGCGCGCATGCTGCTTGGCGTTGAGTACCTGGTGGGGCAGTTTCTCCTTGCTCAGCAATGCTGAGAGCAGCTCGGAGTTTTCAATCGAGGTGGTTCCAACCAGCACCGGTTGCCCGCGCTTGTGGCAATCGCTTATATCGCTCAGTATGGCTTGGTACTTCTCGCGCGCTGTTCGAAACACCTGATCCTGTCGGTCGTCGCGAATCATGGGTCGGTGCGTCGGAACGACCACGGTTTCCAGGCCGTAGATTTCCTGAAACTCGTAAGCCTCGGTGTCGGCCGTGCCGGTCATGCCCGACAGCTTGCCGTACATGCGAAAATAGTTCTGGAAGGTAATCGAAGCCAGCGTCTGGTTTTCTGGCTGAATTGGCACCGCCTCCTTGGCCTCGATCGCCTGGTGCAGACCGTCGGACCAGCGTCTGCCCTGCATCAAGCGGCCGGTGAATTCATCCACGATAATCACTTCGCGGTTTTGCACCACGTAGTGCTGATCGATCACATAAAGGCTGTGAGCGCGCAAAGCCGCCATCAGATGGTGCATTAAGGCGATATGTGCTGCGTCGTACAGCGATGCGCCCTCAGGCAACAAACCCATCCGATTCAGGATTTGCTCGGCATGCTCATGGCCTTGCTCAGACAAATGCACCGCAAAGGATTTCAGATCCACCCAATAGTCGCCCTCTGGTTCCGGCTCCTGCGGCTTGGGCTCATGAGCCATGCGTCTGAGCAAAGGCGGCACCTGGTTCAACACGGTGTAAAGGCCGGTTTGATCGTCAGCCTGTCCAGAAATAATGAGCGGCGTTCTTGCTTCGTCGATCAGAATCGAATCAACCTCATCCACGATGGCAAAAGCGAGTTTGCGCTGCCGACGGTCGCCCACCGCGTACTCCATGTTGTCGCGCAAGTAGTCAAAGCCGTATTCGTTATTGGTTCCATAAGTGATATCGGCCGCATAGGCATCGCGCTTGGCAGCGTTTTCTTGCTGCGAGACGATGACTCCCACGCTCAGACCCAGGAAGCGATAAAGCCTTCCCATCCATTCCGCGTCGCGGGCAGCCAGGTAGTCGTTGACGGTCACCACGTGCACGCCCTGTCCGAGGAGGGCATTCAAATAAGCGGGCAGCGTGGCCATCAGGGTTTTGCCTTCGCCCGTGCGCATTTCGGCAATCTTGCCGTGGTGCAAGACCATGCCACCGAGCAGTTGCACATCAAAGTGGCGCATGCCCATGACCCTGCTGCTCGCCTCGCGGCAAACCGCAAAAGCCTCCGGCAACAGTGCATCGAGGCTCTCGCCCTGACCGAGTCGCTGCCTGAATTGGGCGGTTTTGCCGCTGAGCGCCTCGTCAGTGAGCGTTTTGAGCGCGGGTTCAAACGCGTTAACCCGAGCAACCACCTGCTGGTATTGCTTGAGCAGACGCTGGTTGCGACTGCCAAAAATCTTGGTAAGTAGCCCTTGAAACATCGGCGCGAGTTTAACAGTTTGGCGCATCGAACTTTTCCCTCAGCCCCAAACCGCATGCGCCGGCGTGCTACCCTCGAAGCACTTTATGACGGCAAACACAAAGCAAAACGCCAGCCGAACGATGCTCAGTTGGATCGAACTTGACCCCCAAGGCGCGATGCTCCTCAGGCAGGCGCAAAGCCTGAGCCTATTGCAGGCGCAATTGCAAGCGCATACCGGATTGAAGCTTGAGGTGTGTAACCTTCGATCACAGGTTCTGGTGCTGATGGCCAGCGGCGCCATGGCTGCGCGGCTTCGCCAGCAATTGCCCTCGCTGCTTCGATTTTTGCGTGCGCAGGGCTGGTCGGTCGAAAGCATCAGCATCAAGGCCAGGCCTTATCGCGAACCCCCGCAAAGTGCCGGCACCCAGCATCGCAAAACGCTGCCGGCTTCAGGCCTTGAGGCCTTGAGCGAGCTGCGGCAGGCATCGCTGCCTCCCGCGCTTTCGGCGAGTGTAAAGCGGCTCTTAGCGCGCGCCGCTCGCAAAACGCAGACCGTGGTCAAGCCAACCGGCTAAACCGCAAGCTTCACCGGGTTCAAGACGCTGGGCTGCCCGGTGTCAGACCTAGCCCTCTCGCCTGGCCTTGCATGTGGTGTCGAGCGCAGCCTGCTGTCAGGCGTAAGCCCAGTCCCTTGCGTATTGCAACGGTGCTTTGCTGCGTTCGGCAAAGCGCACTTCTTCCCAGGCCGTCGTCTGCTCAAGCAGGCTGCGCAACAGCTGATTATTCAAGGCATGGCCCGACTTATAGGCCGAATAGGCGGCGAGCAAGGGCCGGCCCAGCAAATACAAATCGCCAATTGCATCAAGCAGCTTGTGTTTTACAAACTCATCGGCCGAGCGCAAACCCTCGTCGTTGAGCACGCGAAACTCATCCATCACGATCGCATTGTCCAAGCTGCCGCCCTGGGCCAGGCCTGCAGCGCGCAAGCCTTCGATGTCGCGCACAAAGCCAAAGGTGCGTGCCCTTGCAACCGCATCAACGTAGGAGTCCCGCGAAAAATCGACTTCAACCTCTTGCACCGTGGTATCGATTGCCGGATGCTGAAAATCGATCCCAAATCTCAGCTTAAAGCCGAAGTGGGGCTCAAGGCGCGCCCATTTATCGCCGTCGCGCACCTCCACGGGCTTCAACACGCGGACAAAGCGCTTGGCTGCCGCCTGCTCGACCACGCCGGCCGATCGGATCAAGTAGACAAAGGACCCCGAAGATCCATCAAGGATCGGAATTTCAGCGGCATCAACCTCAACCCGCAAGTTATCGATTCCCAGGCCGGCGAGTGCTGACATCAAATGCTCAACCGTGGCCACCCGCACGACATCGCCATCGCCAAGCGCAGCGGTCAGGGTTGAGGCCATTTTTGTGTCATTCACCGCCTGCGCTCGCGCCGCGATGGCCGCAACTGGTTCAAGATCGGTGCGATAAAAGACAATCCCGCTATCCACCGGTGCCGGACGCAGGCAAAGCCGCACGCGTTGCCCGCTGTGCAAACCCACGCCGGTGGTGCACACCGGCTCACGCAAACTGCGCTGTCTTAGCACCAGCTGTTCCTGCGAGTCAGCACCGGCGGTTGAGCCGAGCTTGGGAAGCTCTCGCGAGCCGCGCTCGGGGGGCTTTAGCGAACCGCGCTTGGAAGGCTTTAGAGCTGGGCAAGCATCGCCTCAGCGCTTGACACCTCGAACTTGCCCGCATCTTCAACACTCACATGCGTCACCACGCCATGATCGACGACCATGGAAAAGCGCTGGCATCGAAGTCCCAGGCCACGCGCGGTCAGGTCAAACTCAAGACCCATTGCTTTGGTGAGCTCCGCGCTGCCGTCAGCCATCATGCGGACTTTGCCTGCGGCCTGCTGCTCGCGGCCCCATGCTCCCATCACAAAGGCGTCGTTGACTGACACACACCAGATCTCATCCACGCCTTTGGCTTTCAAATCGTCGACATGCCGGACATAACCCGGCACATGTTGTGCCGAGCAGGTTGGGGTGAAGGCGCCGGGTAAGCCAAAGATGGCAATCTTCTTGTCTTTGACCAAATCACTGGTCTTGAACGCGTTGGGCCCAACGCTGCAGCCGTTGGCTTCAACATCATAAAATTCATAAAGGGTTGCTTCAGGCAGGTGGTCGCCGACTTTGATCATGGGGTTCTCCGTGGGGGTTAAGAACCTGTGAGTTTATCGGCTCGGTGCGTTCGGCAAGGCTCATCTCCCGCTATTTTTTGCGGGTAGCGGGCGGGCAAG
>Ga0214921_10001599_pt1 | contig 38172 bp, 54 predicted proteins | sample LL1505_MetaG_FD_177992 | JGI IMG/M metagenome (GOLD analysis project Ga0214921, IMG submission 177992) | Freshwater microbial communities from Lake Lanier, Atlanta, Georgia, United States - LL-1505 | ecosystem: Environmental > Aquatic > Freshwater > Lake | place: USA: Georgia | collected...
ATAGCAAACATTGAATTAACAGCAGCCAGCCCAGCAACCATTGCAGGCATAAGAAATGCATTGAGTGCTGCTCCCATTGGAGTGCCAGTGACCAGTCAATATTTTGTTGATGCCAACAGAACTGATAATTACACACAAGATGGCAACATATTAACACCATACAAAACTCTGAGTGCTGCATATGCAGCTGCAAAAATTGGAGCTGCCATGCTCAATCCCAAGTACATCAACTTGCTCAGTAGCATCACAGAAAATCTCACCATGGACACAGGTTATGTAGGGTTGCAAGGGTTCACCAATTCTGGTGTAAGAGCTCCATTGTATTTGAATGGTACCATCACCATTGCTCCTACTGCAGGCTTAATCACTGACAATTTTTTTGGCATCACAAATTTGGCCATTCTCAAGCCTGAAGTGACCAGTGGCAATTGCATTGATGTGCTGGGTGGTGCTGTTCCCTTGAGAGTATTTTTAGAATCAGTCTGGTTGCAAAATGGAAGCCCCGGTTCTTTTGGAGTAAACATTAATAACACAGGAGCATCAAGTGTCGTCAATGGGCAGCTGAATCAATTCAGTCCTTTTGCTACAGGCGGAGGAATTCAGGTAATTAATGGCATTTGCAACATGGTGGATTGTGATTCAACAGGAGGTTCTGCTTCCTGTGACAGCATGTTTGCTGCAGCTAGTGGGGGCAAATTAAACTTCGCTCGGTGTCAGCTGGAGGGCAATGCAACACACATGATCAAATGTTCAGGGGGTGATTATGGTACTTCTGGTTATAATATCACGCTCGGCCAAACTTTGTTAACCAACAATCGCTCCACTGGACATGGAATAACTTTGTCTGCAGGTTCTCTTGCATCCATTGGCACCTGTGGACTCAACATTCTCACTGGATCTGGTGCCAAAGCCATCAACGGAGTGGCTTCAGCAAATCTGGCTACTCTTCCATATTCACTGGTTCTGTTTAATAGTGTGACTTTCGTGAATGCCGCCGGCATTATTGCCCGGAATACTACTGTTACCACCAACAAAGCAGCATACTCGGTGATGAGTTAAACATTGTAAGTCAAATTATCACCTTCAAAGGTGATGTCTTCATTCAAAAAAGTCAATTCATTTGCATAACTAAATTGAACTCCACCACCATCATAACCTCCTGTGGCATTGTCTGCTGAATGTGCATGCAACATGTTTTCTTCTTCAAGCATGCGCTCATAAATGATCTTTTTTTGCAGTTGCCTTTTATTGCATGCAATCACAACAGGTTGCACAGGCCTCTTGTCATGTTGCTGCAATGCATGCACATACATGTTCATATGTTATTATTTAAGCTTGACACATCAGATAAAGCCTGCATAATCACATAATGATGTTGTCATTGTGTTGTCAAAGTAATGTGCTTAATGACAAAGGCGTTAAGTTTCGCACCATGACTGTGACACAATTCAAAAAGAAGCCACTCAATGAATCCCTGGATGTGTTGTGTCATAGAATCATCGAGAACTTTGTAACACTAAAGACCACAGTAGAGTTGTGCCAGAGCATGCGTCTGGCTGGCTTGCGCATTGGCAGTGATTTGATCCCTGTGATCAATCATCCAGATCTAAATCTAGAATTTAATAAATTGCCCATGCAGGATGAAATGATGCACGCCATCAATGAAGCCAAAAAAACTATGCAACAATCTGCATTGCGTTTCTCTGCTCATCCCTCAGAGTTTGTTAGTCTCACATCTGACAACCCCCAAGTGGTGGCCAACAGCATTCGCGATTTGATTGCCCATGCACTGGTATTCGAATTGCTTGCATTGCCTGAATCATATGAAGCTCCATTGAACATTCACATTCGCAAAGATGGTGATCCAGAGGTTATATATGCCAATGTGGTGCGCAGTTTGAAGCAATGTCCTGCCAATGTGACCAAGCGATTGGTGTTTGAGAACAATGACAACAGAAAAGGTGTGTGGAGCATCAGCAATCTGGTAAAATATTTTCATGCACGTGAAGGCATTCCTATCACGTTTGACACATTGCATCACAAAATGCTGCCAGGTGGTTTGTCAGAATCAGAAGCATTTCACTTGGCTCATGGCACATGGCCTGTGATGCCCATATTTCATTATTCAGAAGGCATAGGAGATACGCGCAAGCATGCAGATTATGCACAACATGCACCTCCAGATTATGGTAAACCGGTAGTATGGGAAGTGGAACTCAAAGCGAAGGACAGGGCCATCAATCGCATCATGGGTATGACATCATGAACATTCTCATCATTGATGCTACCAATTTGTTGTATCGTGTTTACCATGTGCTACGTGCTACCGGAGGTCAAGACATGGTGCCTGCATACATGCGTAGCATCAACAAGTATGTGCGTGATTTTGCACCTGATGTAACATATGCTGTATCTGACAAGCGCTTGATCAAAGGGCAAAAAAATTATAGACGCCAGCATGCTGATTATAAACAGAACAGAGACTGTAGCATGTGGGAAACTGTGCATGCTGCAGAAGATGAATTGGAACAGGTTATGCAAGCACAAGGTATTCATATGATGTATCCAGGCATATTAGAAGCAGATGATGTGATTGCATTCTTGTGCAAACATTTGACTGGACGTAAGACCATAGTATCCACAGACAATGACATGGTGCAATTGATTGATGATCATACACAGTTGTATTCACCCATCAAGAAGGTGACCATTGATGTGCACAATTGTGAACAGCATTTGCCAGTGCATGTGAACAAATATCTGTTGTACAAGAGTATCCTGGGTGATGCATCTGATTGTATCAAAGGATTGCTAGGTTATGGCAAAGTTAAAGCTAAAAGATTAGCTGAAAACTATGAATTAGAATTTTCAAAATTGTCTGCAGAATTGCAGCAACAACAATTGCACAACATGCGCATGATGAATTTAAATCAAGGTTTGGTTGAACATCCAGAAGAACGTGATTGTTATATGCAGCAATTAAACAGGTTGCAGCTAATCAGTGAAGCTTGAAGGTACAGACCAATCATCCACAACAAAGCTTCTTTTAATTTTATACCGATAGCATTTTTCAATAAACTCTGTACACATTCTCTCATATTGACTTCTGGCAGTAGCCTTACCCACAAGCATGGTACCCCATACTGGATCATATATCCATAATTTGTTTTTATATTCAAATATGGACACTGCATGTCCAAATATCTGCTTGTTATTAGTATCATCTCCCAGGTAGTATGTGAATCCATATATTGATGAATATGCTTCAACATCACTCTTTAAAACCAAGCTTGCACGTGAAGAATGTATCAGTGCTTCAATAAAACAAGAATTGGGTAGATCTGTATGAAACTTAGAAGATGTACCATATACACGTTTACCTTCTAATATACCGAAAATAAAAGTAACATAGGTTATAGCACTAAAAACACCCAGTAAAACAAGTGGTTTAATTAATCTCTTACAGAAGCTATACAAGCTTTTCGTATGATATTACTTAGGCAATATATTTACGAAGATTGTCGTTTCTATTGGTCCAGCCCTTCAAGAACTTCTTCAAAGGTGGCTTATTTACTGCTAAATTTTCGTAAAATATTTGACGTTGATCAATGACTTTAAAGGCGAGCTTATAGGCGTCTGCACTATAGACTGCTGCTAGCGTTTTCGGTCCAACGATGCCATCTGGCTCTGTTCCCACAGCACGTTGAAGAAACTTATTTGATTGCTTTGCTCCAGTGTTCACACAGCAATCAAAATACACTTCACCAACCGGTTTATCATATTGTTCACAATTAAATCTAACCCAATACTCTGTAAAATAGATATCTTTTGCTTCTTCAATAGTAAGTTCTTTAATATTCACATCTGGATGGCTTCTCTTGTCAATACCATAATTGGTCTCGCCACCTGGGTCAACAGGGTCATTAGTATACCCACCTTCAGCATCCAATACAAATTTAATTATCCAATCAAAACGATTGTTCATTTGTCAAAGGAGCTTTCATCAAATTTTGTTTTTGATGCATCTTCTGCTGCTTGCATTGTTGGGGCATTTGGATATTTTGTGGGTTCAGATTTATACTCAGATACAGGTGAGCAACCTGACACAACAAGTAACACAAGCCCCAGTATAATTTTGTTCATTTGATCAGATCTTTTGTCTTGTCCCAAATAGAATCAGGCTCCTTACCATCTTTACGCCACGAGTTTAATATGGCATAATATACCAAGTGTTGCTGATCTATGATATAAAGCTTGTTGTTTAGCTTGTCAGTGAATTCTGTGACGCCATCGCTTTCATTTAATTCAACACCTTTAAAAGATTTGAATCTTACCTTATACGCTTTAATAAGCGTGTTGTAGCGGAGCAGACCAAAAGGAGTAATAAGACCCCGGCCGTCGTCAGTAAAGCCAATGAAGCCAGAGTTTTGTACATCGTATCCAGAGGGTGTTGTTGCATCATAAGAGGCTATCTCATCCTTTACTTTATCTGGTGTAACTGTTGTACACGAGCATAGTAACAGACTACTCAGAGAGAATATCGCGAATTTTCTTAACATTTTTATCCTTTACTGCTTTTTCAATCTCATCATTGAAGTCAGCTTCTTTTTGTTGCAATTGAGCTTTCTTCATCTCTGGTGTATTCTTTGCACCAAACACATTGTTAATAGCTTGAAATATCCCGGAGATCGCACCAATTATTGCTTCAGCTATTCCAGGCATCTTAGTTTACGTATTCTTCTGTAGCCATCCTGCATCCCTTGGCAATTGCATTAAGAACATCGATACCAAGTTTTGCGTCACCATTGAGCCTGGCGAATTGTGCTGCATAAATATCTTTAACCGCTACAATATATTTTGCCCAGTGTGCTTTATCTGCAGGCAAATAATCTGACAAAGCTTTTTGCAATTGATCTGGTGTGGGTGTTGATCCCTGCGTAAGAGCTTCAACTACTGTAGCAACATGGTTAATTAATTTAGCTTTTTCGACTTTATCGTCGGGTGAGAGAGCCTGCTCAAGTACAACAGTACATGTGAGTGTAACTGCAGGAGCGATATATGGTAGCGCTGCTTCAACACCGGATCTAGGATCAACAGTGCCACCCGTGGAATTGCCTCCATTATTAGTTGTAGCACAACTCGTCAACAAGATTGGAATTAAGATAAAAGGTAGTAATTTCTTCATACTACTATTTAGTACTTTCCTCTTGCAGTTCAACTTTTTTACTATGCCTTCTCTCCTGTGACGTGCGACTGATGGATTGATCAACAAAGGCTCGAACAGCGATAACACCCTGAAAAATACTATTTGCAATAATGATTGTTGCCGCAACAGAAGTTATATCTGTAAATGATTTATACTTACCAATTTCTGCAATAAATGGAGGCAGCGATGCTATTAAAAAATAAAGCAAAGCACGGAACCATGCACAATCTTTCATGAAGATATTTATTCTGTCGTTCATTTTCTATGTTGATTTAATGTACTTATATGTTATTATTAAAAATGAAAGGAGGAATGAAATTTATGTCGATCGATTATAGCAACAAGGATCTTCGCCCTAAGACGTTCTACGTTAAAATGGAACGTTCTCGTAATGGCGAATTTACCGTCAAGCGTGCGCGCGTGTTGGAGCAGAAGAATCAGTATGCTTCCACGATTCGTCGTGTTGATGCTCGTGACCTTACCCGCGCCATTCGTAGGAGCGGATTACAGGTTGCCTAATTCCTCCGCCTGCGACGGTTTCGCAGAAACTAAATACCGAGGTAAAACTCGGTATTTTTTTTATCTATAAGCCTATATAATACATGGGTGCGGCCAAAACAGCTTCAGGTGCAGGCAAGAGAAACTCTCAAAACAAGAGAAGAGTTTTATCTGTTAATGGTGAACATAAAATTGTTACTCCAATATGGTATGGAGGTTCTCGCGTTGGTCATGGCAATTACATGGCCGGTCAAGTAGACGGAGTAACAGTAGAAGCTGCAAATGGTCGTCCAATTCCATTCAGACAAATTGGTACTGTAGAATTTGTTTGATTTTATAAGAAGTCTCTGTATAATTATTATTAGTTCTATAACAACTGGGGCTGTAATGGTATCGATTGAACAGTGGAGTTCATGAGAGCAAGTACCGGGGCATGCCGGTTTACCAATAGCAATCATATTAAATGCCGAAGATAACTTCGACATGGCTATGAGTCTCGAAGAAGCTGATGCAATTCTTGCAGCGGCAGGCTTTGTAGATGCAGAAGCCGAACTCGAGCTAGTTTAAGCTCGATCGTTCTACTGTAGATTAAAGTTTGTAAAGTAGAGCGTGTTACTAACTTTCGTGTAGCTTGGGTTCTAACAATTAATAAACTACATGTACAAAATTGTTATGAGTAAGGGCTTTTTGTTTGGTTTAATCCTTATGAAATCTTAACTGAAATAAACTTGTAGTGCTTGTGAGTGAATCTATTCAAGACGTGGGTTCAATTCCCACCAGCTCCATGGATTAAGAGGTATTATAGATTATAATATACTGCTAGATGAATATTGAGAAAATTTTTGTAATTCATTATCACAAGGCAATAGACAGAAAGGCTTATCTTGATTTGCACTTACCCAAGCTCAATATTCCTTTTGAATACAGATGTTCTATTGACCGTGACTCGCCAGAAATAGAGCAGTTAAAGTATTTTGATTGCTCCACGGAAAATAAGGACAAAAGAAATCAAATATTGCAGAGGTATGGTTTATTTGTTCCCGGGGGATTGAATATAGACACAGGAACTAATATTGATTTAAAATACAAAGCTGTTAGAGCAGCTACACTCGAACATTTTAAAACTTATGAATATATTTATAATGAAACAAATTTAAATAATATCCTAATATTAGAAGATGATGTCTGCTTTAAGGATCAATTTTTTAATGATTTTAAATTACTTCAAGAAAATATACCTGATGACTATGATGTATGTTACATAGGTTCATGTTGTGATTTACAACCACCCTCCCCATCAGAAAGCGTTTTCGAACGACACCCCACGCACCAGAGCAGGTGTTCCGATTCATATATATTAAATAGAAACTCCATAAAAAAAATTATTGATAATATGCTACCTTTCTTTACTGCCATAGACTGGGATTTAAATTATGTGCAACAGCTTCTCAATATGAATGTATATTGGGCAACAAATCCACAAATCTATCAAGGGTCACAACAAGGCAACTATAAGAGTCTATTGGGATAACTGTATGAAAGTTTTTAAATGAAAAAAATTTTATTTTTTAACCAATGGCATATTGGTGATGTGTTCTTGGTCATGAGCTTCATACAAAATATAGTTAAAAATAATCCGAATATTGAATTTTATTATTGGTGTGAAGAGGGTCACTCTTTCTTCAAGGACATAAATATAAAATTTGCAAGCAATTTCAAAAAAGAAGATTTTCAACCTTTCTACAACACCGTTATAAGCAACACTGACGATTTTATATTCATTAATACATGGATAGCCAGCTTCTGGGCAGATCCTGAGTACAGGGATTTGAGTGTCGGGGAATGCCAGATTTTAAATAAATACCCTATATTTGAAAGAATTTGCTCCAAGCTAAACTTAAACTATACTCTACAAAGAGAGGATATCTTTTTTGAAGTACCGTCTGCTAATATTGAACTAGCCATTGACTGGTTTGATCAAAATAAAAATACTAAAAAAATATTTTACTTTAACTACCTGGCCGGTTCTGGGCAGATACAGCCAATAACAAATTTAGCAGAACATGAACTAGTTATCAATACTTTAGCCGAAAAATTTAATACATGGCATATCCTGGTACCTGATAATATTAATCCAACCAAACAGAATATTATTAATTGTCAATCTCAATTTAATATTAGGAGAACCCGCACATGCGAACATTTATTACAATTACACAGGATAGCTAATATGTGTGAGTATGCAATATATGTGGATACTGGTGGGTGCTTCTTGTTTGCCAATAAGAAATCCTTTCTTTCTGCTTCACAAAAAATACTGCTGACTACAGGCAGTAGTGAAAGATATGGCCGGTATTTAAATGAAGCCAGCAATTATGTCTATAAAAAAGACTGTGTACAACAACTTCATTGTAACAATGTACATGAAGCTGTAGATAACTTAACAGCAATTCTCACATAAAATGTCTAGAACAGCACTTATTTGTGGTATACATGGTATGGATGGTAGCCATCTAGCCGATTTGCTTTTAAAAAAACAATACAAAGTATTTGGTTTGCAACGACCTAGCAATAATAACGATATCAGAGACAACAGCAAACATTTAATTGATAGAATAACATTTTTAGAAGGTGACGTTACAGATCAAAAAACTATACTTAAATGCCTGGAGCAATCCAATCCTGATGAATTTTATAATTTTGCAGCTAACTCGTTTCTGGATGATTGCTGGCACAACCCCGAAATGAACGCTGATGTTATAGGGATCGGGGTATTAAGATTATTGGAGGCAATCAAGAGTTTTAACAAGGAAATTAAAATATTTCAAGCTTCATCTTCTGAAATGTTTGGCAGAATATCCAAGACCCCAGTCAATGAAGAAGGTCCCTTTCAACCAAAGACACAATATGGCTGCTCAAAACTTTTTGCACACTGGATGTGCAAAAACTATAGAGAATATTATAACATGTATGTCAGTAGCGGCATTCTATTCAATCACGAAAGTGAAAGACGTGCAAAGCATTTTGTTACAAGAAAAATTACACATGGTGTTGCAAGAATTTATCTAGGTCTTCAAAAAGAAATTAAATTAGGCAATATAGACGCCACAAAAGATTGGGGATATGCACCTGATTTTGTTGAAGGCATGTGGTTATCACTGCAACAATCCAATCCAGATGATTATATATTTTGCACAGGCATACAACATACAATAAAAGATTTTTTAAATATTGCATTTAATTGCATTAATATACAAAACTGGGAACCCTACATCACAATAGATGATGGATTCAAGAGACACTCTGAAGTTGATGTATTAAAGGGCGACCTGTCTAAAGCCAAAAAAAAATTAAATTGGCAGCCAAAAACCTCTCTCAGTGAAATAATAGAGAAGATGGTAATGCACGACATACAACAATTAAAGCGATAATGAAGAAAAATTCAACAAAACAAATTATTGATTTCTGTAATATTTATTATTAAATAACGTCTAAAATGGGATTACTAATCTCTATCTCTGGCGCTTCAGGAGTTGGTAAGACTACTCTTGCTAAACTAATCTCTTATCTATACACAGAAAGTGAATGCCTTGTAATTAGCGGTGACTCGTTCCATAGATGGGAGAGAGCAGACAAACGATGGGACAGCTTTACTCATTTTAACCCAATTGCGAACGATTTAGACTCAGCTCTTTCTAAAATAAAAATACTAAAGAACGGAGGATCGGTTCCTATCTGCGAATATAATCACGCTACTGGAAAATTTAATAAGCCAGAAATAAAGGAAGGTCGTCAAATCATAATTTACGAAGGATTGCATGCACTTTACGGAGATATTGTAGATATTTCAGACGTTAAGATCTTTGTGGACACGAACGAGGAGTTGAATAGCCAATGGAAACTAAACAGAGATATTGCTTGCCGCGGCTATACCATACAGCAAGCGAGTAGTCAAATCTCGCGCAGGAAGAAGGATAAGTCTACATATATAGATATACAGAAAGAGAGCGCGGATATCATTGTAAGATTTGAGAAAAGTAAAAGTGAAGACATCAATATCCAATTAAATCCAAAAAAACACGCTTGCACTCTCTCAGCCAGCATAAAAAACGTTTTTAATGATATTAAGGACTTTCTGCATCTAGGTGCTCATTTAGCTGGCGATATATCATTAATCCAGGGACGCGGAGGTAATATTTCTGTTAAAAGTTGCGGATCAGTCTTCGTTAAATCATCTGGTTCTAAAATAGGTGACGCCACTATTACTACAGGGATCTCGGTTTGCGAATCTGCAGAGATTGGCCAGTTTGCCAATGAGTTGAGCTATAGGCAAGCGATTGCCAATTTAACTAGGAGCGGAGAGAGAGCATCAATAGAATCGGGGTTCCATATTAATTTTAAAGAGAAGTTTGTTGTGCATACCCACCCTCTATATTTAAACTGTTTATTATGCTCTACGGAAGGTAGAAGTTTATTACAGTCAATTTTCTCGGATATCGATTTTAGTTTCATTGAATACTGTGCCCCCGGGTACGAGCTGTCAAACGCTCTATTATCAGTTGAGAGTCCAGTTATATTCTTAGAAAATCATGGGCTTATAGTTAGATATCATGACTATAAGGAAGCGATAAGGATTACAGAGTTAATTAATAATAGATGCAAGAACTGGCTTGAATCGAATAAAGATTTGTTTATTAGCCGACCGAATCTAAATAGTGGTGTGGTTTTGTTCCCAGATGCAGTTGTATTTAGTTCAGAGTTAAAGTTTGTTTCGGAATTTATGCTTGGTGTAATGTCCAAATGTGGGCTTCATCCAAAATGGATAAACCAGGACGAAGTCTTAAAGCTTCAGGACATGGAATCGGAAAAATACAGAAGGGAAATTGCATGAAGATAGTAGTTCCAATGGCGGGTCTTGGCGAGCGTTTTGTCAGGGCTGGATACAAAGACCCGAAACCGCTAATCAAGGTTGGTAATAAAGAAATCTTAAAGAGGATTGTTGAGATGTTCCCTGCACAAGCAAGCTTTGTATTTATTTGTAATGAAAAACACGTTCAAGAGACAAATATTTTAGAGTTTTTGAATTCCCTCGAAAGAAAATTAGATGTAGTGTCTATCCCGTGTCATAAAAAAGGACCAGTACATACAACTTCCTTTGCCTTTGATTACATTGAAGATGACGAGGAGGTCATTGTAACATATTGCGATAATCCCTACCTTCATGATTTCAAGGATTTCATAACATCGACTAGGAGTAAAAAATTAGACGGTTGCATATTAACCCATACTGGATTTCATCCTCACTCACTTAATAGTACGAAGATGGCTTTTTTGAAGGAAGAGTGCGGTAGAGTAATCGAAATCAAAGAAAAGGAGTGCTACACAGATTGCCACACTGATGAGCATGCATCTACAGGAACTTATTTTTTCTCTCGTGGGGAATATGTAAAAAAGTATTTTCAGCAGGCAATTGATGAAAATTTAAATTACGGTGGCGAACACTATGTAACCTTGGTGTATAATCTTCTTATTAGAGACGGGCTTAAGGTTGGATTTTATGATACACCTTTTGTTTCTGTGTTTGGCACTCCAGAGGAAGTTCAAAATTTTGAGGCTTGGCAGACTATTATCAACGCAGGCCAGGTGAAAACTACCGACGACTTGTTAAAAAGTTACGAATACTGGAAGAAGTTTTTAAAAGCGGAGGATGTATACAATGCTATTAATATCTCATAGAGGAAATATCTCTGGAGTTAATTCTTTAAGGGAAAACTCTCAAGACTATATTGATGAGGCTATTAGTAAAGGATTTGACGTAGAGATTGATATATGGAATGTCGGCGGTCATCTATATCTGGGTCACGATGTTGGTCAGTATGAAGTTAATCTAGACTGGCTAACCGCTAGAAAAGATAGGCTCTGGGTTCATACAAAAAACATTCTAGCAGTCCAGTTTATTATGAATTCTAATCTGAGGTTTTTCTTTCACGAAAAAGAGCGTCATACTATCATTTATAATGCTAATCTAATATGGAGCCATGATACAAGCGAGGCTTGCACTCTATCTATTATCCCCCTTCTGGATAATCAAAGTTTTTTAAGACGGAGAGAGTTTGATACCGTTTACGGAATTTGTTCCGATTTTGTGGGAATTTAGTATGGATTTTGTTGTCCAGGGCAAGGTGTATCAGAATGATACTTGTGCATTAGTCAAAAACCTTTTGGATCTGGATTTTTGTGACAGGGTCATCATATCTTGTTGGGAGACGTGCGATATTGACTTTCCCATTAGTGGAAAGGTAGAAGTCGTTCATAGTAAACCCCCGGAACATGCTGGTGACGCCAATAGAAATTTACAGATAGTATCAAGTCGTTCAGGTATCAAAGCGTCCAGCTCTGAGATCTGCGCGAAATTGAGGAGCGATCAAATTATATCGGTTGAGTCGCTAAAGATGATGAACGATTTTTATGCAGAGAATCGACAGGCTTGTGCCGAGGGACAGAGCGGCGCTGTTTGTGTTGCTGGTATTTGGAAACCCTACCCATTTCATCCAAGCGACTTTATTTTCTGGGGACCAAGGGAGGAACTGGTTAGGATCTTTGACATTCCTCTTAATGATGAACCTCACACCGTGCGCGGCTACGGGGAATATAGTTCTACATCACGCACCGAATCTTATATAGGTGTTCATTATGCGGCTAAATTTGATAAAAGCGCGTTATTTTTCTCGCAGAACATCTCAGAATTCCTTCCCGATTCGTCCCCAAGAAGAGCGGAAGCAATGAAGGTTAGTGATGAGTTAACGCCGAAAATATTCAAACCATTCCCAAGGATAGAGTTTTCATGGCACAAGCAGCGACTTTCTAGCTATCACTACCATATTACTGAGCCGTTAGGTGAATACTGGAACGAAGAGGCAAAATGGAAGAACAGGCGGTAAAATAGTTGCACTTATAGAATAACCTTTAAATAAATTATGCAGAGATTAATAGCGCTAAACAAGCATTACGTTTCTGATTTTTTAACAAAAGATGAAAGCATTGGAGATAGGCAGAAATATAGTTTAGATTTGGTTCTCGATGAAGATATTGGTGCGGCAAGACTTGCAGAGATTGCACCGTGCAGTAGCATGTGGGGTAAGTATTGGTATAGATCCGGCATTAATCCATTGATGGTTAACGCTCTTAGAAATATTGTAGACGAGATAACAGCATCAGTTAAAACAGAGCAAAATGATATATGGCTCGACATTGCGTGCAATGATGGTACTCTCCTTTCATTTGTTCCTTCTTCCTTTATCAAACTAGGCATTGATCCTGCCGATGATACCTACTTCAAAGAATCTTCTAAAATAGGAACTATAGTACAGGACTACTTCAGCTATGAAGCTTATAAGAAAACAGGTCACGGCAATAAAAAGGCAAAAATTATAACTACTGTAGCCATGTTTTACGATGTATTAGATCCAAATTCTTTCATTAACGATATTTTGAAAGTACTGGATGATAATGGTGTTTGGGTGCTTCAACTGTCTTATACACCTCTGATGCTCGAGCAGTTGGCGTTTGATAATATCTGCCATGAACACGCTTATTACTATTCACTCACTTCATTAAAAAAATTATTTGCAAAACATAACTTAAGGATTGTGGATTGTAGCTTAAATGATGTAAACGGGGGTAGCTTCAGAGTATATGTACAAAAGGACATTGCAAATATTAATTCATTTGGCACTTCTTCTCTTCGAGACGTATGCAATTTTAGAGTAAAATCTCTTCTAGAATACGAAAAAAATAATTATGACATTTGTTCAATAGAAATATGGAAAAAATTTGAAGCCAGGGTCAACGCATTAAAAGAGAGAACAGTTAATTTCATCAAGGAAGAAAAACAAAAAGGCAAAATAATATGTGGATATGGTGCATCAACAAAAGGAAACACTCTCTTACAGTACTTCGGATTGGACCATACATTAATTGAAGCTATAGCCGAGAGAAGCCCCTACAAGTATGGCTACAAAACTATTGGTACTAGTATACCCATATTATCTGAGGAGGATGTGAGAAATATGAAGCCTGATTACATGCTTGTGCTACCGTGGCATTTTATATCAGAATTTATTAATAGGGAGCAAGAATTTTTAAAAAGCGGTGGCAAATTCATAGTTCCATGCCCAGAATTTCAGGTTATTGGTATATAATATGGATACTGTTGGCAATCTAATCGACAAACTCACCATATGCAATATAAGAATATGGATGGCTGAGGACATAAAGAGAAATGCAAATGCTACAGACAAAAGCATTGCAGATGCAACTCGCATAACCAACATTACAAATTGCCAGAGAACCGATCTAATTCAAGAAATAGATGAAAAAATTAATCATCTAGTTTCAACAGGTGAACTACAAAAGTTATATAAACAGGGATCGAGCAAAATGTACGGTAAGCAATAAAGTTGTTCTAGGAATCTCTATCTTTTTATTGTTTACGGAAAAATAAACCCCTGTGTTCGTAGTGATTGCCATCAAAGGTTGGGCAGAGTTTCATACGATCTAATTTTGCTTTTTCTTTTAACAAATCAGTATACGCGCTATCAAATTTAAAGCCTCTCTTTTCAAAAACATTGACCCAGTATTCTTTTGGCTGACAATTCACATGATGATGACCCGGTTGATTGGGACCTGCAAAAGTCATGATGATGTACTTCCCACTATCAAAACATGGCAGATAGTTTTTCATGTATTGCTCTTCTACATGCTCTACAAACTCAACACTAAAAACTAAGTCATATTTTTTCTCCGGCAATACTTGTGATACGGTGAAATCTATCTGCCTCGTGCGCTCTGGCATTATGCTGCTCTGGATAGCAGTCGGGCTGCCATCTATGCCAAGCACCTTACACCCAAGATCTTGAAATCGCTTCAAAGCGAATCCCCTCCCGCATCCAACATCTAACACAGAAGATATTTTCAAATCTTTTACTAAAAACTCACACATAAAAGGGTAGTCTGTTGCCACGTCGCCCTCATAGATAAATCCACCCAAATGTCCTTCATGTGTTATCATACCGTTCATAGTTAATATATTATATTAATTGAGAGCATAGTCAAGTACATATCATATCCAGTTTTTGATATTGTCCCAACTCTGACCACCTGCAAAATGTCTAATAACTACATCTTCACGAGAAACTTTATTAATATTAAATTGACAGGAGCTTTCTCCCTCCCACTCAGTTACATTAAATCCAGTAGGTCGAATGTCTACATTCTTCTCTAGCTCTTTCAACGAATATACAACATCTTCGTTGTTTTCGCTATGAAAACCGTTATTCGGATACTCCCAAAAAGGTTTATCCGAATGTCTTTTGATGCCTGCTAAACTGTACCAGCTTGCCTGCTCTCTAAATTGATGCCAAAAAAGAGGTGCATCAGGGAATTTATCGTGAACCCAGACCTTATTATTAAGCTTATCAAATCTCTCTTGCGAAAGAATATTCCTAATCAAGCCCCTGGACCAATCATTGACTCTGATACTGTACCACCCCATGCAATGAGTATTACCGGAATCTATACTATAGCTAAATGATTTTGTTGGTTCCAAAGAGTGATTCATATTGACAAAATACATATCCGCATCAATATGTGCCAACACATCACCGTCTGTGAGCTTGTTATTGTCTAAAAGTTCCTGTACAACAGTGAACTTCCACCATGTAGGATTATTCCTGAAGAGTTCTATATGATGCTCGTTACGTACTTCAATATATTTGAATCCGTGCTTCTCGCAATATACTTTATTTCGAGGAGAAATCTTTGTATCAAATATTTGCTGTCGATGATCATTATACCTAGCAATAACAAATAAGATTTTTCTCATATTATTTTTTTATTTTACTATAAGTCAATATCTTTAATCCCTTGATTCCTGTCCATATTATAGCTTATTGCTGTGATTTGTCCATTATTTTTCTTGTCATTAATCAATACTCTTACGCCACCTCCAATGCCCATAATAAGTTTATCATAAAAAATTCCTGCATTTTGTAATTGCTTTATTGTGACATCTCTCAAGCTTTCTTTCCTACCAGTAGTTAATATTATTAAATAACCTTTTTTATCCCATTCTAAAAGCTTTTCAACGGTACCGGGAAGTATTTTTAATTTGTAGTCTGGATTAGATGTTAAGCTAGGAACATTATGCTCACATAATGTTCCATCTATATCACAAAATATTGTCTTAGGTCTTGAATCTGACATATAATTCATCTAGTCTTTCTCATACTATATTTTTAATTTCTTTGTAAATACCTTCACACGCACCAGATAGTGAGAAGTACTCTTTATATACTTTTTTACCTACTGCAAGCATATCCTGCTGTTTTTCTGGTGTTATCTGTGAAAGTATTTCCTTTAATTTAGGTATCTGATCTATTTTAACCAGCACGCAAAAACTATGCCAATCTATAAAATTGCTAAACGGGAAAAAATCTTTGTCATAAACAAAGACGGGTATACTGTTTAACTGTAAAGCCTCGTAAAGTCTGAAGCTCTGGAGACCATATCCTCTGGGGCATAATGTAAAGATTGAGCGTTGTGTTGTTTCAATAAATTCTTTTAATTGATCCTGTTGTATGATGTTGGACCATCCTCTTGGTTTTGTAAAGTAGAAATCCGGATCACTCTGAAAACACTCATACAGTTTTAATCTGCATGCATATTTGTCGTTGTTTAAAATTGTACCTACGAATGAGCAGAAAATATCTTTATTACAAGGCTTGATATATGCAGACGGCAAAGCTGAACATATCAATGGAATTGGTATGCCTGGCTTATTGCCACCAGCAACAAAATTAATTGTACCAGCCGGTAGAGTCTCTTGAATACCATCATCAAACTGACACACAGTAAAATATTTTTTATCTTTTGGTAGGAGATTAATGTATTGTTGAATGGCATCGCTCGATACTCCGTTAAGATAAAGATTGGTCCAATAGGCTGGAATCAGAGTCACACCCAGCTCGTCAAAGCGTAATTTATTTTTCTTATAAAAGGTATAAAAGTACTCCTCCAGATACGGACCAACATGATAAGGTGGGTATGTTGGGTATAGTGGTGCCGGTCTTAAAGCCTTAAAGTCAACGACCATTTACTTTCTTCTTTACTATATTGAGTAGTTTTAACTTATTGTCAATGCCAGATGTCCAGTTTGCATGGTGTATAATAATATCTTTTGGTACATCAAAGTCTTCTGATTGCGGTGTCCAGCCACCTCGGCATGTACCGAATTTATTTGGTGATGCAGCAACATGACCATAGGTCCAATATGCAGCAGGCATGAACGCCCAGCGCACAGCAATGGATGGAAATTGTGCAATGTTCTGCAACAAATAATTTGCTAAAACCTGCTCTTGACTAAACTGCTCTGAGTCAAGATTACCGAGAATAGTCTTAAAGAAAGCTCGAGTCTGTTTGTTATTTCGAACTGCAAAAAAACCTGTGTTCACACCACCAATTACATCATTCTGCCAAAGAATATCGAGACCTGACATACGAGTAATAATATCTTCGTAAAAATCCTTAAAGAACTGAATATCTGGGTCTATGAACATGAAGATTTCATCATCTTTGCATTCTGTTATCTTCTCATAAAAACAAGTAGATTTATCACGCATGGTCTCTTTCCAACCAGGAGATTCAAAGCTGGCTGTAACGCAATGCTGCGGTCTATGTAGCACTGTGAGCTCTATTTCTTTTCGAAATGGAAATGTGGGCATAAAGTAGTCTGTCAGAAACTTTTTATGAGAGTCGGTAAACAGAGTATACGCTTTGATAATCACAGTAATATTATATCGATTGTCAGATGTTTTGCAATCAGCGATATGACCAATAGTTTTGTTTAAACCATTCTTCGTTAAAATATTGTTTCTCTAGATCTAACTCATCTTCATGTGGCGTCCAGTAGTTTTCACCTGGGCGCTGTAACAAGACATGAAAAAGATAGTTATGCCACATGTCTGAATCAAATTTGTAAGGCTTCCAGAATATGCTATTATTATAGTCTAATTCAGGACTCGGTAAGTGTGAATCGTCTCCATGGGCCTGATGAAATGTTGGTGCAGGCCATTTGTTGCAAAGCGTAGAATTGCCATACTTCATGCATAGTGTAGCATAATGAACGTCCCAGGGTGGTGTGCCAAGAATATATGTTGGAAATTTATCTCTATTAGCCAACCACCATGATGTCTTGATGCAGAATGTATCAAACCCAGCAACCTGATAATGGCTAGCAACAATCTTATCATCAAAAGACTTTATAGGTTCAATGGCCAAGCGCGATGTAGGATATGTCTCATAATTTGTTGCTTCAACAAATTTAAAATATCTGTCTGAAATAATAATATCATCATTTGTAAAACAAAAATATTCATAATTTAAATTTGCAAGACTATCAAAAAGTTCTTTGAGCATTGGTATTGTGCGCTTTGAAATACTCTTGATATAGTTATGATTTGTCTCTTCAAGACAACGCAATGTTTTAAATCCTTCATGCAATCTGCCTTGTATGCTGTCATCTGCAAATTGAAGATTGAAAAGGTCGATATTTGGAAACTGCTTTTTTAGATCCACCATGGAGGATAGAGCCAGATCTGTGCGATTACTTTTTCCAAAAATATTTAAACCAAGAGCTATTTTCTTCATGAAAGTATATAGTGATCCACATGTCTTAGATCATTAAGAGATGTGCCACCGCTGTAACTTATGGCAGAAGCTAAGTCCTGTCTAATTTCTTCCAACTTCTGTGAGTATGTCATGGTGTTTTGAGGAATTCGCTTGAGAGTACCTTCAATATGTACATGCTCTGTCTTGTTGTGGGTAGATGCGGAACCATAGTAAAGCTTGTATGTTGCACCATCTTCACCTATAACAATATCAGAAGGACTATCGCTACATTCAGCAAAAATAGAACCACACATGACCATTGTAGCCCCTGCTGTTATAGCTTTTGCAATATCTCCATTACAGCGAATGCCACCATCAGCAATAATTGGAAGCTCCAAATGTGCACTAGCAATTTCCTGTATGCACGTGAACATTGGCATAGTAAAGCCGGTCTTATCTTTAGTTGTGCATGCATTACCCTGACCAACACCCACCTTGATTGCATCTGCACCAGCACCCTTCAATTCACGTGCACCTTCTGCTGTGGCTATATTACCAGCAATTAGGAAAGTTTCTGGCAGTTCACTCTTGATAAACTTCACCATTTCCAAGGCTTGAATAGAATGACCATGAGCTATGTCAATAGTAATATACTCTGGCTTAATATCAGATCGCTTGATAAGATCAATTAAACGCCTGTCTTCAGCTGTTACACCGACACTAATTGAAATAAAATGTGATCCACTGATGGCGCGTCGCATGAACGCAAGTGTATCATCAAATCTGTGCATAATATAAAAGCAATTTTCTAGAGCCAAGCTGTGTGCAAGCTTAGGATCAATTGTGCATCGCATATTGGCTGGAATGATTGGAAGTCTGAATTTACGCCTTCCTAGAAGCACACCAGTATCTGCAAGCGAGCGTGATTTTAAAATACCCTTCTTCGGTATCAGGCAGATATCTGAATATTTGTAAGCAGTCTTAGCTTCGCTTCGCATACTTCTTATAGATGTCTTTCATGATTTTTTTTACCTGATCTGGAGCAGTATCAGGTACCGCACCCTGCCATGCAGGCAAATAGCCATGTTTCTTTTGAAAAATTTCTACACCTCTTCTAATGTTGTCCTGCCAATCCTTTCGAGGTCTGATGGCACTGCTATTCTCTGAACATTCAATTTCATCTAGATAATCCATGCTGTTGGCCAGATCTGGAAAATTCCAATATGGTGTACAGAATCCTGCTTTATAGATACTATAATCGTGATCCACATGCTCAAAAGCATTCGTATAAGCCTCATCAATTAAACCTGCTTTTTCCAGAACTTCTTTTGTATAATAACAAAATGCACCAACGCTATGTGCATTGATTGCAATCTTTACTGCAGGGTATTCAACAACAAATCTTGGACATGCTGGTCCACCTGAAATGCCATTTTTATTTGCTGGTCCATGGTAACCAAAGTTAAAATGCTGTATGCCTGTTTCATTTCTAGCACGAATATATTCGTTAAACACATCAGGGTTCTTAACAATAATATCATCTTCAATAACAAAGATATCTGTGCACCCTTGATTGAGTAAATATTTAAAGATCTTGTTCTTACTCCTACCAACACCAATATTTTTCTGGTTATGAATATATTCGAATTGCTTCTTGGCTTTGAGTTTATCTATGTCTTCGAAGTCTGCACCATCATTTACCACGACTAATCTGTCAACATAGTCTGGTATTGTGGATATGCATTTAATAAGAAATTTTGGCCTATTGCAAGTGACTATTCCTACGCCTATCACGTGAATTATTATAAGTTAAAATAACCATATTGCAACCTATTGTTCTACAATAAATAACTCATATGGCAGCATTTACCAATGTAAACATTAAAGACCTTACACAAATTGAAGAAGTAGTGAGTGGCAATTTGCTATTGGTTGAGACGGAGACTGGTACAAACACTATTAATTTTGACAATTTTGTTGTGGGCCCTGACAATGTCAGTTGGTACACAGCGTTTGAGACTGTTAGCGGACAGGTCGCCACGTTGAGTGCAGATCTGGGCAACGTTAATTACACTGAAAGATCTGCTTTAACTTCGTTGAGTGCCGAGGTGCAGCTGCTTGAAACTCAGTTTCGAGCTTTAACTTCAGATGTCAACACATTGAGCTCCAACTTTCTCGCTTTAAGTTCTAATGTAGTTAATCCAACAGCTATTGTAATTACGGCACCAGGTGTGGGATCTACTACATTTCCTACGAAATGGAACACAGTCAAGGTCACTGTTGTGGGTGGAGGGGGAGGTGGTGGCGGTGTGAGTAATGCAGCTGCTACACCAGCAGGTGGTGGTGGTGGCGCTGGCCAGCTTTCCATAGGATATTTTTCTGGTATCGGGGGAAAGACTTATCTATATAAAGTTGGTATTGGTGGGGCTGGTGTTGCTAATGCTCAAGGAACCAACGGTGATTTGACACATGTAACTGTGCCAGCTTTTGGTGCAACGTTTGGTGTCTCAGCCAATGGCGGGTCAGGGGGTCAAAATTCATCTTCGAATACCGGTACAGTTGCAGGTGGAGCTGGTGGGACGGGAGCTGCTGGCCAAGCGCTAATCACCATATCAGGCAACCCTGGTCAGGTTGGTATAAGTAGTTCCGTCCTTGCCTCAGCTGTGGGTGGCAATGGGGGGCCAGGTTATCTTGGGCTGGGCACAGGGTATGGTAACAATGCATTCACAAGCCTTGCTCAAGCTGCTGGTAGCCCTGGTACTTCTGGAACTGGCGCAGGTGGTGGTGGTGCAAGAGGAAACGCTGTTGCAACAGCTGGCGGCAATGGAGGCAGCGGTATTATAATTATTGAATTTGTTGCTTAATTAACTGCATCCAGATCTGAACCAATTTCATTCTTGTGAAAAGGAAGAGCCTTGGATATCTTGTATAGAATGTGCTTGTCCTTGATACCCAATCCTTTTAATCTTGCATACTCTTTGCGAAAAGCCTGAATAAACTCTTCAGACAGACCGAAATTACGCGGATAGAACAACCGACTCACTGTCTTGATTGATTTGTAATTTTCCAATATTGTGTCAGCTTGTTTATTAAATCTCACTAGTTATTTATTAAAGAACACCCTTTTCTTTGCTAGCCATCTCTCTTTGATCTCTTATGAGCTGCTCCATCTTATTGATTTCGTCCAGATTAACAAGACTTTGCTCTTCACCAAACATGTCACCTTCTGGTGTAACATACATGGCTATTTGTTCCAATCTTTCTTCTGTGTTGCCAGATAACTCAATCAATGCAGGGCTATCGTTGGGAGGAAAGAATGGTGATACTTGTTGTGTCTGAATTTGCTTGTGTATTGCTCTGAACATGTTGTCTGTTTCAATGATAAACTGTGGATCTGTTTCACGATTGTTATCAGAAACAACTGGACCCATTAAATCTCGGGTCATGTAAAAGATTATATCCAAGGTTCTCATGCTCTTCTGAACACCACCAATGCACTTGTTAACAAACTCTTCTGTGAACCCTTTCTTACCCTTCTCATGAGCCCATATGGTATATACAATATTGTCCAGCGGACATCTATCGTAGGCAACTTTGTCATGCATAGTGTAAGGTGCTTGCTGTTGAAGCATAAAATCAAGAATGGCTTGTTGTGTCTTCTTGTCAGTTTTCTTGCTATGCTTATCCCCAGCAATGATACTACGATACGTTTGAGTTGGTGTTTTGTATTGCGGCCATTTGGCAAGAAAAGCCTTTAATGTGGTAGTTTTACCTGTGCAAGCCGCGCCGCTGAAAGCTATACGCATGGTAATATTGTATGCTAATTTAAGAGATTATCAACTACCCCTGGTAGGCATTTGAATTGGCGGCACTGCGGGAGTCTGTGTAGTGGGTGATGGTGCTTGTGCAGCAGGCGTTGCAGCAGGTGCTTGAGGCTGCGCGGGTGCAACCATTTTGTCTAAAGCTTGTACTATTTGCGCAACATCAATGCCCTTGATCTTGTCAGTTATAGCCTTTTTCATTTGCTGTATGTCTTGTGCTGTCTTAACTTCAGTCACAGTAACAAGACTCATTAAAAATGCGGCAATGGATCCACCCAATACTTTCTTTGCTTGTGCAGCTTCTTGTTGATTAAAAAAACCTGTTTTCACAGCAGTTTCAATCAATGCATTTGTTTTGTCTTCAAAAGCATCAATTGCATTTAAATTTGTATTGAAGGCATTAAGATCTTTGAGACGCTTGGCTGCAGGAGCTGCAGGCGCGGCTTGAGCTGGGGCCGCTTGGGCTTCTGCTATTTTACTATAATTTTCAAATATTAAATGTGCATCACGCTTCATATATGTTATATATTTATTTAAACTCCACCCATCAATCCAGGTAACATACCTAATAAATTCATGCCTATATTTGCACCACCGCCGCCAGCTAGACCTGGCAGAACACCAATCAATCCACTGGCCAGGTTCGCCATGCCTGCAGCCGGTGTACCAGCCATTTGACTAGTTATTCCACCGAGTACATTGCCGCCATATTGATTATCATTTGGATTGCCGTACTGATTGCCATACTGGTTTTGATTGTTTGGATTGTATGTTTGCGGTCTACTAAAGAAGTTTGGCGGGTTATTGAAGTTATCAGGTCTCATGAACTGCTGTGGTGCCATACCTTCTCTTCCAAAGGGATTTACCTGCGTTGCACCTTGAGGTACATTTTGTGGCATGAGTGTACCAGGGGTGCCTCGTTGACCTGGTTGACCAGGAATACGTGGTGTTGCGAATTGACCTAATGCAGCAGCCTGGGCAGGTGTAAGAGCTCTACCACCAAAAGTATAGACTGGTTGTTGTGGTTGATCGAGAGGTGCTATGCCTGCATCCTGTAAAGCCTGTCTTGTTGTTTGAATTTGTTTACCAGTTCTTGGATCAGTATATGTTACAACTTCTTCACCGGGCTCTGTCTGTGGAGCATTTGTATCACCGCCACTGGTTTGATCTTTTGCCCAGGTATTAATTGCTCCAGTAGTAGCGTTATACTTGTCACCAATGGCTGGTGTTAAGCGTGCCGCGGTTTTTAATTTGGTACCTTTTTGAAGCGTGGCGTTTGCCTTCATCCCTGCAGGAATTTGCTTAAGTATATTACCAGCAACATTGCTTCCTGCGGCCGCTATCTCAGGTGCTGTCTTAACAAATGTACCGGCTCCTTTAGCACCTTTTTCTAAAGCTCCTATATCGGCTTTCGTGAGTCTAAAATTTGCTCCTTTTTCTATAGTACCTAATAGTGCTTTGGCCTGTGTGTTAGTAATAACCTTTTCACCAACCATTTTTGTAACAAGGTTATTTAGAGCTGTTTTTCCTGGCTCTTTGCGCAACAACCCAACAACCGATGAACCTGCTTTCTCAAGAAGCTTTGGATTCTTTGCTGCTCCCTTTGCAGCTGCTTTAGCTGCTGCCCACGGCGCGCCACCCACGCCTGCGGCAAGAAGACCTAGATTTGGCATTGCCGCAAAAGCAGCTAGTGCCCACAAAATTATATTAACTGTGGATGGATTAGTTGCAGCTGTTTGTGTAGCTTTGATCAAATCTGGCCATGATAAGAGACCTGTCGGATCTATTACTTGGGCAATTGTGTATAACCAATTCTCATTTATCTGCTTTGAATTATGATATTGTCCAAAGGTCATCGTATTATTTAGGATATAACCCTCTTGGATTCATATACAAACTGTATACACACGTCTAGTATAACGTGTACCTATGAGAAAATTAGCGATTCAGTACTTTGCCGAGTCTCTCTTTGAACTGAAGTACAAACTTTTCAACAAAGCTATCTAATGCTTTGTTACCAGCTTTAACACCTTCAGCTTTAATGATATTGGTTAGTTGATCTTGATCGAGTACTACTCGATAAGTTTCACTGCCACCATTTTGACCAGCAATATTAACATCAATGTTTACAATCATACCAATGTTTATACCTAACAAAGGTATTATCAACTCTAAACTTTTAAAGCTTTATCCCAAATAATGAGCTGCAATCTTGGACTAAAATTGAAGTCATGCTCTTTGCATAAAGATGCAACTAGTTCTGCTTTTTGAACATGCTCTGCTCTGCTGCCACAACATGGCATGAGCCACACCCTGTTGTGCGGTATATTAACCCCTTCTTTATGGATATATTTCTCAAAAACTTCATCTAGATCCTTTGGTTCGTTAATAACAAATTTAAACCCAGAGCCATTATTTGCATGCCATTTCAACACAACTGGCTTGTATCTTTTCTCCTCTGGATCGCCATTATTAGATAGCTTGGGCGAAGTTGTGAAGGTGGCTTTATACACCTTCCATCGTTCATCAGGCATAATTGTTGCATTAGTTTCAAAGTCAATTCTCGGAATAAATCCAAAGCGCTTGGCAAAAGCTTGTACCAACTCTAGTAAAGCTTTTTGTTGAATGAGCGGTTCACCGCCAGTAATCTTCCATATGGCGTTATGCTTTAAATGTGTAACATATCCAGAGCTTTCCAATAAGTTAAGAACTTCTTCTACAGTGAATCTGTTCTTAACAGACCAACTCACAAAGCTATCACAACCATTAGGTGAATCTGCTGAGGCAAACCCCTTACAAGTAAGATTGCACATGGACAGCCTCATGAATACTGATGGTTGACCTACATACTCACCTTCCCCCTCAATTGTATAAAATATTTTATCGTCGCTTAAGAATATCGTTGTTTCAGCTAGCATTCAATTATTATAATACTATTAATATGGAAATCAATAGGACTGCCTGCTTGCTTTGCATAAATAATATAGATGTCAAAAAAAGACAGGGCGGCTAAAAAAGCTGCTAAGTTTCCAAAAGATCAAGATGGTATTCTTAGACCCGATATCTTCTTAAACTTTAAAATAGATCAAAAATTTCACTTCAACGAGAGACACAAAGCCTTTGTGGACAAGGCCATGGATGATTCATCTCAAATCATTTTCTGTGATGGTCCAGCAGGCTCTTCAAAAACTTACTGTGCTGTATTCGTTGCATTAACCATGCTAAAGGAGAAGAAAATAGATGAAATAGTTTACATCAGGAGCATTGTTGAATCAGCCACAAGAAAATTAGGCAGTCTTCCTGGTGAAGTTGATGAGAAGTTCAAACCCTGGAGTATTCCATTAGTTGAGAAATGCGATGAACTTGTTGGTAAGCAAATCACAAACATGCTTTTTGATAGTAATTATATGAAATGTATACCTGTTAATTTCCTCAGAGGCTCTACTTTTACAAACAGTGTTGTGATTGTGGATGAAGCACAAAATCTAGAACACAGTGAACTTGTTACTATTTTAACTCGTTTTGGAAAAAACTGCAAGCTATTTGTTATTGGTGACACCAGACAATCTGATATCTTTGGCAAATCTGGTTTTGAAAAAATTATGACTGCATTTGATACAGAAGAAAGTCATACGAACGGTATATGTGCATTTCACCTTACAGAAGAAGACATTACCAGAAGTAAGTTATTGAAGTTTATCGTGAAGATTATATCCACGATAAAGATTAAAAGCGCTAAAGATTAAGCACCCCAACTGGTGCCACCAAACGGATTGCTCCAGCCTGTAGTTGTGTGGTTACCTACACGGGCTCCTCGTGGTGCCGGTGCTGCTGGTGCAGCAGTTGCCGGTGTTGGAGCGGGTACAGGTTCTTGTTGAACTGGCTTCTCATTAAACTTAAATTCAAATTGTTCAGTTTGAATTTTAGGCTCTTTATCACACTTACTACTCTTGCAACCACTTTTTTCTATAGCAAAAATAGCTGAATTTTTATCGTGTTCCCAGACCTCTACCTTCTCCACCCAGCATCTATTCTTTGTAATGCCCCTTACATGTGCATCAGCAACATCAAAACACCATTCTGCTGTTCTCTCTATACCAACACCTTTTTCCATAATTCTCAAATCTGCTGCGCCTAAAGTATGTAGAGTTTTGAAATGATCAAGTAAAGGATCATCACCCGCAATGCATAGTGTATGGTCGAATTGACTCTCAAGAACACTCTTTAACGCCTTTAGTCCACCAAAATCAACAACCCAATTCTTTTCATCTAACCGGTCACATTCAAACCAAAATTTACCAATTAACCGATAGCCATGAACAAACTTACAATGGCTGTCAGCCCTCCATTGCCTAAACGCGCAGCTTCCAAGTTCAATAATTTTAGTGCTTTGATAACTCATATTATTATTGTAATATGAGATGTAACAATATCAACGATTATTTCTGATTAGCCTTACAATCGGCGCAACCATTACAATCACAACCGTCGACAGCATAATAACACTTCTCTTCTGTAACCACTTTAAAATCGTAAAATTTATTTAAAAAGTTATTTACTGTTGCATCGAAACCTTCATTTTTTGTTTTGCCAGCCTTATTTAGCGCTATTGCTACAGCTTGCTTTTGTGCAGCTTTTTCGCTACCAGGCTTAGATGCACCGATTTTACCTTTTGCTTTATAAGCATGCATTAATTCAGAAACATTCTTACCAACAGTTTTTTGAGACGAACCAGATTTGAGGGGCATATATGTTATTTATTATAGTAGCTTATATTTTCCAAGCGCCTTTTTAATGTATATATCTGGGTTAGTCGAAGCCTGCGCTTTAGGATCTTTGACTAATTCAGACATGGCTTTATCAAAATTCACTATATTTGTATCTCTTTTCTTCAAGATGTTATCAGCAACCGTTTTTATAATATGATCCAACCCTGCCATCTTCCTGTCACCTAAGAACTCTTCCAATTCTTTTTTAACAACAGCTAATGTTTCATCCTGTATCAATCGTTGACTGATACTAGCCTCACGCTCATTTATGCGCTTTGTGACAGTGAGAATTAGAGCATTCTGATAATCATCAACCTTGACTTCATAATAACGGGTTGGGAGTTTGGCATCAAGAAAATCAAGAATAAGTGTACCTGTTTTATTATTATTGTTCAAAGTGGCGTAATCGAGAGCTATTTCTAACTGACGAGAAATGGATGATGGGTCGAGCCCCTGTATTGTTGTGCTTCTTCTCTTGCTGCTTGTCTTATCAGATCCTAGAGTGCCTCGAATTTGATAAGGTATATTACCCGCTTTATGTTGCGGCAGATTACTAAATGGGAGATTGTTTATAAAAACCGTATTACCTTTTTTAGGTTCATCAGCAAACGCAGGCGATTCTTTCCTAAAGTTATCAAACTCTATAAGATCTTTGACATCCAGAGTTTTCATAAAGTTTGCTAATCTGCCAATAATATTTTTCTTGCCTACAAAAAGACCTGGCACATTAGCAACACCCTTTGCTGCGGCTTGTGCAACCTTAAAAATAGGACTATCCACTGCACTTTTTAGCCCTTTTGCGACATCTTTCATAACATCGGCTACACCTTCATTAATATCCTCTTGAATTGATATTTTTTTATAAAGGTCCAATAATTTCTTATCATCATATCCTGCATCGCGTAAAAATGCTTCCATAAAATCTGCGCTACAACTTCCAACTATTTGCTTATATAATGGCGATTCAGCTGTTATATGATCCTGCTCCAGGCATTTTAATATCTTCTTCTTAAAATTTTCAAAAGACGGATTCAATGTTGGTTGCTCTGCAGGAGTTACATGTTTCTTATCTACATTTTGAATACTATCAAATTCCTTGGGAACATTAAGTAGATAAACCTGGACTGTGGTACCGCACTCTTCAAGCACATAGCCTTCAAAGCTAGAAACATTTTCATAGCCTTGTGTAACTAGTTGTGAGGGATCTACCTTTACACGTACTCTTCTTAAGCGAGAATTACGTAAAGTGTTTTCGATTAATCCGTCTATACGCATATTCATTATTTAATCTTGATTATCTTAGTTTATAGATATAATCATTATATGTCGAAACGAAATCTACCCTTTGCAAACCATAACCATCCAGTAACTGAACAAGAGAAACACGAGATTATCGAGAAAGCGGCCAAAGCCTATGAGGCTTATATGGATGCCTTAGGGTATGATTGGCGCAATGATCCAAATAGTGACAATACACCACATCGAGTGGCTAAAGCGTTTGTTGAGGATTTTGCTTGGGGCTGCTATAGTGCACCACCTAAAATTACAGCATTTGATAATGTAGATAAATATGATGGCATTGTTGCACAGACAAATATTAAAGTCACTTCTCTCTGCTCGCACCATCACGCTCCATTCACCGGGTTTGCCCATGTTGCATACATACCTTCTAGGAGTGGCAAGGTCATTGGATTGAGCAAGCTTAACCGTGTTGTTGATTGGTTTTCACGCAGACCTCAAGTGCAAGAAAACCTCACAATGCAAATTCATGACTATATCAACATGGTGTGTGAAAAGAATAATGGTGTTGCTGTTATGATTGAAGCTGGTCATACTTGCTGTTCAAACCGCGGTATCCGTCACGATTCTACTATGAGAACTGCTAGAATGTCTGGTGCGTTTTTAGATAACAGAGATAACTCTCGTGCAGAGTTTTATAAGTTTGTTGAGTTTGCGCAGAATAGAAAACTTGTTTAATCTAAATCTTTATTCAAGTTAACATTTACAACGCCACCATTTTTCTTGATAAAATCTTCACACAAGAGCACTGGTGTGTCGTTCTCACTCCGATCGGCTAAACTAAACGGGACATTATTAAATTGCTCCTTGCCCAAGCTGCAATCCAAACTCACAACTGGTCGGTCTTCTTTATTACCACTGCCAATATGAACGTAAACTCTATCTGATATTGGAAGTGTTAAGCGCTTATCACCAACTGTGGTAAAAGTGACCTTGCCATTGTCTTCTTCTATGTCTATACCGTGTAGCACGTTGAAGGCATTGTTGCCTGTATCGACTTTGGCCTTTACCGTGCCTATGTGTTGCAAAGTTATACCTTCAAAGAGTCCAAGTATTTGTTCATTGAAAAATTGTTTGAAGGTAACCATATATTAAGTATTTATAACTATAAATAATAATAATGAGCAGAAAAAATGAGTTAAAGCAACTTTCTGAAGTCTATGAAGCTGTTATTCTTAATGAGTTAGGTGGCTCGACTCCAGGGGATGGTCTTTCTACTGTTCCAGCACCACAACATCCCGAAGTTATTGCCATCAAAAAGACAGAAGATGAGTTAGAACCTCATAACGATCAAGAGCATGCCGAACCAGAGGCTGAAGGCGATATGGTGAGAGGTGAACTTTACAAAATGCATAAAGATGCAAAAGAGCTTTATAGCCTAATTAAATCCTGCAGCGATATTGAACCATGGGTATTCAGCAAAATTACTATTGCCGCTAGCTATCTTAACGGTGTTAAAAATTATTTAGAATACGATAAATTCAAGAAAGAAGGCGAATTCGATTTGGATCACTCCAGTCATCATAATAATATGGTAATGAAGGTGCGCGACATGCTCCAAGGTGAAAGCAAAGAAGTTCTTGAAGGTGTAATCAGACAAGCAATATTCAACTTAGAAGCTCTTCAAACAATTGAAGAAACTAAGAAATAATATCTGCTCTCTTCTTGCCGCCTGAGGCGCGGTTAATCTTTGTGAACTCTAGACGATCCACAATCTTTACATGGTTTGTTCCAACAAACAATACAAATCCTTCATCCTTTGTTGGGGTAAAAGACCCATCTGCATTCTGAATAAATGTTTTTCCAACTTTCGATTCCAACGTAGATAGCATATTCAATAAGGTGTATTTTGCTACTGTCATGTGATAGGTAGCAATGATTAAATTCTTAAAATCTTCTTTATTCGTTTCCAGAAAGTTTAATATTTGATTGAGTCTCTTCTCAACACTTGCTTTGCCTGCAGGTGTCTTCTTTGTATCGGCCTCCTTGCGATATCTTGCTGCAACAAAGTCCCGGAACTCACTCATAAAAGCATCTACTACGAATTCATCACCACGAGATGCTGAGCCAAAGATACCTCTAGGTGCCAGGTCCACCTGCTTGTTAAGAAAAATCTTGAGCAAAGATAGAACAGGGCTCGAGAGATACTGCTGATCAAAATCATCACTTATATTGTCTATATGCAATTTAGCTTTGCTTGTCTCGGCATTGACTTTTCGAATTGTTTCGTCAGGAATATTGACCGATACTTGACCAAAATTGCTACTTTCAATGAATGCTTCACTATTGATACTATGCTTCACAAGACTTGTAACATTTCTCCCCACAGAGGTCAAAGCTATGGCTTGCTCACCCTGAGGTGTACCTTTAAAAGCCTCATGCACAATAACACCGACCTGGGACTTTTGTATGCGGTTCGATAGAACACTCTTTGAATCTACAGGAACAGCATATACAATGACGTTAGGCTTGAATACAATGAAATCTTCTTCACCAATTTTGACTCTACGCTTATCAGTAGGCAAAGAAAACAAAACATCACCTTGATATATTTTTCCAGAATTATCATAAGCTGGCTTGAGATACTTGAGTAAATTTTTAAGCTTGTCTCTTAACGTAGGAACGTCTCCATAAAATTCATTCACTTCTGCTTCTGTATGCATTATTTTTGGTGCTTGACTTAACCCACTTTTAAGAGAAACAAAAAACTGACCTTTAAATTGTGGACGAGGATCGATACCAAATAATATCATCGGGCTACCATCAATCTTAGCATTCATCTCTTGATTTGTTTCAAACCCCTTCACTTTTTTATTGATTTCATCAATATGCGCTATGAAATTATTAAAACCTTGCTTGCCTTGCTCTATCGCAAGATCTTCTATATGTGACAGATGTGTCTTGAGATGCGCATCATCTTCAACAAGAATAGTGGTCTCTTTCTGCAAGAATTCGTTAAACCGTATCATTTGGCCAGCATCCTGTAGATCTTGCTCATATCTTCTTTTGTTATACTAGGTAAGAGAGTCTTGAACGCATCGAAATCTTTTCTGGCTAATGCTGACCGGGCATCAGTGGCTGACGCAAGCCGGGATACTTCTTTTGCATTGATTGAACTTACATTTTTACCTTTATAAATTTGTTCATTGTTATTCTTAAAAAACGCTGCATACCTGCCCTTGGCATCTTCTCCACTCGCATAAAGATTAACGTTGTATGGTCGATTATAGCTCTGAAGATACTGTGCAATCTCTTGTGCTTCAGGACGAGGTGTAGTTGTTTTAGAAGTTGCAGTAAAAACACCATTATTAAGAATATCTATTATTTGATAAATTACGAGCACCGGTGAACCCGAAACAACATTGATAACAACATTCTTTGGCAGGTAAGGCTTGTATATATTCCAAACATTGAACGATTCTGATGCAGAAATATTATCACGGTCAATTGCCGAGACAAGAACAACAACTACATCATTCTCTGCTGCAGCTTTCTTTACTGTCTCAAAATGACCCATATGTGGTGGTTTAAACGCTCCAGGAAAGAGACCTATAGAAGAACCGCTCTGCTCTACGTACAGCTTAAAAGGCTTCATCTTCCTCCTCTTCAAACTTTTCTGCTCCATCAACAGCTGCTTTGTCGCTAAGTCTTGCTATCTTGACTCCTTGACCTGCGAGGTTGGAAATATATATGTAGGAAGCTAATTGATCTCTAGATATCATCTCAAACCCATCCTTCGTTACAATATATAAGGCCTCAACATCATTCGGAAAAAGAGTTGTTACTAGACTATTTGGACCAGCCAATAAATCCCTAATATTTTGAATAATATTGGATGATTTTATCTTGTTCCATGCGGCACAGAACCAGTTACTCGTTCGACATTCACCAGGGGCTAAGGTACATTTAAATGCAGTTAGCTCTCTATCGATGTTTTCAGCTCGAGCTTCTAACTCCTTACCGTGCTTGGTAGCATCCTCCCCTTGGGCTGCAGGCAGATATAAATCAGATAATAATTTGAATAGTTTATCTACATTATCATTGATACGTGCATTGGGTGTATTTACGGCTGTAACATTCTCTGTTTCTGACTTAAGGCAAAACTCCTCCAGGTATGCCTCCAGCTGTGTAAGTGTCATAAGAGCAATATTTTTTCTATCGCCTTTTAAGAATCTCTTAAGAGATGGAAGGTGTAGAAATTGCTTACCTATATTTTTTGGATGCGAGATAATATCATTACAAAACTTCTCAAGGGTCCAATCATCTGCAGGTTTAATTTTTTTCTCAGCTAATTTTTGTTTTAAGAAATTATCTAGATTTTCCTGCCCAGGTTTGTCCATAGTTCGATAGTAATCTACAAGAAAAGTCATCAACTGAATTACTGTTTGCGCAATCTGAGCCTCTGCACGTGCCCCAGTCTTAGCAATTCGAACTTCCCCCTTTAACGGTATCTCTTTTACCTCAAATTTTCTACCATCGGGTAGCTGCACATCATAATTCTTATTTTGACCAGAGGTATAACTTTTGAGTCTGCGAGTATATTCTTCATCATTTTCATTAGGCTTTTGCTTTTCGTACAAAGCAGCAACCCGACTTTCACCATTACCAGCACCTTCTTTTGCACCTACAGCTTTTTTTTCATAAAAGTCAATCTTCTGAACGTCTGCAGGCCATGGTTGTAGTGAAATCTGAGCTGCAGCAGGTAGTACATCTTGTTCAGCGAGAATGGATTGCCGCGGTAAAGGCGGAACCTTCTTAAAGATAACATTTTGGGAATAGATTTCCTTTAAAGATTTGTAGGCCACAATGTTATTTATGGGTGTTTTACTTAGGCTCTGTATTTACATCTATTGTATTCGAATACTTTTTCATTATCTCGACAATAGAATTCAAAACTTCTGTGGCATTAGTTTCATTAATTTCAGGAAGATCTTTCAACGATTTTTCATCCAGATCTCCTGGATTCATGAATAATGCCTTTCTGAGTAATCTAACTAGAAATACTTCACCTTCAGCTGTAAGGGGTTTGGGTGTTTCACCAGTCTCTGGTGCAGCAGGCACTGGTGCCGGTGCTGCGCCCAAATCTACTGCTGGAGGAACACCAGGAAGAGGTTCGCCCGGTACTTGCTCGTTAAGTTCTTGATATTTCTTATTAACGAGATCTAAAAATTTCATTTAACGGGTGTTGTTGTTGGTGTAGGAGGTGTACCAGTAGGGGTTGTGAGTGATGCTGTAGATTTGCCCATGTCATCAATAGCCTTGGTGATAGTACTTACAACCTTTGACCCTGTATCTGTAATTTGCTTCTTTGCATCAGTGACTTTCTGTTGAACTGTTGTTTTGATTTTTTGTACTTCAGGATCATCCTTCAAAACATCCATTGCTTTCATTAAAGCGTTCACCACACCACCAGCAGCAACAGCACCTGGGGCGACTGTACTTGCAACAGCACTGGCAATATTACCTGCTGCAGAAGCTACAGTCGGAATAACACCAGGCGCTTGTTCGCTAACCCATTGTGGTTGATTCAATCCCAAGGCGGTGTATTTTGCAGCAAGTGTGTCTAAAAATTTCATTACTATATATTTATGTCACAAACAACCCAAGTTTTACCTTAAATCCGGTGTCCATGTCACCCTCTATCTTATGAATACTGTACTTAGAAAGCAACTTATTAAACTTCTGCAGGTCAGGTTTCTTGAGATTTCTGTTAAAAATAAAGTTTATCCGTACACGCATCTCTCTGCCGTCACCTTTTTCGTTATGAAGTAGCTTTATAAAGTCTTGTATTGACAATGTATTAACATGCAGGCTCAAGGATAAGATTTTGGATAGCTTAATGAAAGTATTATATATGAATGTGTTATAGTTTTGCAGAAATTCTAGCGACGGCTTCTTTCTCGTATAAAAGAGTATCTTGCTTCCGCCTAACTGATTGTGTTCAATTGATTTAATTACAAAGTTACATATCCTATAAACGATGAATTTCCGTAGCAACTGATCTTTGCTCTGGAGGCAGAACTTATGATCATCCTCTTGCACAAGTGACTCTATTTCAGTGGAGATAGCCGCGTCCAAATCAATAATCTTTATGCCCAAGACAGTATTATACTTGAAAGACATGCTTTAATTTTATAGGAAAACTATTTTTGTTCAATAAAATCTTTTGGTGGTGTTCCGATCCGAACATTAAGAATGCCGTTGTAATAGTCTTCTCGCAAGATAACATCTCTTTTAATTTGTTCCTTAATTTCACGATAACCAAGCTCCCATTTTGACCCACAATAATGTAAAATTGTGAAGGTAAATTTATCTTTGCCGTACCTTACTATATCAGCATTAAGATCAACAGATGAACCAGTGTATGTCTTCCAGTCTGATTCACGCAACTCAATCCTTCGATTCTTCTTGCCCTTCAATGGCGGTCTTTTCAACTTAGAGATGCATTGCTTTTTACCTATGTACTTCTTATCTGTAACAGTATTACAGATTTCATATATAAATCCAAAAGCGTCCTCTTTAAAGACAACACTCTCGGCTAATTGCCAGTGTCCAAGATCCATCAGAAGTATTTAAACAAGCTTCTTCTTTGTACCAGTATTTTCTTTTTTTTGCCTTTTCTTTTGGCACCAAGCGCTACAGGTATTCTGGCATCACCTGGGGCATAGAAATCTGAATTACCAAAATCACCACCATGGCCCATGCTGGGTGCATCACCAAACACACCACCAGCTCCTGCTGCATTGCCTGCACCAGCAGCAATGTCCTCGTCCAAAATAAATTGCTTGAAAGTTTTCATATTGATTATAATAAGCTATACTCTATAATGTATTTATGGTATTGCTCGACAAGTACGTAAAAGAACTAGAGACTGATGTAGTACTGGACGAATTGAATTTAAAGGAAGCCGCATTGATGCTACCTGCACGAAAAGCCAAATGGGTATCCAGACTCATCCAGGAAAAGAATGCTCTCAACGAACTTCATCGAAAGCGCAGCAAAGTTCTCAGTGAAGTTGTTGAGGAAATACGCAAGGAATCTGCCATTAAGCTAGCAACACCCACATTGGAAAAGGCTGCAGAAAGACACTCAGCTGTAATTGAGATAACTAACGAAATTGATGAGAGAAGAAATGTTATTGACTTTCTGGAGCGAGTAGAAAAAACAATGCACAGTATTGGATTCGATATTAAGAATCTAATTGAAATCATTAAGATGGAGACCACTTAATGGTATATTTTGATTTAGATAAAAATGGTAAGCATGGTATTATTACCGGTGATCACTTCAATGATATTCGTGAACATTTTTCTGTAAAGAATGATGGTGCACGGTTTGCCCGCATGAGAGGGAGATTCATACCATCCCGCACATATGTAATTACACCAGGTGGCAGAATGGATCCATGTCTATTCTATGACATAACAAAATTTCTTCTTCAAAACAATTATTGCGATCAAGATAAGATTAGAGCGTCAAAGAGCTTCTTGGAGCACATTCTGCCAGCTCCAGTTGGATATCATCAAAATATTTCTTTTACGAAAGAGCCCTACGATAATTTAAGTCTAAAGCTTCGTGACTATCAAAAGGCAGTTGTTGGTAAATGCTTGGAGTCTGGAAGAGGTGTTGTTGTGCTAGCCACTGCCGGTGGAAAAACTCTTATAATGGCTTCCCTCCTTTCTAATTTCTTTCATATGAAGAATAATTTTAAATGTTTATTGATTGTACCAGATCTAGGTCTAGTAGAACAAACGTCCTCAGATTTTTCTTCATATGGTGTTCCATTCTCAAGTCGCAAATGGACTGGGAGCCATCCGCTTGAAGAAGGTAAATCAAATACTGCTAATGTTATTATTGCAAACCTTGGTATTCTTCAATCTGAAAATTCAGATCTCTCTTGGATTGAGAGTGTGGATTTGGTAATATTTGATGAGGTTCATAAAGCCAGAAGGGGGAACAAGGTGAATGATATTCTTAAAAATCTCAAAACAAATATTCGATTTGGCTTCACCGGTACAATGCCTGAGGAGAAGTTAGATCAATGGAATATTATAGGTAAAATAGGGCCTATAATTTACGAGAAAAACAGCTTTCAACTTCGAAACGAGAAGTACATATCTAAGGTATCAGCAAATGTTCTAGAACTACATTATACTAACAACCCACCTACAATTACAAATTCTCTTAACCCTGCAGAGAAATATAAAGCAGAGCTCGAGTTTTTATTTGACAACAAATTTCGCAACAATACTGTTGCAGCATTATCAAATAATGCACCAAACAATGTATTAATATTGATTGATTATATACGACATGGTCAAGCTCTATATGAATGTCTCACAAGAGTCTGCAATCGTAAGCAGGTTTTCTTTATTCGTGGTGAAGTGGAGATTCAAGATCGTGAAAAAGTGCGTGATTTGATGGAGAAGAACAACAATATAGTGTGTGTGGCCATAAGTAAGATATTCAGCACTGGGGTCAATATTAAGAATCTTCATTTTATTGTTTTTGCAGGTGGCGGCAAGGCCAAGGTACGTACTATTCAAAGCATAGGGCGTGGACTCAGATTGCATGAAGCAAAAGATAAGCTTTACATTATCGACTTGGCAGATCAATTTACGTACGGAAAGAGACACCAGCTAAAGAGACAATCCCTTTATGAACAAGAAAACATCCCATACCAAACAAAAAAAATCTTCGAAAAAGCCTAAACCAGACATCGAGCTACCTCCAGAGCTAGCAGTAATTAGCTCCGTTGTGGCTTCGTTGACTGGTGAAGCACCGGTTCAGAAAGGTCGCAAGCTGAAGCCTTCAGAAAAACCACACTATGTAAATAGCAAACAGTTTGAAGAAGAGATCAGACAATACTACAAGACAGATGATATGACATCATATCTGGCTGAAGCAATTCGACGCATAGCATATGGTTTATCTTTTGCGCCTAATTTCATCAATTACTCATACCGTGATGAGATGATTGGTGATGCAGTTGTCAAGATGTATCAAGCGTTAAAATATAAAAAGTTTAAACTTGATCATGGATTTAGTCCATTCAGCTACTTCACCACAATTGCATTTCATGCTTTTATTAGTCGCATCAAAAAAGAGAAGAAGCACCATCAACTTATTGCCGATTATAGGGAGCGAAATTATGATAGCTTGCTCAATAGAGATGAAGATGAAACCGGTATCCGTGTATGCTCGAACGATACAGGTGGAGGTCTAGATAATAGCCTCTATAATGAGAGTAATGCCTAGTCAGAATAAAGTAGCTGTATTTTCAGACTTACACCTCGGGGTTCATATGAACAGCCCTGTCTGGCATAATGTATCTCTAGAGTGGGCTAAGTGGATTGTCGGTGAGCTTACAGAAAAAGACATTACTGAAATTATATTTTGTGGCGACTTTTTTCATAGCAGAAGCGAGATTACTGTTAATACGCTTCATCACGCAAGCGAAATTATAGACATATTCAAAGACTTCAAGGTCTATATGCTTGCAGGCAATCACGATTCGTTTTATAAGAATAATTGTAGCGTAAATAGTATTCGAATTTTTAGTGGCAGAGATAATGTTGTAATTATTGATAAGCCAACTCTGTTACAGATAGGTGGCAAGGAATGCTTCTTTGCACCTTGGGGAACAACTCTCGAAGAGATTAAAGAATGCGACATTCTTTTCGGTCACTTCGAAATTGAGAGCTTCAAGATGAATACCTATAAGCTATGTGAGCATGGTATCAAGTCTAGTGATTTGTTTAAGTATGCACCCCTCGTTATTTCAGGTCATTTTCACCTAAGAGAAGAACGTCAGTATGAAGCTGGTACTATTTTATATGTTGGATGTCCTTTTGAGCTAGATTTTGGAGACGAAAAATCCACCAAAGGTTATTATATTCTCGACCTCAACACC
>Ga0214921_10001601_pt1 | contig 38093 bp, 33 predicted proteins | sample LL1505_MetaG_FD_177992 | JGI IMG/M metagenome (GOLD analysis project Ga0214921, IMG submission 177992) | Freshwater microbial communities from Lake Lanier, Atlanta, Georgia, United States - LL-1505 | ecosystem: Environmental > Aquatic > Freshwater > Lake | place: USA: Georgia | collected...
CCAGGGCCAGGCCGGTATCCCAGCTCAGGCCCGCACCCTCGCCACGCAGCGTAAGGACGTTGCCGAAGCCGACGTCTACCGCGGCCACGATGGTGGTGACAGCGGGCCTGGTCTCCACCGAGGACTTGAACTTGGCCTCGGCGACAAGTGCCTTCACCACCTTCGGGGCTTTCGTAGGCTTGAGACGGGCTGGCACCAACTCGGCAGGAACGGCGGGGACGGGCGCAGACTTTACCACCTTGGACTTGGCAGTTTTCGCGGCAGGCGCGGTTTTGCGAACTGGAGTGGCGGCGGGCTTTTTGGTGACGACCTTGGCGGACTTGACCGGCTTGGACGCAGGCACAGAGGACTTGGCGGTGGGCTTGGTGATTTTCTTCATAGTAAAAAAGAGTCTTTGAAATGCTTGATCGATGCGGAAGCCGGGGCCGGGGAAAACTTGGCCGTAAGTGGGAAGTCACAACAGCAAAGGCCGGACCAAGCACTGGCGTTGCCAGAATTTCACCTCATCGCACAGCCGCGAGCCTGGTGGAGCAGATGGGAATCAAACCCACGACCTCTTCATTGCGAACGAAGCGCTCTATCAACTGAGCTACTGCCCCAAAACCAGAAAGCCGTATATGTCTCCACCGCCCCGCGTGAGTAAATACCAATCTTCACCATGGCGCCGCTGGCATCACGAGTGCTAAGGTTGCGCATGATTCGCCTCCTCGCCCGATCTCGTTTTTTGGTTCTGACCGCCGTTTGTCTCTGCCTTTCCCGCACCCTGCACGCCGGCGGAACCGCCGCGCCAAAACCCCTGACCGCCATCCTGAATGCCTACCGGCCCGAGATGGAAGCTATGATTAAGGAGTTCGGTCTGCGTGACGGCGGCTTCACCGAGCAACGCCTGAAAGGCTTCCGCTACTACCAAGGGCACGTCGAGGGCCAGGATGTGGTCGTGTTCGAGACTGGCATGAGCCTGGTCAACGCCGCCATGGCGCTCCAACTCGCACTCGATCATCTGCCCATCGCCCGTGTGCTTTTTGCCGGCGTCGCCGGCGGCACTGATCCGTCCCTGCACGTGGGCGATGTCGTCATCCCAGAAAAATGGGCCTACCATTGCGAGGCCGCCTACTTTAACCCCGCACCGGACGGCCGCTCTTGGCTACCGGCACGTTACTTTACGCAGCACTATCCCAACTTCGGTTTGATCTTCCCCGACGACGCCGAGGCGATCCGGGCCGACCGTGATAAGTTCGAACCCACCCCGTTTTTCCCTGCCGACCCAGGCCTTCTTGCACTTGCTCGCCGAGCGGTGGAAAAACTAGGGCCGATCCGCTATGGCGCCTCCGCCCGCGAGATCACCGTGTTGGTCGGCGGCGTGGGCGTGACCGGCAGCGTATTTGTAGACAACCGCCAATACCGGAAATTCCTCCATTCAACTTGGGGCGCCCGCTGCACCGACATGGAGTCCGCCGCCTATGCACACGTCTGCTTCACCAACGAAATCCCCTTCCTTGCAGTGCGGGCGCTCAGCGACCTCGCCGGCGGCCAGGACGAGGGCGAGTTGAACGCCGCCGACGACAACGAACACGGCACCTCCGAAAACGCCGTCCGCGTGCTACGCGCGATTCTCCGCGAGCTTCCGTCCGCCACCCCGCCGGCCTCGACGCCCTAACCCGCCGCCGCCCGCACCACGCAAGGTAGCAGGGCCGCGTCCTGCATACCGTGAATAATCTTTTTATCCGGCGGGCAAAAAGTGGCCAGCGCGCCCGAGAGCAAGGCCTTGTCCCCGCGCACAAAGTAATACGGACACAGCCGCAGCCGTCCTGATTCCAGCGCCGCTACGCCGCCCCCCGCCGGAAAGAGCCCGTGCGAGGCGCGAATGGGTTTACGGTAGCTCTGGAGAATATGGAGATTCGTCGGGGCATCCTCAAGGGCGAGATCGAGCGCACCTTGCCACTCCTCACGTGAGCAGTCCGCCCCGTAGGCCACGCTACGAGCGCCCCAGGCCGTCTCGTGAAACCCAGAGATTTTGAGAATCAACTCGCGCTCCTTTTTAGACGCTTCGGCCAAGCCTCGCCAGTCGGTCAACGCCCGCCCGCCCACCGTCGGTCCGACGAGCGTGGCCCCCGGCGGCAGCGGCGCAGGATCAAACACCCAAGAGGCAGGGATGAGCGCCTTCAGTCGGTCGCGCGATTTCGCGCCCAAGCTCTCCGCCCAATAGTCCTGCAACAGGTGGTGATGAAAAAGGGCCAGCCCGAGTTTCTCCTCTTGAAAAGGACGCATCGGCGGAGTGATCACGACCTCACCAGCCTCCCAAGATTCAAAGAAAAAGTGTGCCGTCGGGATACGCTCTAGATCGAATAATTCAAAAAACCGGTAGATGATATCGATCTTCTCGGGGTTACCCTCGACATCGAAACAGAGGCTGGTGCCGAGCGGGAAAACCTCGTCGGGCGTAAGGAGGAAGACGCGTTTACCCTGCCGCTGGAGTTGCTCCGCCAGCCAACCCATCTCGGGCCGGTAGGTGGCAGCCTCGTCGCTGACCACGATGGCGATGAGGGGATTGCGCAATTCCGGACGCAGCCCGGCGACGGCGTCGTGGAAGTTTTTCACCATGGCCTCGCCCCCGCCCAGAAGATCCCCGGTCGGCGCATACAAACGGTTAAGGAAAGCCGTCAGACCGATGCCACCGGGCACCGAGTCGAGCTCCGTCAAGGCCCAGCCGTCCTCGGTGAGCAGCAGGTCCGGTCGGAGCACGGCGGGAAACACACCGCGATTCTGCGGGTGCCGCGCGTGCGCGACCAAGGCCTCCGGTTTACCTCGGTCGAGATACTCGGCGACCCACGGAGCGAGGAGGGATTTATTCCGAAGCAGATTCTTTCCCGCCACGCTGCGAAGATAAAGCGTTTCCAGCGCGCGGTGATATTCTAGACAGGCCGCGCCGATTTCGCGGAGATCCTCGACTTGCGCCGGGGTGAGCGGCCAAGCCTCGGGCGCGAGCCGCCATGTCTTGTCCTCAAAGAGCGGGGTCTCAGCGAGGGCGGACTGAAGGAATGCGTGGTCGAGCGGCATGCGCCCTCCACCAGAACACAGCGCCGCCTTCGCGCAAGCCCGCCGCGCGCGCCCCCGCCGCTTAGAACCGATACTGCGCGCTAACCCCAAACTGCCGCGGATCAGCCCGGCTAACGTAGCGCGTGGACGCGTAACCGGAGACCGGATCGTTGCCGAAGAAAAACACCCGCTTGTCATACTCCGCATCGAGCAGGTTCCGGCCCCAGAGCGTAAGCGACCACTCCCGCCAGGCGTGGCCGAGGCTGGCATTGGCAACGACGTAAGCAGCGCGGGTTTCATCGCTACTTTCCGATTCATAGTAGCGGTCGCGCCCCGCGAAGACGAAGTCGCCAAACCAGCCCGTCGCCACCCGTCGCCGCAAGCCGACGGTGTAGCCATAACCGGGAGTCGCCGCCAATTCGCGCCCCTTCGCGCTTGCGCCGTTCGGCAAGGTGAAACTCTCCCGCTCCGTGCGCAGAAGCGCGAGCGTGCCAAAAACGGACCAGGCATCCGCCAACCGCCACGTCAGGGCCGATTCCAAGCCGTCGCCACGAGCCGCCCCGCCATTCGTTGTATAGTAGCGAAACGCGTCTTTATCGCCCACCGAACCACGGAGTTGCACGTTCTCGCGCTCGACATGGAAGGCCGTGACCTCACCCAGGAGGCAGTCACCCAGCCACCGGCTGCGCAGACCGGCCTCGAAGTTCCAGAGCGTCTCCGTGCCAAAGCGAAGAGGATCTGAAGTCGGGTTAATATTGGCATCCACGCTGACACCACCGGTCTTGTAACCACGCGCAGCCGAGGCAAAGACCGCTTGGCGGGGCGAGAGATCATGCTCAAGGGTTAGCTTGCCGCCGGTGAGCGTGTCAGCGAAAGCAGGGCGAAAATCGACCGTGCCCGACGCGTCTTTATCCACCGCGCTCTGCTGGTCGACGTATTCGGCGCGGAGCCCCAGGATAATGCGAGTGCGGACGGTGAAGTCATGCGCGGCCTGCCCAAAGAGCGCGAAGTTGTCCGCCCGGTAGTCGGAGCGCGTGCTTCGCACTCGGTCAGTGGCAAAGGCGCTGGCTTCATCGAGGCGCGAGAAATATGCGCCAAGCGTCCAGCGATCGATCCAGCCAGCCGCGTCGTCGGCGTCGACCGAATCGAGCCGCAGTTCCTGACCGAGGGTGCCGCGTTCGCGGGTGATCGCGGCGAAGCCTTTGTAGGCGTCCGGGTGGGTGTAGACCGAGGTCCAGTCGCTATCGTAGCTGTAGGTCGAGTCGGTCCACGCCGCGGTGGTAACCGTGGTGAGACGCACGCCAGACCACCCCGAGTAAACGCCGCGCAAACTCGCCGCGCGCGAGCGCTGCTCGTCCCGGCCAGGCTCGTCGCTGAACGTGAACCGGCCGTTGTTGTCCAAGGCAAACTCATCGAAGCCGTTGTCTGCATCTGCAAAGAAGGCCGTAGCGTCCCACCGCCAGAAAGTGCACGGACGCCAAATTAGTTTCACCCGCGCCATGGATTCATCGCGGGCATTGGTGTCGGCATTGAGGAAGGCATTACGGCGAAACCCGTCGCTCTCGCTGCGCTGCGCCGCGACGCGGACTTGGAGTTTCTCCGAATCGCCCTTGGCCAGCGGGCCGCCCGCCGCGACACCGACCTCACGGAGGCCATCCTCACCGGTCGCAGCAGAGATGTCACCAGACCAGACCGGGCCGGGCTCATTGGTCACGAGGCGCACCACCCCGCCGGCCGCGTTGGCGCCAAAGGCGCCCGCCTGCGGCCCGCGCAAGACCTCGACCTGACGCACGTCAAAAGTGCTACCGACCGTGCCGAGGCCAGTGAAGTCGAGGTCGTCCACGAGGAAACGCACCGTCGAGTCCGGGGTCTCGCCCTCGAATTGGGAGTTCTCGCCGACGCCGCGGATCTGGAAATAACGGGGCCGCGAGGTCCCACCGGTATAGGTGAGGTTTGGGATCTGGTCCGCGAGATCGCCAAAATGACGGACGGCGCCACCCTCGAGCGTCTCGGGGCCGTAAACGCTCACGCTGGCCGCGATGCGGTCGAGCGGGGTTTCCCAGAGGTCGGCGGTGACGCGCACCGGCTCGAGCTGGATCGGCGCGGCAACCGCGGCGGATGCGGATTCGTCGGCGGGGGCGTCGCTTAGGAGCAAGGTGCTCAAAAGGGGAATCAGTTTCTGGAGTCGCATGATGTGAGGGCGCCCGTTCCGATGCGGATCGCCGGCGGGAAAGAGGGCCACGCCCGCGCAAACCATCGCGCGGTGACGACGTCACCCTGCTGTTTCCTTCGCCGGTATAATCCGTTTCAGGTTCGAAGGGTCGAGCGGACGATCGTGCCGCAATCTCAGCCCAACGCATCGGGCACCCCTACAGGCAGGCCGCGAAAAGAACCCAAACGCCTCGCCAGGCAAGCTTGTTCTCCCCTTGCCGCATAAAAAGCCTACCCGCCAAGACATTGACACCGCCATGCTGCATCCGCTTTGCTAACCAACCCTCGCCCGTAACCTTTCCGACATGAATTCTGAAGCCATCGCCGCGCTCGTAGCCAAAAACCCGTCCCTCAAGGCGGCCAAAGCCAAGCTGGAGGCCATGGAGCCCGGCGCCTACTGTGTGCACAAGAGCTGGGGCTTCGGCCGCATTAAGTCCTACGACGAGGCCGCCCAGAAGCTGGTCATCGATTTTAAGTCCAAGCCGGCCCACGCCATGGACCCCGCTTTCTGCATCGGCACCCTCGACGTGCTGCCCCCCGCCCACCTGCTGGTGCGCAAGGAGACCGACCCCGCCACCCTCCAGAAGCTGATCGATAAGGACCCCGCCCAGTTGCTGATCGAGGCTCTCGCCGCCTACCCCAACACCGCTGCCACCCAGATCGAGATCGAAATCGTTTTCGCCCAGGTCCTCGGCGATGATAAGTTTAAGAAGTGGTGGTCCACCGCCAAAAAAGCCATCGCCAAGGATCCCCGCATCGCCGTCCCCGCCAAGAAAACCGAGTGCTACTTCGTGCGCGAGACCCCCGTCTCCACCGAGGACGAGATCACCGAGAAATTCAACGGCACCCGCTCCGCCCGCCTGCGCGTGCAACTGGCCGAGCAACTGGTGGAGACCGCCGGTAAACAAGAGATCAAGGCAGACCTTGAAGCCATCCTCGCCGGCGTGACTGAGGCCATCAAGACTTCCAATCAATTCGATATCGCCGAACGCCTCTACGGAGCCTCCGTGCGCGACCGCCTCGCCAAACTCGCCGGAGTAGATTCCGCCGCCTTGGAGCCCACCCAGATTTCACTCGTCGCCAACGTCCGCGACCTGCCGACCATCGTCGAGAAGCTCCCGGTCAATTTCCAGGGCGACTTCCTTGAACTGCTCAAGGAAGCCCACCCCCTCGAGCACCGCGACGTCGTCATCACCTTGCTGAAAATCTCCCAAGGTAAGTTCACCACCGAGTGCATCAACTTCCTGATCGAAAACGACCACGGCGCTGAACTGGCCACCACCTTTAAGCGCTGGATGGCCGAGCAAAACCTCCGCGCCCCGGTGCTCCACTGGATCGTGAAGAACCGCAATTCCAAGAAGTTCGCCAAAATCCTCGGTGACCTCGTGTCGCCCCGCCTGCTGTCCGCGATCTTCTACGCCATCGACTACGAGGCCCTCCAAGCCGCCTCCGCCCGCCGCATCCCGCTCGCCGATTCACTCTCCGAGGACACCGATCTAATCCCCGATCTCCTCCAGACCGCCTCCGGCGAAACCGCCCGCGATCTCGCCCACACCTTGTTGCTAAACCAAGGCTTCGAGGACCTCACCAAGAAGTCTCTGCTCGCCCGCTTCATCAAACTCTACCCCTCCATCTCCACCGTCCTCACCGGCGAAAACGAGACTAAGGAGGAGCAACTGCTCGTCTCCCGCGAAAGCTACGAGCGCAAGCGCGAGGAATACGAGACCATCATCTCCAAGAAGATCCCCGACAACTCCAAGGCTATCGCCTCCGCCCGCGAGCACGGCGACTTGAAGGAAAATTCCGAATACAAGATGGCCAAGCAGGACCAGCAGGTCCTCATGGCGCAAAAGACCCAGCTGGAGAAAGACCTCAGCCGCGCCCGCATCAGCGATTTCAAGGAAGCTACCCTCGAGATCGTCGGCGTCGGCAGCGTGGTCGAGGTCACCCTGGGCTCCACCGGGAAAAACGCCCGCTATACCCTCCTCGGCGCTTGGGATAGCGTGCCGGAGCAGAATATCGTGTCCTACAAAACCCCGCTCGGTCAGGCCCTCGTGGGCAAGAAGGTCGGCGATACCGTGAACGTGAAGATCGGCGCCGCCGCCGAGTCTTACACCATCACCAAGCTCGCCCGCTACGCCTCCTGAGCCAGTCCCGGCACCCGCTCGTGCCCCGCCGCGTCGCCACTCCCGACGCGGCTTTTTTGTGCCGTTCGGCCGCCTTTTTGCTCTAAACCTCCCCCGCATGAACACCTCTTGGGACACCCTTAAGCTGCTCGCCGAGCCCACCCGCCTGCGCATTTTGGCCCTGCTCCTGCGCGAAGAGTTGTCCGTGGCCGAGTTGCAAGAGATCCTCGACATGGCCCAGTCGCGCATCTCTTCCCAGCTCGCCCTGCTCCGTTCCGCCGAACTCGTCTCCGACCGGAGAGACGGCAAGCGCGCCTACTACCGGCTCCACACCCCGCTGCCGCCCGGCACCCTTACCCTGCTGCGCTCCGCGACCGAGGCCGTCTCCGCGCAGCCCGAACTGGTGGCCGATCGTGCCGCCCTCGCCCGCGCCCTCGCCCGCCGCCAAGCCCATCAGGAGGAGTATTTTAACCTGATCGCCGGCCGATTGGGGAAAAACTATTGCCCCGGCCGCTCGTGGGAAGCCCTCGGCCACCTTGCCTTGCGTCTCGCGCCCGCCATAGACGTGGCCGACCTCGGCGCCGGCGAGGGTCTCGTCTCCCAGCTCCTCGCCCGCCGAGCCCGGCAAATCTGGTGCATCGACAGCTCTCCTAAGATGGTCGAGGTCGGCACCGCCCTAGCCGAGAAAAACGGCCTCGCTAACCTGCACTATAAGCTCGGCGACATTGAACGCGTCCCGTTAGCCGATGCCTCCGTCGATCTCGCCATCCTCAGCCAGGCCCTTCACCACGCCCGCCGCCCCCAGCAAGCCGTCGCCGAGGCCTTCCGTATTCTCCGCCCGGGCGGTCAACTGCTTATCCTCGACCTCCGGGAACACCATTTCGAAAAAGCCCGCGAACTCTACGCCGACGTCTGGCTGGGTTTCACCGTGGCCGCCCTGCACGCCTTTCTGGAAGGGGCCGGCTTCCAAGGTATCGAGGTGACCACCGTCGCCCGCGAAGCTGAAGCCCCCCATTTCGAGACCCTCCTGGCGAGCGGCGCCAAACCCGCCTGAGCCCCCCCGCCAGCCAGCCTCGGACGGGGCGCCCGGAGCCACCGCTTTTCGCTTCGTTTGATAAAACCCTTGGCACGCCGCACGACGACCTTTTTGGTCGCGCTCCCATGCCCACCGCGAAGCCCGCTCTCCTCGCTCTCGAAGACGGTTCCGTCTATCACGGCCGCGCCTTTGGCGCCGACGCCACCATCGCCGGGGAGTGCGTGTTTAACACGTCGATGACCGGCTACCAAGAGATCGTCACCGACCCCTCCTACTTCGGCCAGATCGTCACCCTCACCGCCCCGATGATCGGTAACTACGGCATCAACGCCGAGGACACCGAGGCAGCCGCACCCCGCGCCTCCGGCCTGGTCGTGCGCGAACTCTCTCCGATTGTCTCCAACTGGCGCGCGACCGCCTCCCTCGGCGACTACCTTCGCCAATACGGCATCCCGGGCATCAGCGAGGTCGATACCCGCGCCCTGACCAAAAAGCTCCGGGTGGACGGCGCCATGAAGTGCTGCCTCACCACCCTGCCCCTCGCCGAGGCCGATGCCGTCGCCCGAGCCCGCGGTTGGCACGATATGGCCGGTAGCGATTACGTGAAGGATACCACCTGCGCCGAGCCCTACTTCTGGCGTGCCGAAGACGCCACCCGCTTCAACGCCCCCTACGTCCCACCCGGCACCACCCTCGGCCTGCCCCACGCCCCTGCCCGTCGCTTTACCGTCGCGGCCTTCGATTTCGGAGCGAAATACTCCATCTTCCGCAAACTCGTGAACCACGGTTTCGACGTGAAGGTCTTCCCCGCCACCGCCACCGCTGAGCAGATCCGCGAACACGCCCCGGACGGCGTTTTCCTCTCCAACGGCCCCGGCGATCCCGCCGCTCTCGCCTACATCCACCAGACCGTCTCCGGCCTCGTGTCGCATTACCCGATCTTCGGTATCTGCCTCGGCCACCAAATGCTCACCCACGCCCTCGGCGGCACTACGTTTAAACTCAAGTTCGGCCATCGCGGCGGCAACCAACCGGTGAAAAACCTCGAAACCGGCAAGGTCTCCATCACCGCACAAAACCACGGCTTCGCCACCGACCCAGCATCCCTTGAAAAAGGCGGTGCGATCGTCACCGAGATCAACCTCAACGACAACACCGTCGAGGGCCTGCGCCACAAAGTGCTTCCGATCTTCTCCGTCCAATACCACCCCGAGGCCGCTCCGGGCCCGAACGACGCCGATCCGCTTTTCTCCGACTTTTACCGCCTCATCGAGGCCCGCAAAGCCGGCCGGGTCTAAAACCACTTAATCGCGGCGGCAGCCCCGTCAGGCTGCCGCCGGTTGCCGGGAAATATCCGCAGCCGCTAGCCAGGCCACCCGGTTGCGTCCCGCTTCCTTGGCTTCGGAGCGCGCCCGGTCTGCACGCAAGCCTCCCTTGCACCGGCCCAAACTAGGCCCAAGATCCTCGCCAGAATGCTAGAACACCACAGCCAGATCGAGGTCCGCTACAGCGAAACCGATATGATGGGCATCGTTTACCACGGCAGTTACCTGCCCTGGCTGGAAGTAGGCCGCACCGGCCTGCTCGCCGCCTACGGCCTGCCCTACCGCGAACTGGAGGCCGCCGGGTTTTATCTTCCGGTGACCGAGATTCAGCTTCGTTACCTCCGCCCCGCCCGCTACGGAGACCTCATCACCATCCGCGCCACCGTGCGGGAAAAACCCGCCGTCCGCCTGCGTGTGGATTATCTCGTCTGCCGCGATTCCGAGGTGCTCGTCGAGGGCCACACCCGCCACGTTTTCGTAGATAAACCCGGCCGCCCGCGCCGGCCCCCACCCGCGTTCATCGAGTTGGCGGAAGCCCGCTTCGCCAACGCCTAGGCCAGGCCCTCAGCGGCGTATTCCGCCGCCACCAGCGGATCCGTTTCGCGTCCCACCCACGCCTCCAGCACCGACCGCTCGCCAAGCCGGGCCAAGGCCCAGACCGCATGCGCCCGCACCAACGGCACCGCGGCCACGCCCGTCTCCGGCGCAGGATCGGCGAGTCGGCAGAGCTGGGAACGACACTCGGTCGCACCGAGGTTGCCCGCCACCACACACGCGTTGCGCAACAAACCGGCCAGCTTCACGCGTTTGATCGCGGTGCCCTTGAACAAGGCCGCAAACCGCTCCGGCGTGAGGTCGAGGAGCTCCGTCAGCGCCAGCCGCCCGATCTCCGGCCGCCCCTTGACCAGAACCTCGCGCCCAGCCTGCGCAAACCGGTTCCACGGACAGACCTCCAGGCAGGTGTCGCAACCATAGACACGCCGGCCGATTCCCGCGCGAAATTCCCGGGGGATAACGCCCTTGTTTTCAATGGTGTGGTAGGAAACACAGCGCCGCGCGTCGAGCACCCCCGGGGCCACGAAGGCCGCCGTGGGGCAGGCATCGAGGCAACGCGTGCATTTGCCGCAGAGCCGCCCCGCGTGCGTGCCCTCGATTTCGCGCCCGGGCAGAGGCGCGTCCGCCGGGATTTCGAGTCGCGTGACGATGCAGGCAAGGAAGAGCCAGTTGCCGAATTCACGAGAAATGAGCATGGCGTTTTTACCCGTGAACCCCACTCCGGCCCGCGCCGCCCAGCCGCGCTCCAGCACTGGCCCCGTGTCGACGTAGTAGCGGTGGTCCGCCGGCCCTATCCCGCCGAGTTCCTCCAAGACCCGCCCCGCCGCCGCCAGCCCCGCGCGGATGGTGTCGTGGTAATCGTCATTCAAGGCATAGCGCGCCCAAACCGGCCGAGCCTCGTCAACCCCACCCGCGTCCGCCGCACCGCGATAGTTCACCCCGAGCATGACCATGGTGCGCGCCCCCGGCAGCACGAGGTCAGGATCGGCGCGTTTGTCCGCGCCCCGCTCCAACCAACCCATGTCCGCGTGGTGCCCCGCCGCCAGCCAGTCGCGAAGCCCCGGGCCGAAGAGCGGCTCCACCCGGGCAAAGCGCACGACGTCAAAGCCCAGCGCGCCCAGTTGGCTCCGCACCCGCTCCGCCCCCGCCGCATCAATACCCGCCTGGCTCATGCGCTCAATCCTTGGGCCGATCCGCCACCCGGCCCCGCGCACGCAGAAAATCCTCCGCATCTCGGCGGTAAACCCGCAGCACGTGTTGCACGATGTCGATCTGGGGGCGGTTGTCGGTCAGGATGACACTGCCCGAGCGCCGATAAATCGGGTCACGCGCCGCATACAGCGTGCGCACCCGCTCCTCCGGATCCTCCACATTGAGCAACGGCCGCGCCCGATTGCCCGCCGTCCTCCGTAAAATCGTCTCCACCGTGGCATGCAGGCAAATCACCACCCCACGCTCCTGCAACGCCGCCAACATGCCATCCTGGATCACGAGGCCGCCGCCGCAGGCCACCACCGTCCGCTCGGCGGGATGCCCAGTCGTGATGAAATCCCGCTCCATGCCCCGAAAGGCCGCCTCACCGTCCGTCGCAAAGATGTCCGTAATCGCCCGCCCCTGCTGCCGCTCGATCTCATGATCGCTGTCCACCCACCGATGCCCGAGCCGTGCCGCCACGATGCGGGAGACCGTCGTCTTGCCCGTCCCCATGAATCCCACGAAATAAAGATTTACGTCATTCGGCGCCATCGTGCCCAGCGAGTGAGGGCAGGCGCATCGTCGCTGCCAACCAAATCCGCACCCCACCTCGGCCAGCGGACGCCTTGCCTTGGCAAGGGCCATGCTAGACGCTGGCAAAAATGCAGCTACGCGTTTCGCACCTGACCCGTTACGACTACGACCGACCGGTGGAGTTTTCGTCCCACGTCCTCTACCTCCGTCCGCGGGAGTCCGCCCACGCCCGGTTGTTGCGCCACGAACTGACGACCCAGCCCGCCGCGCGGCTCCTGCACCTGCGCGATACCCACGACAATAATTGCACCCACGCCCACTTCTCCGGGCCCGCCTCCACCTTGGAAATCCGTTCCGAGTTCGAAATCACCAACGATTTTGCCAATCCCTTTGATTTTATCCTCAAGCCGGCCGCCTGCCAGTTCCCCTTTGCCTACGAACCGGTCTTCGATTTCGCCCTCGGCCCCTACCTCGCCGCGCCGTTCGACCACACCCGCACCATTCTGCTGGCTTGGCTGGATAAATACTTCACCGGACGCCCCGCCGGCACCGTGCCTTTTCTGACCGCGCTTAACACGCTGCTTTTCCAGCAACTCCGTTACACTCGGCGCGAAGAACCCGGCATCCAACCGTCCGTCGTCACCCTCGAACGCAGCGGCGGCGCATGCCGTGATTACGCGGTGCTCCTCATGGAGTGCTGCCGAACTCTCGGGCTGGCCGCGCGCTTTGTGAGTGGCTATATGTTCGCCCCTTCAGATCAGGACGAGCGCACCGCCGGCGCGATGCACGCCTGGGCCGAGGTTTACTTGCCCGGCGCCGGTTGGTGCGGTCTAGACCCCACCCACGGGGTTTGGTGCGACGAGCACTTTATCCCGATCGCCCACGCCGCCCAGGCCGAGTCCGTAAACCCGATTCAAGGCACGGTCTACGCCCCCGGCCCCGTCTCCGCCCGGCTGTTCACGGAGGTGCGCGTGGAGCGCCTCGACGTTGCCGCCCCATCCTCCCTCTCATGATCTTCTCCCCGCCTGCCTCTGAACTCATCGCCTGCAGCGCCGCCGTAGAAAGCACTCTGGCCGAGGCCGGGGTCGTGCTGACCATGGGGGGCGAGCCCACATTCGTGCCGTATCAACCCGAGGGCGCCGAGTGGCGGACGGATGCGCTAGGGCCGACCAAACTCGGCGTCGCCCGCCGCTTCGCCCAAGCCCTGATCGCCCGCTCCCGCCCCGGCGCCGTCCTGCTCGAAACCTCGGGTAAACACTACCCCGGCGAACCCCTCCCGCGCTGGGCCCTCCTGCTGCAATGGCTACCGCCCGCACCCGGCGAGGCCCAACCTCTTTGGCGCGATCCACGCCGCCTGAAAGCCGACGGACAACCCGGTGCGCATACTTTGGCCAGTCTTGACCGTCTGATGGCCGCGTTGCTGCCGCGCCTCGGGCTGGAGGCAGCATTAGCCCTACGCGTAGCCGAGCCCGGCGCCCCCGCCCAAGCCAGCGGCTGGGTCCTACCCCTCGACCATACCGGCGACGCCTGGCAAAGTGATGATTGGGCCGCCGAACTGGGCAGCGCACCGATCGAGCTCCTCTCCGGCGACAGCCTCGCCGGCCTCCGCCTGCCCCTTCAAGGTCTGGGCGAGAACCGCCTCCGCCGCGCCCTGACCGCGGAGCTGCGCGAGGGCAGCATCACCGTGTTTATCCCGCCTCTCTGGCTCGAGGGCTACGTCGCGCTCGTGCGCACCATCGAGTCCGCCGCCGAAGCCTGCGGCCTAGAAGACCTCGTGCTCGCCGGCTACGCCCCGCCTTGGGACGCCACCCGCCTGCCGACCATCGGTTTCGCCTCCGACCCCGGCGTGATCGAGGTGAATCTGCAGCCCTGCGCCAACTGGGCTGATTACGACCTGCAACTGCGGGAACTCTACGCCGCCGCCCACGACGCCGGGCTCTGCGCGCGCAAGTTCCAGCTTAACGGCCGCGAAGTCGGCACCGGCGGCGGGGCCCACCTCGTTTTTGGCGGCCCCGCACCCGAGCGTTCGCCGTTTTTCCTCCACCCCGCTCTGCTCCCCTCGGTCATTCGCTATTTTCAACACCACCCGGCGCTGAGCTACACCTTCAGCGGGCTCTACATGGGCCCGAGCTCGCAGGCCCCCCGCATCGACGAGAGCACCTACGAGGCCCTCTACGAATTGGAAATCGCCTGCGACGGCGCCGCCCGCCTCGGTTCACCTTGGAACCTCGCCCTCTACGACCTGCTTTTCCGCGACCTGCTGATGGACCGCTCGGGCAACACCCACCGCGCCGAGATCAGCGTCGATAAGCTGTGGAATCCCTTCGCGGGCAACGGCCGCCTCGGCTTGGTGGAGTTTCGCGCTTTCGAGACGCATCCGGCTCCCACCGCCCAGAGCCTCGCCGCCTTGCTGGTGCGCGCCGTCCTCGCCCGCCTCGCCAAGGCCCCTGTCTCCGCGCCCTTCATCCGCTGGCACGGCGAACTCCACGACCGGTTTTTCCTCCCCACCTTCGTGTGGGACGACCTCGCCGCCGTGTGTGCGGATCTGCGCACCCACGGCATTCCCTTCGACGAAGCCTGGCTGCGCCCACTCTGGGCTTGGCGCTTCCCCGAGGTGGGTCGCCTCGACCTCGTCGCTTCTCACCCGGCCACCGCGCACACGCCCGCCGCCGAGTTGCCGTTTTCCCTCGTCTTCCGTCAGGCTCTCGAAGCGTGGCCACTGCTCGGCGAGTCGCCAAACGCCGGCGGCGTCGCCCGCACCGTGGACGCATCGATGGACCGCTTGGAGGCTTTCGTAACCGACGCCGCCGCCCTCGAAACCGGCCTGCTGCTCGTCAACGGCTACCCGTGCGCCTTCCGCCCCGCCGCCGAGGGGACCGGAGCCGCCGCGGGCATCCGTTACCGCGCGTTTTATCTCAACCCCGCCCTGCAGCCGCACCGCAGCGTGGATGCCCCGCTCACCGTCGAATGGGTCGATCGCGCCACGCTCACGGTTGTCGCCGCCGCCCGCTGGCACGTCTGGAATCCCCGCCACGCCCCCTACACTGGACGGCCCGTGAATGCCGAAGAGGCCGCCGCCCGCTGCGCCGAACGCTGGGAGCCGTGGCCCGGCACCATCGGTCAGCCCCGCTTCATCCCAGCGGTAATTTCACCGCCCGAGAGCCGCCACACCCTCGACCTCCGCCGCGCCGCGTTTCCGACCTGAGGCTGCCCCTACTCTTGGTTGCGCGGGTGGAATTTGGCGTGCTGCTCGACCAACCGCTTGTCCTCCACCGCCGTGTAGATCTGGGTGGTGGCAAGGTTGGCGTGGCCAAGCATTTCCTGGATGGAGCGCAGGTCCGCGCCGCCGCCGAGCAGATGAGAGGCGAAGCTGTGGCGCAACTGATGCGGTTTCACCCCGCGCTCGATACCGGCCTTGGCCGCGTATTTTTGCACGATGACCCAGAGGGTTTTCCGCGAGAGGGCACCACCGCGTTCGCTCAAGAACAACGCACTCCCCGTGCGCGCCTTCACAAAGGCCGGCCTCCCCGCCGCGAGGTAGCTGCGCAGGGCCTCCGCCGCCCGCCCGCCGACTGGCACCACCCGCTCCTTGGCCCCTTTGCCAAAGACCCGCAAAAAACCATTTTCCAGATCCACCTGCTGAAGCATCAGCCCTCCCAGCTCCGAAACCCGCAGGCCGCTAGAGTAAAATAATTCCAGCAGCGCCCGGTCGCGGAGCGCAAAAGCATCCCCGCCCTGCGGCGCCGCAAGGAGCCGGCCGATCTCCGTGCCCGTAAGCGTGCCCGGCACCCGCCGCACCCGCTTGGGCCCCTGCAAGAGGGCCGTAAAATCGTCCGGGCGGGTCTCCTCACGCACGAGGTGGCGGGCAAAGCCACGCAGGGCGGAGAGTTTGCGCGCCAGACTGGAGACCGCGAAACGGTCACCGCCGAGCGAATACAACCAATCCATCGCCTGCGCCGGGGTGACCTCGCGCCAGTCCCGCACGCCGCGGTGGGTCGCCAACCAGACCGCACATTGCCGCAAATCGCTTTCGTAGCCGGAGAGGGTGTGGTTAGAGCGGCCGCGCTCGAGGGTGAGCACGTTGCCGAAATCCTCGATCGCACTGGCCATCGCCTCCGGCACGGGCGCCACGGTCGGGTCCGGTGCCGAAGCGGCAGAGACCGCCGGGGCGGCGGGGGCGGACAGTTTACGGGGGCGCGGCATCGGGATACAAAAACGCCCCGCAGGCCGGGGCGTCGAATTCGCAATTACGCAGATCGCGGGAGACTTAGTAACGGCGGCGCGGCGGGGGCGGGCGCGGACCGGGGTTCTGCTCGCGGATGCGGAAGGTGATACGCGCCTTCTCCAAATCGTAGGGACTCATCTCCATCTTCACGCGGTCGCCGGTCGAAATACGGATGAAGTTTTTCCGCAGCTTGCCCGAGATATGGGCGAGCACCACGTGGCCGTTGGCCAGCTCGACTTTGAACATGGTGCCCGGGAGCACCGTGACGATCTTGCCCTCTACCTCGATGACTTTGCCGTCGGATTTATCTTCAGACATGGCGGGGGGCGCGGGCGCCGGAGGGGAGGATTTGGGTCATGCGTGGTGGTTTCGTAAAGGGCACTTGTAAGTCTCATGGACCCTCGCCTAGTCAAGGCTTTCCTCCAACCCGCGTCCCGCCCCGCATGGTCCAGCCCGTTCCCGCCCCCCCGCCCTGTCCCTTCGAGAAGCGCTTCCCGTCGCAACTCGTGCGGGACGACGCATTTTTTATGGATCTCGCCTACAACCAGGCCATCGATGCGTGGCGCCGCGACGAGGTGCCCATCGGGTGCGTGATCGAGCGGGATGGCGAAGTCATCGCCCTCGCCCACAACACCGTCGAGGCCTCCAACGACCCCACCGCGCACGCCGAGATGCTGGCCATCACCCAAGCCGCCACCGCCCTCGGCGACTGGCGGTTAGAGAACTGCACCCTCTACGTGACCAAGGAGCCCTGCCCGATGTGCAGCGGCGCCACCCTCATGTCGCGGTTAAAACGAGTGTGCTACGCCGTGCCCGACCCCAAAATGGGTTGCCTCGGCGGCGCCACCAACCTGAACGACCTCGCACGCGTTAACCACCACCTCGACCTCACCGCCGGCGGCGTGCTGGAGGAGGAGTGCCGCACGCTGCTGCAGGCGTTTTTCCGCCTAAGACGTATCGCGACCGACGAGACTCCGCCCCCGACACCATGAACTGGCTCGCCTGGTCCCTGCTCTCCGCGGTGTTCGCCGCCGCCACCGCCCTTCTGGCCAAGCGCGGGGTCGAAACGATTGATTCGCACCTCGCGACCGCCATCCGCACTACCGTGGTGCTGGTTTTCACCTGGGGCATCGCCCTAGCCCTCGCCCCCGCCGGGTCCCTCGCCGCGGTCTCTCGCCGGCACTGGCTCTGGCTCACCTTGTCCGGCCTCGCCACCGGCCTGTCGTGGCTTTGCTACTTCCGCGCCCTGCAACTCGGCGAGGCCTCACGGGTCGCTCCTATCGATAAACTCAGCGTCGTCTTGGTCGTGCTTTTCGCCGCGCTTTTTCTCGGCGAGAGCCTCACCACCCGCGGACTGCTGGGCGCGGGGCTGATCGCCACCGGGGCGTTTCTGCTCGCGATGAAATGAAGCGTAACCGCGCCCGCGGTTGACGCCACGGCGCTGGAGCACACGCTGACCTTCTTTGGTCCTCTTTTCCTCCACCCAATCCAAACCTACACCACCATGGCCTACGAACTGCCCGCCCTCGCCTACGCCTACGACGCCCTCGTCCCGCACATCGACGCCAAGACGATGGAGATTCACCACTCCAAACATCATCAGGCCTACATCACGAACGCCAATAACCTCCTCAAGGACCATGCTGACCTCGCCGCGCACTCCGCCGAGGCCCTGATCGCCAATCTGGCCACCGTGCCCGAGGCCATCCGCGCCGGCCTGCGCAATAACGCGGGCGGTCACGTGAACCACTCGTTCTTCTGGACCATTATCGCCCCCGGCAAAGGCGGCGCACCCGTCGGCGCCCTCGCCGCCGCGATCGAGGCCGAGCTCGGCGGTTTCGCCGCGTTCAAAGAGGCCTTCGCCAAGGCCGGCGCCACCCGCTTCGGCTCCGGCTGGGCCTGGCTGGTCGTCACCGCCGATAAGAAACTCGCCGTTGGCTCGACCGCCAATCAGGACAGCCCCCTCATGGGCCAGGCCGTCGCCGGCCTCGCAGGTAAGCCCATCCTCGGCCTCGATGTCTGGGAACACGCCTACTATCTGAACTACCAGAACCGCCGCCCCGACTACATCGCCGCCTTCTGGAATGTGGTCAACTGGGACGCCGCCGAGGCCAACTACCTCGCCGCCATCGCCTAAATTCGCCCGCACTCCTCGCGCCGCACCCCGGCCCGCCCCGCCCTCTCCGGCGGCGCGGGCTTTTTTCTGCCTGCCCCGCTAGCCCAACCACGGCTTTTCGCCATCCAATCTGCAATTTTCCTTCCGCTCGCCCCCCGACCCGCCGACACTCCACTCAATGTCCTGCGAACTGATCCTCGCCCTCGACGTCCCTACCCGCGAACAAGCCGCCCCGCTGCTGCGCCAGCTCCGCGGAGAACTTCGCTGGGTCAAAATCGGTCTGCAAATGTTCACCGCCTACGGTCCCGATTACGTGCGAGCCGTCGCCGACGAGGGTTTTCATGTCTTCCTCGACCTTAAGCTGCACGATATCCCCAACACCGTCGCCAAGGCCGTCGAGTCTCTCGCCCCCCTCCCCATCGGCATGCTCACCCTGCACACCGGGGGCGGTCGCGAGATGATGGCCGCCGCCGTAAAGGCCCAGCAGGCCACCCGCCCCGATCTGCTTTTACTCGGGGTCACCGTGCTCACCTCGATGGACGCCACCGAACTCGCCAATATCGGCGTCGGCGGCACCCCCGAGATGCAGGTCGCTCGCCTTGGCTCCCTCGCCGCCTCCGCCGGCATGAAGGGCCTCGTCTGCTCGCCCCTCGAAGTTGGCCTGCTCCGCCGCCTCCTGCCACCGGACCTGCAGCTCGTCACCCCTGGTATCCGCCCCGCTGGTGAGTCCGGCGGCGACGACCAAAAACGTGTGCTCTCCCCCGCCGAGGCCGCCCGCGCCGGCTCGAGTTACATCGTGGTTGGTCGCCCCATCCTTCAGGCCCCCGACCCCGTGGCCGCCACCCGCTCGATCCTTGCCGACCTCGCCTCCGCGTGAGTCGCCCCCCTGAAACTTTAACTTCAAAACTTAAACCAAAATGTCCCGCACCGCCGCCATCCTCCTCGCCGCCGGCAGCGGCAACCGCATGCAGGGCGCCGTCGCCGATAAGGTCCTCGCACCCCTCGCCGGCCTGCCCGTCTTTGCCCGCTCCGTCGCCGCCTTCCTCGAGAGCAATGTCGCCGATTTCTACGTGATCGTAGTCCGCGACCAAGCCCAGTCCATCGCCCTGTCCGCCTACGCCCCCACCCCCGCCCAGTTCGTAATCGGCGGTAAGGAACGTCAGGACTCGGTGCAAAACGCCCTCGCCGTTCTCCCCGCCGACATCGCCTACGTCTTCATCCACGACTGCGCCCGCCCCCTCATCCGCGCCGAACAACTCGTCGGCCTGCTGAAAATCGTCCGTAAAGAGGACGCCGTCGTGCTCGCCCACCGCGTGACTGACACCATCAAGCTCCACTCCGACGACGCCCACCTGAAGACCCTCGACCGCTCCCGCCTCTGGGCCATGGAAACCCCCCAGGTCTTTGCCCGCGCCCTGATCGTCGAGGCCTACGCCAAGGTCGCCAAAAAAGAACTCCGGGTGACCGACGACGCCGCCGCCGTCGAGCTGCTGAAACACCCGGTAGCCCTTTTCGAGAATACCCACCCGAACCCGAAGCTCACCACCCCCTCCGACCTCGCCTACGCCGAGTTCCTGTTGGCCCAGCCCCAAACCTGATCCCCCAGGTCTCCGCCTTTTCGTGTCTTTCGTGTGTTTCGTGGTTAAACCCTCTGTTCCTTAATGAACCTGCGCATCGGCCACGGCTACGATATCCACCGCACCGTTGCCGGCCGCCCCATGATCCTCGGCGGCGTGCATTTCGCCGAGTGCCCGGTTGGCCTCGATGGCCACTCCGATGCCGACGCCCTCACCCACGCGCTCTGCGACGCCCTCCTCGGCGCCGCCGCCCTGCCCGACATCGGTCACTTTTTCCCCAACACCGATCCGGCCTACAAAAACATCGATTCGCAGCTCCTGCTTGCACGCGTCTGCGCCGCTTTGCGAGAGCGCGGCTACGAGATCGTCAACCTCGACGCCTCCCTGATCGCCGAGCGCCCCAAGATCGCCCCACGGCTGGCCGAGATGCGCGCCCGCCTCGCCGCCAGCGCCGGCGTGTCCGTGGACCAAATCGGCCTCAAAGCCACCACCAACGAAGGCGTGGACGACATCGGCCGCGGCCTCGCCATCGCCGCCCATGCCGTGGCGCTGATTGGCAAAGCCTAAACGCCAGCGCTCCGGTCAATGCCCGCGCCAAGTTCTCATCTCCGGTCGATGGATAACGTTTTTCTGCGACGCTTCGTTTTAGTGATTGGTGCCCTTCTCCTCGCCGCCTGCGCTCCACGCGAGACGCTGGTCGAACAAGGCAACCGCACCCAGACCCTCCACCGCGGTATCGGGCCAGACCTGACTGATCTTGATCCGCAACTCGCCTCCTCCCTCGGCGATATCCACGTGCTCTCCGCCCTGTTCGAGGGCCTCGTGACAGAAAACCCCGCCGACCTTTCCCCCCTTCCCGGTGTAGCCGCCTCTTGGGACATCTCGGCCGACGGCCTGGTTTACACCTTTCACCTCCGCCCCGAAGCCCGCTGGTCAGACGGCCGCCCACTCCTCGCCGCCGACTTTGTCGCCTCCATCCACCGCGCCCTCGCGCCGGCCCTCGCCGCACCCAACGCCGAGTTGCTCTACCCGGTCCTGAACGCCGAGGCCTACCACAAGACCCGCCTCACCGATTTCACCGCCGTCGGCGTCTCCGCGCCCGAACCCCACACCCTGCGTATCGCCCTCGAATACCCCGCCGCCCATTTCCTCGCCCTGCTCAGCCACCCAGTCTGGTTCCCCGTCCCGCTCCACGCCATCACTGCCTCCGGCCCCGCCGATACCAGAGGCAACCGTTGGGCCACCGCCCCGACCACCTTCGTCGGCAACGGCGCGTTCACGCTGCGCGAATGGCGGCGCGGCCAAGCCATCATCGCCGACGCGTCACCGACCTACTGGGACACCAAGGCACTCGCTTTGCGCAGCGTATTTTTCCACGCCTTCGACAGCGTCGACGCCGAGGAGCGCGCCTACCGCGCCGGCCAGCTGCACGTCACCGATTCGCTGCCCGCCGGCCGGGTCGAGGCCTGGCGAACCGAACACCCGGAGCAACTGCGCACCGATCCCTTCCTCGACGTTTATTTCTACCGTCTCAACACCACCCGTCCCTTCCTTAATGACGTCCGCGTGCGCCGCGCCCTTTCGCTCGCGCTCGACCGCGAGAGCCTCGTTGGCGCGCTCCTTCACGGCGGTCAACGCCCCGCCACGAGCTTCGTCCCGCCCGGCGCCGGCGGCTACACCCCGCCCGTGGTGCTGCGCCACGACGGCGACGCCGCCCGCGCGCTGCTGGCCGAGGCCGGCTACCCCGGCGGCGCGGGCCTGCCCGTTCTCGATCTGCTCTACAACACCTCGGAAAACCACCGCCGGATAGCCGAGACCGTGCAGCAACAGTGGCTCACCACCCTTGGCGTGCAGACCCGCCTCGTGAACCAGGACTTCGCCACCCTGCTGGACGCGCGCCGCACCGGCGACTTTCAACTCCTGCGCTCCGGTTGGGTCGCCGACTACGACGACCCCGTGAGTTTCCTCGCCCTTTTTACCACCCCAAGCGCGCAAAACTTCACGGGCTGGAGCGACCCCGCCTACGACCAAACCCTCTACGCAGCCGCGCGCACATCCGACCGCGCCGCCCGCCACGCCCTGTTATTCGCCGCCGAGACCCGTCTACTCGAGGAGGCACCCATCTTGCCGCTCTACGCGAACACCCACGTTTTCCTGCTCCACCCCGCCGTGCGCGGCTGGTCCCCCAACCGGCTGGACCGCCACCCGCTCAAAGCCGTGCGCTTGGAGCCATAGCAGGAACCTACCGCGCGCCCGTTCTGCCGGCTACCGTTCAGCCGCCCCCGCCTTACGTCACGCTCGGGTAGCTGCCGAGCCACTTCACCAGCGGGCAAAACGCCCGTAGTTCGGCCACGGCTTCCTTCATCGCGGGGTCTTCGTAGTGACCACTGACGTCGATGAAAAACAGGTAATCCCAAGGCCGGCGCTTACTCGGGCGCGACTCGACCTTGGAGAGGTTGAGCCCGCGGGTGCCGAAGGGCGTGAGCATGCGCATGAGCGCGCCGGAGTTCGCCGCCGCGGCCTCGCCGAGCGAGACCACCAGGCTGGTCATATCGCGCCCGCCGCCGACCGCGCCGGAAGCCTTTTTGCCGATCACAAAGAAGCGGGTGGTGTTGTCGTTTCGATCCTGAATATTGCGCGCCAGCACGGGCACGCCCCGCGCCTGCGCCGCCAGCTCGGCCGCGATCGCCGCCACCCCCGGCTCGGTGCGCGCGGTCTCGACCGCCTTGGCCGTGCTCGCCGTCTCGACCAACTGGGCGTGCGGGAGGTGGCGCTGCAACCACGCCCGGCACTGCGCGAGGGCCTGATCCTTGGAGCAGACTTTTTCGATTTTCTCCAGCGGCGTGGCCGAGATGAGCGCGTGGTTGATCTCGAGGTAGATCTGGGCGACCGCCTTGAGGTCGCTTTCAACGAAGCCATCCAGCGCCTCTCGCACCGAGCCCTCGGTTGAGTTTTCGATCGGGATGATGCCGTAGTCCGCCTCGCCTTTTTCCACCGCCGTAAAGATGTCCGCGATGGTGGCGATAGGCCGGTAGTCCACGCTCGCACCGAATTTCTTGATCGCCGCCGCGTGCGTGTAGGTCGCCTCCGGGCCGAGATAGGCGATTTGCAGGGGCTTCTCCAACGCGATCGCGGCCGACATGATCTCGCGGTAGATGGCTTGCAGGGCCTCATTCTGGATTGGGCCCGCATTAAGACCGGTGACTTTGCGAAAAACGGCGTCCTCGCGCTCAGGGACGTAGATCTGGCCGCCTGCGCTGCGCTTAAGGCGGCCGATTTCGCAGGCCAGCGTCAGGCGGTCATTGAGGATACGCACCAGCTCGCGGTCGAGCCGGTCGATGCCTTCGCGGATGGGGAGGAGCGGGTCTTCGGACATGCGTAGGGGGAAGTTAGGCGGTTGGCTCGGGCTCCTGCGGTGCAGGCGTCGCTTCCGCGACCGGCTCGGACGGCAGTCCGCCGGCCTCGGGGAAAACGGCCTGAATCTCGACGGGGTCGAGTGAAGGCGACTCGCCCTCGCCGTCCTCGAGCGGCAGGCCCATCTCGGCGTCGGCCGGCGGGGTGCTCTCGGCGGCGCGGTTGAGCCACTCATCGATCTGGCGCGGTGAAAGCACGTCCGAGGCGGGCAACTCGACCAGCGACTTCACCCCGACGAATTCGAGGAAACGGTCGGTGGTGCCGTATTGCAGCGGACGCCCGGGCAGATCGGCGCGGCCCACGACGTAAACCAGCTCGCGCTCAAGTAACTTACCCAGCCCCGCCTCGGCCGAGACGCCGCGCACCGCCTCGAGTTCGGAACGGGTGACCGGTTGACGGTAGGCCACGACCGCGAGCGTTTCGAGGGCCGACTGGGTGAGCTTCACGGGCGGCGGCTCGTCTCGGAGGATGCGGATCCACTTGGCAAACCGCGGATGCGTGACCAGCCGGTAGCCCTGCGCCCCATCAATCAGGAGATAGATATCGTTCTGCGCCTTGAGCTCCTCGGCCAGCGCATCCATGGCCTCGCGAATTTGCGCGGCCGTGACCAACGAAGGCACCTCGACGTAAAGTTCCTCGTCCACCGGCGCGAGCCCGAGCGGATCCACCTCCTCCGCCGTCGACGCCGGGGCCTCTGGCGTGCCGCCATCCTCCACGACTTCTTCGGCCATAACCTCCGAACTGGCAGCCGCCGGTTGGGCTTGATCATGATAACGGCCGAATACCGCTTGGATCTCCTTGATCGTGAGCGGCTGGCTCGAGGAGAAGAGCAACGCCTTCAGCACCAGTTTGAGATTGAACGCCATACGCGGGGAAACTTCGAGTAAGTCGCCCGCCCTGCCCCACGCGCAACACCGAAAACCCATCTAGCCCGCGCAATACGCTTCCGGCTTTATCTCCCGTTCCTGACGCCTCAATTTTATCCCAGCCCCATGCAGACCCCAACCCTTCTCCGCCGCCTTCTTTTTCTCTGCACGTTTATCCCCGCCATGCCTCAAACTCACGCCGCTCCCCTGCCCCTTTGGCCTGACGCCGCCCCCGGCGCCCTCGGCACCGCCGAGTCGGATCGCCCGGAGCTCACCGCCTTCCTGCCCCCCGCCGGCACCGCCAACGGCGCCTCCATGCTTATTTTGCCCGGCGGAGGCTACGCGCACCTGTCCGTGCACGAAGGCGCGGGCTACGCCGCGTGGCTCAATCGTCTCGGCGTCACCTGCTACGTGCTGAAATACCGGCTCGGCTCCAACGGCTACCGCCACCCCGCCATGCTGCAAGACGCCGCCCGCGCCCTCCGCACCGTGCGCGCATGGGCCCGCCGCGACGGCCTCGATCCGGCCCGTGTGGGCATCATCGGCTCGTCCGCCGGTGGCCACCTCGCCTCGACCCTGCTGACTCATTTCGAGGCCGGCCAGCCCGACGCCACCGACCCGATCGAGCGCGAAAGCTCCCGCCCCGACCTCGGCATCCTGTGCTACCCAGTTATCTCGCTCGGGGAATTCGCCCACGGTGGATCACGCAAAAATCTACTCGGCGAAACCCCCTCTGCCGAGTTGCTCCATCTGCTTTCCAACGAGACCCAAGTAACCGCCGTCACCCCGCCCTGCTTTCTCTGGCACACCGTCGAGGATAAGGTCGTGCCGGTGGAAAACAGCCTGCTCTTCGCCTCCGCCCTGCGCCGCGCCAGCGTGCCCTTCGCCCTGCATATCTACGAAAAAGGCGGCCACGGCCTCGGCTTGCCGGAGCACGGCAAAAACGCCCCGCCCTGGGACGCCGACTGCGCCCATTGGTTGCGGGAACGGGGCTTTTTGCCCGCACCTTGACCGCTCTGCCGGGGTATTCCGGCAAACAAGGTCTTTCGTCACCTTCGTGCGAAGACGCGTCTTCACCCTTGCATCCGCCCGCGCCCGCTGGGCAGGCTCACCCTTTTCCCAGCACATCCGACTCCGTCCGCCTCGCGCGCCACGTCATCCAAATGAACCAAAACATCCGTAATATCGCCATCATCGCTCACGTTGACCATGGCAAGACGACCCTCGTCGACAAACTGCTCCAAGAGGGCGGCGTCTATCGCGCCAACCAGGCCGTGCAAGTTCGCGCCATGGACTCCATGGACCTCGAGAAAGAAAAGGGCATCACGATCAAGGCCAAGAACACTTCCGTTCACTGGCAGGGTAAGATCGTCAACATCCTCGATACGCCCGGCCACGCCGACTTCGGTGGCGAGGTCGAGCGCGCCATGCGCATGGTCGACGGCGTGCTCCTGCTCGTCGACGCCTACGATGGCCCCCAGGCCCAGACCCGTTTCGTGCTCCGCAAGGCCCTCGCCCTCGGCCTGAAGGTCGTGATCGTGATCAATAAGATCGACCGCGAGAACGCCGACCCCGTGAAGATGTATGACAAGGTGCTCGAGCTCCTCATGGAGCTCAACGCCACCGAGGAGCAGTTCGACGCCCCCGTCGTTTACGGCTCCGGCCGCGACGGCTACATGATGTATAAGCTCGGCCAAGAGAAGAAGGACATGACCGCCCTCTTCCAGACCATCATCGACCACGTCCCGCCTCCCTTCGCCAAACCGAACGATCCCTTCCACATGCTGGTGTCGAACATCGATTGGTCGGACTACGTGGGCCGTATCGCCGTCGGCAAGATCCTCGGCGGCTCCGCCAAGGTTGGCGACCCCGTCTTCGTGCTCCGCCACGCCGAGGGTGGCAAGAAAGTGCGCGCCAAGATCACCAAGATCTTCGAATTCACCGGCCTCGGCCAGCGCGAGGTCGAAGAGGCCCACGCCGGCAATATCGTCGGTATCTCCGGCTTCGAGGATGTGGACATCGGCGATACCCTCGATGTCCGCGACGAAGCCCACCCGCTGCCCTTCACCCAGATCGATCCGCCCACGCTGGAGATGCAGTTCTCCGTTAACGACGGCCCGCTCGTCGGCCAGGAGGGCAAACTCGTCACCTCCCGCCAGATCCGCGAGCGCTTGATGCGCGAGCTGAAGACCAACGTCTCCATCTACATCGATGACGCCGACCGCGCCGGTGTGTTCAACGTCAAGGCCCGCGGCTCCATGCAAGTGGCCGTGCTCGTCGAGACCATGCGCCGCGAAGGCTACGAGCTCCTCGTCTCCCGCCCCACCGTGATCGAGAAGGTCGTCGATGGCGTCCGCCAGGAGCCTTACGAGACCGTCTGGATCGAAGTGCCCGACGAGTGCGTCGGCTCCATCATGCAGAACTTGGCCAACCGCAAGGGCCAGCTCACCAACATGGAGAAACAGGCCCACTCCACCATGATCGAGGCCACCATCACCACCCGCGGGCTCATCGGCCTCGAGATCGACGTGATCAACGCCACCTCCGGTCGCGGCGTGACCAGCCATCTGTTTAAAGAATACGGCCCCTACGCGGGCGAGGTCCTCACCCGCCTCACCGGCGTGATCACCGCCACCGAGGCCGGCGAGACCACCACCTACGCCCTGCTCATGGTGCAGGAGCGCGGCAAGCTCTTCATCGGCCCCGGCGAGCAGGTGTATGAAGGCATGATCGTCGGGGAGAATCCCCGCAACGAAGACATCTCTTGCAACGCCGTGCGCGAAAAGGCCCTGACGAACTTCCGTTCCCAAGGCTCCGGTGTCGCCACCGGCCTCATCCCGGCCGCCAAGATGTCACTCGAGCGCTCGATCGAATACATCGCCGCCGACGAGCTGCTAGAGGTCACTCCGAAGAACCTTCGCCTGCGCAAACGCATCCTCAACAGCGGCGAGCGCCAAAAGGCCAAGAAGTCCGGCAAGTAAGCCCGCCGCCCCCGCCAGCCCCCAGCCGCGTCCTCCCGGACGCGGCTTTTTGCTGCCTCCGGAGCTTTAACCACGAAGACGCGAAGATCCGCGCTATGCGCTTGGTCCGCGTGCCCCATTCGTTCAACTGGAATCGGCCACTTCAACTGCCAGCGCCGCGGCCGACTCCTCGCTACTTTCCGCCCGCCCCATGCTCACCCCTCTCCTCGCCCTTTCGCTCTTGGCCGCCCCTACCCCCGCGCCCGACGCGGCACCGCGCGCAGTCAGTGGCATCTACCCGAGCCTCGCGATGTTCAACGCCGAGGGCGAGTGCGGCACCGGTGCCGTGGTGCCTTGGGCGGACCGACTATGGGTGATCACCTACGGGCCGCATATGCCCTACGGTTCAAGCGATAAACTCTACGAAATCACGCCGCAGCTAAAGCAAATCATACGCCCCGAGAGCGTGGGTGGCACCCCAGCCAACCGTATGATCCACCCCGAGTCAGCCCAACTGTTTATCGGGCCCTATGTGATCGACCCTCAGGGCCGGGTTCGGGTGATTCCCCCCGCCCGCATGCCCGGTCGCCTGACCGGCAACGCCCGTCACCTAAGCGATCCAGCCGGCAAAATCTACTACGCCACCATGGAAGAGGGCCTCTACGAGGTGGACGTGCATTCGCTGGCCGTCACTTCCTTGATTCGCGATGGCAACGTCCCGCGGGCAAGCTTCTCCATCACCACCCCGCTCACCAGCCTGGCCTCCGAACTGCCCGGCTACCACGGCAAAGGCCTGTATTCGAGTCAGGGGCGCTTGGTCTATGCCAACAACGGAGACCGCGATAAACGCGTCCTCACCGATCCCACCACGCCGAGCGGCGCACTTGGCGAGTGGCGTGGCGCCGGCGACTGGCAACTCGTGCAGCGCAACCAGTTCACCGAGGTCACCGGCCCGGGCGGGATCGCGGGCAGCGCGCCCGACGCCCCGTTGTGGAGTATCGGCTGGGATGCCAAGTCCCTCATCCTGATGCTGCTCGATGGCGGCCAGTGGGAGTCGTTCCGGTTACCCAAGATCAGCCATAGCTACGATGGCGCCCATGGCTGGAATACCGAGTGGCCGCGTATCCGCGATATCGGCGAGGGCACCTTGCTGATGACCATGCACGGCGCGTTCTGGCACTTTCCCAAAACCTTCTCCGCCGCCTACCCAAACGGGATCCGTCCGCGCAGCGCCTACCTGAAAGTGATCGGGGATTTTTGCCGCTGGCAGGATCGGCTGGTCTTCGGCTGCGACGATTCCGCCCGCTCGGAATTCCTCAACACCCGCAAGGTAAAGGGCGGCATCGATAGCATCGGCCAGTCGCAGTCCAACCTTTGGTTCACCTCGCCGGAAACCCCCGACCAGCTTGGCCCGGCCTACGCGAGCGGCGCCGTGTGGCTGCACGATCGCGTGAAAGCCGGCGATGTCTCCGATCGCTTCCTCGTCTCCGGCTGGAAACACCACCGCGTGCACGCCCTCAGCGCCGATCCCACCACCCCTGCCGCCATCATTTGTAAGCAAGAAGGCGATTGGCTGCAGGTGATGGCCCAAAGAAGCTGCGCGGACCTAAGCGTGGTCATCACCCTCTCAAACGGGGATTCGCGCAGCAACGCACCAGATGGTATTTTCGAGGGGGTATCGCGCACGGACGAAGCTCGGTCGATGCATGGCATTTTCCGTCCGCTGGGCGGCGATAAACGCACCCTCGGTTATGCCACCGACACCGGTTATTACGAGCTGGGCGCAGACCTGGAATTGATCCGCGTGGAAGACCCCAAGGCGGAGGCCGAGGTCCGCGCCTTGGTCGCGATCCCGAAAAACGTCATCACCCTCGACGCCGCCAGCGTGTTGGTAACCGACGACCGCGGCCGCCGCTGGCGTCTGCCCCGCGCGACTCGCGCCCTCGATGCAGCCACCGACGCCGGCGAACTGCGGGTGTGCCGAGAGGTGGCCACCGAGCGCGATCTCGTGAACGTCTGCGGGACGTTTTTTGAATTACCCGCGGAAAACGCCGACGGCTTTGCCCACCTGCGCCCCGTCTCTTCACACCCCCTGCGGGTGACCGATTTCGGCAGCTACCGCGGCCTGTTGCTTCTGAGCGGTATCCGCCAGGACGCCCCCGCCGGCCCGCACGTGATCCGAAGCGCCGATGGCAAGGCCGCACTTTGGGCCGGTGCCCTCGATGACCTCTGGAAATTAGGCAAACCCCGAGGCGAAGGCGGCCCCTGGCGGCAGACTCAGGTCAGGGAGGGAGAGCCGAGCGACCCGTATCTGCTCTGGGGCTACGATCAACGCACCCTGCGCTTGGAGCATGATCAAACCACCCCCGTGGATTTCGTCGTTGAGGGCGACGTCACCGGCACCGGCCAGTGGGTGACTTTCCAGACCCTCACCGTCGCGCCCAGCCAGACCTGTGCGGTGACCTTTCCCGAGGACTGGCAAGCCCGCTGGCTGCGCATCACCGCCGCCCAAGCCTGCACCGCCACCGCCCAGCTCAAGTATGAGTGACCCCGCCCCTTGGCATTTAGCCAAGTGCCCCCGTTTGAAGCGCAAAGGCGCGCGGAACCTCGCTTAGCCCAGAAATAATCGGCGTATTCCCGCTCTACTTGCTACTTGGCCTCAGCTCCCCTAAACTGTGCGATCGAACGCCAAAGCACAGATTTAAAGGGGGGGAAATGCTATCGGTATCGACGACGCTTTTACCCCGGGGCTCCGCTCTTCAGGTGCGGCATTTTGCGTTCACTGATACGGTCCGCCACCGCAACACCTAGTCGGGATTGAAAACCAACCAATAAAAAATGGCCACTGCCCCTGCTTGGGCCCGCAAGAACCTTCGTGCATTTCTGGCCAAATACCGTCGTCGCTAATCCCAGTCCTTGCGTCCCCGGCTCGTTTTCTAATTCGATCGCAAAAATGTCCGCCATCCTCTCCGCCTATCCGCCCGCAAAGCGCGTTATCCTTGTCGGTTGGGATGGTGCAGACTGGAAGATTGCCTCGCCGCTGATGGACGCTGGCGAGCTGCCGCAGCTCGCCAACCTCGTCGCGAACGGCGCGTCCGGCCCGCTCGCCAGCCTGCCACCCTACCTCTCACCGATGCTCTGGAACAGCATCGCCACCGGCAAATACGCTGACCAACACGGTATACTCGGCTTCACCACCACTGATCCCGCCACAGGCCGGCTCGCCGCCATCACCAGCACACAGCGTAAATGCAAGGCGCTCTGGAACATCCTCGGCGAGCACGGCCTCACGGCACATGTCCTCGGCTGGTTCGCCTCTCACCCGGCGGAAAACGTGACCGGCGTCTGCGTGACCGAATCCTTCCCCCGCCCCGCCGCCAAGGGCGCGCCGTGGCCGCTTGCGCCTGGCAGCGTCCACCCCTCCGCGCTCGCCGCTGAGTTCGCGGAACTCCGCCTGCGCCCCGAGGACGTTAACCCAGACATTCTGCGGCTGTTCATCCCGCGCATCGCCGAAATTGATCTCACGAAGGACAAGCGGCCAGAACAGCTCGCGATCCGCCTCGCAGAGCTTTATTCTGTCCACAACGCCGCCATCGCCTCGCTCGACCGTGGCCCGTGCAACTTCCTCGCGGTTTATTATCACTTCATTGACTGGGTGTGCCACGACTTCATGGATTTTCACCCGCCGCGCCGCGCCCAAGTGCCGGAGCGCGAGTTCGAATTCTACCGCGACGTCGTCAATTCCGCCTACCGCCTCCAAGACCTGCTGCTACGCGACCTGCTTGCCCACTCCGGTCCCGATACAACCGTCGTCCTCTGCTCCGATCACGGCTTTCACAGCGACGGGCGGCGGCCCGTCCGCATCCCGATGGTCTCCGCTGGCATCGCCATCTGGCACCGCGCCCAAGGCATCTTCGCCGCCGCGGGTCCCGGCATCGCGCGAGACACCTTTATTACCGGCGCAACCGTCCTCGACATGACGCCAACCGTTCTGCACCTGCTCGGCCTACCGATAGGCGAGGACATGGACGGCTGCGTTCTCACCTCCGCGCTCGCGTCTCCCGTTACGCCGAAGAAAATCGCGACCTACGAAACAGTCTCTGGCACCCACCCGCGCCCGCGCCACCTCGGCGCGCTCAGCTATGATGACCAGCGTGCCCTTCTCGACCAGTTCGCCGCGCTCGGCTACGTTGACCTCACCGCGCGCGGCCCCGAGTCGCCCGCAGTCGCCAATGACCGCGACAACCGCTGGAACCTAGCCATCACCCTCCGGCACGCCGGCAAACACGAGGACGCCCTAGCACTCCTCGAACAACTCCACCTTGAGCGGCCTGAGGACGCCCGTTATGCCTTCCACCTTGCGATGTGCCAGCTACACCTCGGGCTAGCTGACGAGGCCGCCGCCACCGCCGAGACCATCACCGACTTCACCCCCGGCAACACCCAGGCCCACGCGCTCCTCGCCGAGATCGCCCTCGGACGCGGCGATCCGGATGCAGCCCTCCTACATTTGGCTGCCTCCGAACAGTCTGCCGGTGAATCTCAGGCTGCCACGCCCGCCGAAAGTGCTGCGATACCACCGGAACCTGTGGCCCAAAGCTCAAATTTCCTCATCCACGGCCAAACTCTCCTGCGGCAAAAAAAAATCCTCGAGGCCTGCGCCGTTCTTCGCGCCGCTGTCGAGGCCGACAACGAAAACCCCGCCGCCTGGCTCGCCTACGCGCAGGCGCTTCTTCAGGCCGGCCAACCCGCTGACGCCGAGACCTGCGCCCGCGAGTCCGTCGCGCTCGCCCCCACGCTCGCGATGGCGCAGTTCACGCTCGGCCAGTCGCTCGCCGCGCAGCAAAAGAAACCCGCCGCCCGCGCGGCATTCACGCACGCCCGCGCGCTAAACCCACGTCTCACTGCCGCCACCCGCGCCCTCGATCACCTCGCGGGCAACCCCTTCGTCGCCGCCGTCCCCGACTTCGCTGCAAAACTGGAGGAGACTCCGCCGGTCGTCGCCCTCCGCGCCGCCTCCGCCCAACGCCGCGCCACCCACGTAGCCGCCCTTGCCAACCTCCGCGCCAACGCGAAGCCGCTCACTCACTTCACCCCGCCTCCCGTCCCCAACGCCTCCACCACGCCGGCCTCGGGGACTGCCGAATCCGCCCCTGACTGCGTTGTCCCGAGTCCCGACTTCTGCTTTGTGCTCGTCTCCGGCCTCCCACGCTCGGGCACCTCGCTGATGATGCAAATGCTCGCGCGCGGCGGTCTCCTGCCGATGACCGACGGCCATCGCGCCGCCGATGCCCATAACCCCGAGGGCTACTTTGAGTGGGACGAGATTAAAAATCTGCCCCGCGACCCCGCGCTGCTTGCCCGCGCCGCCGGTCATGCCGTGAAAGTAGTCTCACCACTGCTCCCCCACCTGCCTGCCAGCTACCGCTACAAGATCATCTTCATGCTCCGCCCGCCGGCCGAGATCGCCCGCTCGCAGCACAAGATGCGTGGGCAGCTCGACGCCTCCGCCCCCGCGCCAGATGCCGCCGCTATGCAGCCGCTCCTCGCCCAGCACGCGGAAGCCATGCTAACCGCGCTACGGACCGCGCCCAACGTCGAGCTGCTCACCGTGGACTATCCAGCGCTTATCACCGATCCCGCCGCCGAATGCGCCCGCGTCTCCGCCTTTCTCGGCACCGCTTTACTCCCCACGCCCTCCGCCATGCTGGCAGCCATTCGTCCGGAACTTCACCATGAGAAGGAACGCACCCCATGATCCTCTCATGCTTTAGCTCGCATTCTTTATACATCATTCTTTCACTGTTCTCCATCCGCCAAAAGCTTAACGGCATAAAGGAGTCAGCCCCATGAAGCCGGCCGACCAATTTCCTTCCTCTTTCCTTTGCGTGCCAAAGCCCGGTGAAAGCGGCTCCGCCACCGCCCGCCCGCCCTGGCCCGATGAGCTGCCCCGCATCGCCGACGCGTTTCCGGACCTGAAATGGACCGAGCCCCTCCACCTACGCGTGCTCGTTGTGCCCGCAACCGCCACCTTACCCGAGCGCCTTGTCGGCGTTGCTGCTCTTGCCGAACCCGTGCCAGGCGCGACGGAGGCTGCATTGTTCCTCCGTATCCGCCCCCGTTTCATCGACACCCCAGCAAACGACGCGCTTTTATCCGAAGCCGTAGCGCTCGCGAAGGCAGCCGGCGCACGCACGCTCATCACCGGCCAGCTCTCCACTCCCGACCCGCGTGAGCCCAGTCTACGCCGGGCCGGTTTCGCCAGCGCCGAGGATGGCAAATCTTGGCGCGCCGTGCTGAGCTGAGCGACCCTTGCGATGACCGCCCCTAAAAGACAAAAAAGCTTGTTCCTTCCTGTGTCTTGCTTCACTTTAATATAATCTAAGTCCTCAAATGAAAGTAACATCCTCGCGCCTATCACGTTTCGCCCGTAAAGCCCTGCCCGCCGCCCCGCTTGCACTCGCGGCCATCCCATCGGCCGACGCCGCAATCATCCACACCGACGCCGGCAACCTGACTTTCGCGTTCTCAGATTCCCAGTTTCTCTGGGTAGACATGGGCACCGGCGGCTCGCCAGGCGCGGCCGCAGTGGGGGCGCAGAATCATTATAACCCCACGGTCGCGAGCCCTTCCTTTTACCTATGGTTTCGATATAGTGGCGGTCGCCCGGAGTGGGTGTCCAACGATGCCGCATTTCCCCCGGGCCCGGGGCGAGTATTTGACGGCGTAAACAACTCGGTTGCCATCAACGGCAACTATGTCCGGCTCCTCAATGTCGGAGACACCGTGGATAGTTCGCTATACATGCAGAGCAACTACAAGCCATTTCGGACTTCTGGCAACAACACACCTTGGACGCCCGGAACCACGGGTTACATCGGCGTTGAGTTCAACACCAACACTACACCCTTGTTCGGTTGGGTTCAGATTTCTTATAATATTGATCAGTCTGTCACCGTTCGCGATTTCGCCTATGAATCGACCGGAGCGGGAATTACAATCGTTCCCGAGCCGTCCTCCTACGCGGCGCTGGCTGGCCTGCTAGCAGGTTCCGCCGCCCTCTATCGGCGCCGCCGGCAGAAACTGGCCGCCTGAGGTCTCCTCCCGTCTAAACCAACGCGTTGATTATTTTCTTAAGTAACTGCTTAACCGTAGCTTAAGCAGTTGTAGAGCTTAAGTTAAGTGGTTTATTGACTGTCAGCATCGCCCGGATGCTACGGACATATTGGCGGCTCAGGGCGTGGTTTAGGAAATTCATTTCCAACGAGGCTCCCCTGCCTTGGGATTTCGCTGAACATTTATTGTTTCACCAAAACAGTTTGTTGACTATCCTAATATAGTCAATGCGGGCCCAAGAATGGGCAAAACCCAAGCGACCCTACTGTATACGAGATTTTAATTGAATCCAGAGCCCGGGAATGTGCTTCCGCTATACATATCAGCTTAAGGCTCCGGTATAAAGCTTCTTGAGCCTATTCCAGATTCTATATAAAACCGTAAGGCTTTAAACCCGCTTAAACGCGAAGGCCCGAAGCCAGGGCGCAGGCGCTCAGGTGATTGGCCGCATGAGGGGCAGAATTCGGTAAATGCAGCGACCGGGCCGCCACTACCGCTCTGCTCGCTACCCGCACCGCCCGCGTGCGCGGGTCCTGGAATTTTCCGGTCAAACGATAATCGCAGCACCCGCCCGTCTTTGCGTTATAATCTCGGCAACTATCCGGCCCACCGGCCCTGCACTCGCCCGAGGCTGGCATACAGCTACGGATAGCGAAAGGGCTTGGAAGCGTTGGCACTTTGCCCTCGGCGCTCCACCCTCCGAGTGTCGCGCTTCGCACCGCAGGCATCGGCGCTCCGCCCTTCCAGTGTGGCGCTCCGCTCTCAGACCTCGACGCTCCACCCTCCGAGTGTGGCGCTCCGCACCTCAGGCATCGGCGCTCCGCACTTTTTCATCGGCATTCCACCCTGCAAGTGCGGCGTTCCACCCTCAGGCATTGGAGCGCCACACTGCGAGTGTGGCACTCCGCCCTCAGACCTCGGCGCTCCACCCTCCGAGTGTCGCGCTCCGCACCTCAGGCATCGGCGCTCCGCCCTTCCAGTGTGGCGCTCCGCACTCGATGATCGCCTCACCGCACTTTTGCTAGCGCTTGAACCTAGACTGACAAACATCGGCCAAACCTTCTAGTTAGGACCCCAAATGAAAAAGAGCCTATCATCCGCATTCCTGTTCGTTTACTTGGCGTTTTTTGTCTCCACCGCTTTTTCCGGGCCTGATCAAGGGAAAGGGGGGCCACCAGTTTCCTTGGTTCCGACATTCCACTGCATGAGCATCTACTGGTCGCCTGCACAGGGCGCTGCTGGGCGTGAGGTTTCGGTCCGATTTCGCGAGGCGGGTGCGAAGGAGTGGCGGGAAGGACTGCCGATGCGGTATAACCCTGTCGTAACGCCGGAATGCCGGGAGGACTATCGCGGCAGCCTGGTGAACTTGAAGCCCGCCACCACCTATGAGATCGCGCTGAAGCTTGATGGGACCGACCTGATTGCCAACTGCAGCGCGACTACGTGGAGCGAAGCCTTTCCTGTCGGCGACGTTATCAAGGGATCAAGTCGCAAGACGGCGCTCAAGGTCAGCCAGTCGGGAACCGCTTCAGCCTATGTGCTGTATGATGGCACGGGTTGCACCATCGACACGGACAACCAAGATAATATCGGCCTAGCCGTGGACGCCAGCTACATCATCCTGCGCGGGTTCACCATCAGGAACGTGAAGCAACACGGGATTCGCATCTTCAGCGGACACCATATCATTATCGAAGATTGCGACATCAGCCAATGGGGCAGCGAAGACGAAAAAGGCTGGGGCGTAAACTATCAGGCCGGAGTATATAGTAACAACAAAGCCATCAACGCCGTGGTCGTTCAGCGCTGCAAAATCCATCATCCCTCGTGGGACTCCAACAGTTGGGCGGAAAAACACGGCCCGTCCACGCACCCAGCAGGTCCCCAAGCGATCGTGCTCTGGGAGTCTGCGGGCAATCATGTGTTTCGTTACAACGAGTGCTGGTCCGACAAAGACCACTATTTCAACGATGGGCTTGGCGCGGGGGAAAACGGCAGTCACCGGGGGTTTCCCGGGGCGGACAGCGATATCTACGGAAACTACATCGCCAACTGCTGGGACGATGGCATCGAAGCCGAGGGCGGTGATCAGAATGTGCGGATTTGGAACAATTATATTGAGGATGTGTTAATCCCCGTTGCCAACGCAGCAGTGTCAATCGGACCGCTATATGTCTGGCGGAATGTATCCGGACATTGTTACAGTCCGCCAGGCAGCAGCTGGAACATGACGCACGGCCCTTTTATGAAGATGGGCTACGCCGATGGCGTGAAGTGGATGACGGGGCACATGTATGTTTTCAATAACACCGTCTTCCAAGATAACTTGGGGGCAGGCGGGCTGGGCGATGACGGCAGGATTATCAAGCACTGCACGACGCGTAACAACCTCCTGCACCTCCGCGAAGAAGACCGGTGGAGCATCGCAAACAATCGCGCGCATGAGGACAATGATTTCGACTACGACCTCTTGTCCGGAGCCTTCCCTTCAAACCACGAAAAACACGGCATAGCGGGTGTCCCGCATTATATTACGGGCGCCGGATTTGACCCCGAGACGAGAACCGGACTTTTCCGACTAGCCGCCGATAGCAAGGGTGCCGGTGCCGCCGCAGTCATTCCCAACTTCTGCGAAGCGGTCGAAGGGGTTAAGCCGGACATGGGAGCCCAAGACTCTGGGACGGCGAAAATGGTATTCGGCCTAAAAGCTCGATTCACCCCGTTTTAAAACGCTCCCTGCGGTTAGCTTATCCCGCGCAGGGCACTACCTAGCTAACAAAACTCGGTCCGACCCCATAGATTGGTGGCCCCCATAGATTGGCGTGAGTTCAAAGGTTCCGCGACGCACAGCCTTGCTCAATTGGCACGCGAATCGCGTCATTTCTCGCACGTCAAAGTTGCAAACCCCGCCGCACCCGGCCAGTATGTCACCATGAACGCCACGCTAACCGCTGAGATTAGCCGCCTTTCGCCGGCCGAGAAAATTCTACTCGTCGAAGAGCTTTGGGACCAAATCGCCTCTGCGTCTCCTTCGCTCCCCGTGCCGGTCGCCCATCGCGAAGAGCTGGATCGCCGCCTTGCCTCCGACGCAAACGATGTCGGCCTCCCTTGGAGCGAAGTCCGCGACGCACTCCTGCGCCGTTGATTAGACTCTGGCTGCTGAGCTTCGCATTATCTCGGCAGCCACTGCGGATCTGGCCAAAGCTCATGACTGGTATGAACACCAATCGCCGGGCTTGGGCAAAGAATTCATCCGGTCGGTAGATGCCGCTTTTGCGTTCATCGAACGCAACCTTAACCTGCTTTCTCCAGTGTATCGCCACCTTCGCCGGGTGTTGACCAAGAAATTTCCCTACGCAGTTTACTACGAACTATGCGCCGGGCAGGTAGTTCGTATAGTCGCCATTATGCATACCGCCATGGACAATGCTCGACTCGATGAGCGCTCAAACTGAATGTTTTCTTGTGAAGCCCGTTTCACCCATGAACCCGCCCATCACCTCCGCCATGTCGATCCGCTTCGGTGCCTTCTTCGGCCAGTCACCCGAGTTTGGGCACGGTATCCAAGTCGAGTGCGACTTCCGCGCCTTGGCGAAAAACAAAAGCAACTGACGGCCAAAATCCGCCCGGCAACAGAACTATCCCATGCCGCGTAAAATCAACGTTTCTCGGCCATCTCTGAGTAGCTAGGGACAAGTCCTAATTTTGTATTATTTATAAGCGGTTTTACACAAGGGGACGCGAAGAGCCGGGCGACATTCCGGCGGTATGTCACCAAGGTGGGAGAGAAGATTCCGTGATC
>Ga0214921_10001603_pt1 | contig 38088 bp, 33 predicted proteins | sample LL1505_MetaG_FD_177992 | JGI IMG/M metagenome (GOLD analysis project Ga0214921, IMG submission 177992) | Freshwater microbial communities from Lake Lanier, Atlanta, Georgia, United States - LL-1505 | ecosystem: Environmental > Aquatic > Freshwater > Lake | place: USA: Georgia | collected...
TAAGACAAGACGTCTGCATTGCGAGCCGAATCGCAACTATTTGCTTTGGAACGCCGCCAGAGTGTCGTAGGATGTAGTCTGCACAAAACCAAGCTCGCATGACTTCAGCTTACCTCTATGGATTAGCCTGTGGACTTGTCCCGGCGGTTTACAGCCTGGCAAAAGCTGCACTCGATGTACGCCGCATCGGCTCGAATCGGAGCAAGCCCTGGATCGCTGGTGCAGCGGCCGTGAGTTTTTGGCTGGTTTGCTTTCTTTTCTTCAGCGCCTAGCCGCGCACCGATCCCTCCGCTGCACAGTTCGACGATGTCGCGAGGATGGATCCCCGTTTTGGGTTGGGTCATGATTGCGCTCCTGCTTCGCTGCGTCGATGCCAGCGCGCAGTCGGAAGCTTTCCAACCGGTCCCGGAAAATCGACTGATTCAATTTAGCGCAAGCGATGGGACGCGCATCCCCATTCGCTTTTGGGGAAACCTTCATGAACCGACTCAGATCATCCTTGGGGTTCACGGGTTTAGCGACTACGCCAGAGGCTTTTCTCACCTGATCCAAGCGCTCGATCCAGAGGGCAGGCGATTGTTGGTCGCCTTTGATCAACGGGGTTTTGGCGAGCAGGCAAGCCGTGGTCAATGGTCTGGTGTTGAGCGCATGGTTGATGACTTGACCGAAATTCTGGTCTATCTTTCCTTGCAGTATCCAAATCGTCCGCTTCATGTGATCGGGGAAAGCATGGGTGCAGCACTGATCCTGGTCGCGATGCACCAGACGCAAAGTGCAAGCTTCTTTGCGCTTGATTCCCTTGCCCGAGAAAAGCGAACGGCCAGGGTGCAGTCAAGCGTGCTGCTTGCCCCTGCAGTCTGGGGCTGGTCATCGATGCCGTGGTACCAACGCTATGGCTTGAAGCTCCTCCATCAGCTGGCGGCCGATATGACGCTTTCATCGAGGCACGCCCGAGACCTGGGTGTACGACCAACCGATGATGGCGCTGTTGCGAGCTATCTGGCAAGAGATCCGCTGATGCTGCGCGATATTCGCGTGTCCATGCTTGCCGGCCTCACAGACCTTATGGACAACGCAAGCGCATTGATGCCAGCTGCGGGCCACCGAAGTCTGATTGTGCTCGGTACCCGCGATGAGGTCATACCTAAAGTGGCCTACTGCCATTGGCTCGGCCAATCCAAGGCCCCCGCAAGCAGCCGTTGGTTTATCCAGGACGAGGGGTTTCACATGCTCACGCGTCAGACACGTCGCAAGGAGATTATCCAACTGCTTCAGACATTCTGGGACCATCCCCAAAAGCTCACAACGCCCAGCGAGGCGCCCCAACAGGCCCTCAAGTGCACTTAGGTATCTCACCATGGAAGAAGATAAAAACTCAATTCCCCGAAGCCATTTTGCTTGGACAGCGAGCACGAAATCGCCCAAGCTGGAGCGCTGCTTTCTAGAAGTCAAGGCCTCGGCAATCGACGATTTAATGCATCGACTGTCGATTGCGCGCTGGCCTGATGAAGCCCCAGATCAGACAGAAGCGGGACACTGGCGATACGGCACGCCGGTTTTTTGGCTCCGAAAGCTTCACGAGCATTGGCTACATGTGTTTGACTGGCGTGAACAAGAGAGAGCGCTTAATGCCTTGGAACAATGGCGACTCAAGCTTGATAGCCATGACCTGCACTTTGTACATGCCAGAGCGGAATCACATCAGGCAAAGCCGCTGCTCCTGCTGCACGGCTGGCCTGGATCGGTGTTCGAATTTCTTGAACTGATACCTAAACTCAGGCAGGCTTCAGGTTCACAAAGCAGCTTTCACGTGGTTGCAGCAAGCCTGCCTGGATTCGGTCTTTCGTTTCGCAAGGGGCAAGCTCGGCTCGGTCTTGAAGCCATGGCCGATTCGCTCCATCACCTGATGCATGACGTGTTGGGCTATACAAAGTATTTCGTTCAAGGCGGTGATTGGGGATCGTTTATCGCCTCGGCGATGGCTTATCGGCACCCGCAAGCTGTGTCCGGGATTCATCTCAACTTGCTGCCTTTGCGACGCGACGCCTTATTGTTTCAGGAGCCCATCGATGAGGATGCGAGGCAGTATGCGCAGGCGCTCGATGCGTTCTTGCGCGAAGACACAGGCTATCAGGCCATCCAGGGTACCCGTCCGCAGACTCTTGCCTATGCGTTGAACGACTCACCGCTTGGCCTTGCCGCATGGATTGCTGAGAAATTTGCAGCCTGGAGCGACTGCAATGGCAATCCAGAGTCGGTGATTCCCATGGACCGTATGCTCGCCAACATCAGTTTCTACTGGTTCACCGAGTCGATTGGCGCATCGTTTTGGCCCTATTACGCAAGGCTTCATTCGCCCTGGTTCATCCCAAAAGGCGAAGGCATCACCGTCGCCACAGGCTACTGCCAGTTCCCCAGGGAAATTCTCAAGCCACCGCGTTCGCTTGCGGCGCGAACCTACCAAAACATCGTGCGTTGGCATGAGGCAGATCGCGGCGGTCACTTTGCTGCACTCGAACAAACCGATGTGCTAGCCCAGGAGATTCGCTTCACATTTGACGCACTCTGAGCCAAGGCTCTTAGCCTTTTCGCCATGCAATTTCTACACTTGCAAGCGTCTTAAGGCCTTTTCCAGGCGGCTCATGCGCCTGTCACGCAACTGCCAGCGATCGAGCGCTTGAACAGTCTGAAATATATAATCTTGATTCGGACCAAGCGGACCGCAAGCTTGCGACAGAATCGCGAGTTCCTGCTCAAATTCAAGTGGCCCCACAAAAGATGGGTGCGCCGGATTATGATCAAACACGAGGCATGACAAAGCGCCCTCTTTCCTGTGTACAGGCAGCCAGCGCGGCCGATACGAACCCGACACCATTTCGCGCCGCCAAAGCAGCGCCAGTTCTTCGGCAACCCGGTCAGCTTGAACAGCCAAGATCACCCCATCACAGCAACCGCCTGGCAACAGCGTAAGCATCAGGCCAGGACGCTCGGGCGTTCCTCGACCAAACATTGAGCGCATCGCCATGCGGCGGTGACGCCCAAACAAGCGTCCGGTGCCCACAGCTTCGCAATGGATCGCAGGGTTCCAAATCAGAGACCCGTAGGCAAAGACGTAAAGCGGTTGATTACCGCACCAGGATTCCAAACATTGCTCAAGGCTTTCTTGTTGCTGCTGCGGCGTCAAGAAGACGACTGACTGATACTTTTGCTGCAAACGCATACGCACCGCATCGTCGAGCAAAGACTCGCGCGTAATTTGTACGAATTCATCGGTCTGCTCAGGCTTCATCGGTACATCGCCCGCGGTGCATCGCCATCTTGAACCCCCAAAGTCTGCGCCGCTGACTTGCGAGGAGTCGCAGCCTGCGACTGAACCGGAGTCGGACAACGACCGTAGCTGAGCCAATATCGGGCACTCTCGACAAGCGGATCGCCCGCACGACCAAGGGGAGTTTGATAATCGTCGCCTGCGACACAGTCAGGGGTCATACCATCAAGTTCCGAGGCCTGACCTCTCGCATTCCGTACCATAAAGTTAACCGCGTGGTACTGCAAACCGCAGGCATCAGCGGGATGAAATCCAAAAGGCTTTCCACAGGTTTTTCCCCCAACACTCACCACCTGCAGCGATGCGGACCGGGACTTGAGGCCGTTGATCAGCACTTCGCTCGCTGAGCAGGTTCGGGGACCGGTGAGCACCACCAGGCGATCTAGCTCAAGCTTTGGCAGTGGCGCCGGGTCACCGAAGCGTTCAACCTGGATTGCTCCAGCATGCTTGTCGTTGTACACCAATTCGGCAAAAACCTCCCCGCGCAAGGATTGTGGTGCAAACGAACTTGCAAGCCTTGTGGCGAGATCAAGACGGCCGCCACCGTGGTAACGAAGATCAAGAATCAGATCGCGAATGCCCCGGCTTGCCAGCTCGTCTAATGCGCGTCCCAGAGGCTCCATCGAGGCGTCGATAAAATCCTTTAGAAACACGTAGCCTGCACGGCGACCATCGCTTCCTAGCCATGTCGATTCGACCGCCGGTACAAATACCGAAGTAACCGGATACAAGCTCGCAACAAGTTCAACGCGCCGCGTTCCCACATCAGTCAGGACCTCGAGCTCTAAGCGATCGCCCACCGTATTTGCCAGAAGCACCGAGAAATCGTTGGTCTGTTTCCAAAACTGCGCGGGTCTTGACTGCATCGAGACAATGATGTCGCCGCGCTGAAGTCCAGCCGCTCCTGCAGCCGACCGAGGCTCGACCCACCGAATACGCAAGGGAAGCGGATCCTCAGCCTGACCAGCCACAGACAAGCCAAAACCCAGGTTCATACCTGCGCCGTAATACTGCTGATAACGTTCGCTGTCCTCTACAAAGCTCCAACGATCGGCGGGAAGATTGTCCGATCCTTGAAACAGCATCGATTTGAAGTGGGCACGCATGGCGTCCTGAGGGCCGAGCACGCCAGGGCTCTGCATCGGTACCGCTGGAACCGACTGATACCAAAAGTACCAATCCCTCATCCACGCCTCCAGCCAGAGTCGCTGTGCTTCAAGGCTACAGTCCGCTGGGCTGCTGCTTAGTCCAGCACGCTGCTCGCTGCCTTGACCGGGCCCGCCACAGGCGATCAGCTGGGCGCATAGCGCAAGCAAACACAGTCGCTGCCACAATCGCATAGGCCTAGCCTTGTTGCCGGGACCGTAACCCTTGCCACAAAAGTACGATCGTGAGCGCGGCGATACCGAGGCTGGTGTTGTAGTCAAAGCGAAACACGAGCGCAATCCCGGCGAATATCAAGAGCATGCGTTCGAGCAGGTTCACCCTCACCAGCAACCAACCCTGAAACGCACCTGACATCGCCAGAATACCAAGCGCTGTGCTCAGACTGATCCAGGCAATCGAAGCCATGCTTGCATCGCCGAGCGCTTTCATGGAGCCCATCAGCAGCAGGCCCACACCCTGCGGATCGAGCACAAAAACAAAGGGAACCAGAAATGCCGGCAGCGTGTACTTCCAGCTCTGTAGCGTTGTCTTGTAGGGATCGCCGCCGGTTATTGCTGCGGCAGCAAAGGGGGAAAGTGCAGTCGGCGGTGACACCTCAGACAGTACAGCGTAATAAAAAATAAACATATGCGCTGCAAAATCCGGAACTCCGAGTTTGATCAGCGCCGGCGCGGCAACCACCGCGCAAATAATATAAGACGCGGTCACCGGCACTGCCAGTCCCACCACCCACACGATCAGCGCCGTATAAATCGCGGTCAAAAGCAGTGAGCCTGCGGCGTATTCAATCACGATGCCACTGAACTTCAAACCGAGTCCAGTCAGGGTTACCGTTCCAACAATCAGACCGGCACAAGCGCAGGTCACCGCCACACCGAGCGTGCCGACCGCGCCGCCTTGAAGCGCCTTAATCAGACCGACATCTAAAATGCGCTCATACCAGGGTCGCTCACTGGGCTTGAGGAGCTGGTAAGGGATAAGGCTTGTGTCAGCCCTGAAAAAGCTGGTGAGAAGACTCACACCGGTCGCGTAAAGCACCGACATCGTCGGCGAAAATCCCATCAGCATGAAAACAATAATGGACACCAGCGAAAAGAAGTGAAACCAGTAGCGGCTTGCAAGCCCCCAAACGCTTTCAACGGCCTCAAAGCTTGCATCACGCATACCGTACTTGCGGGCGTCAATTTCCACCATGATAAAAAGTGAAACATAAAAAAGCAGTGTTGGAATGCATGCCATCAGCAAGACATCCAGATAAGAAAGCTTGAGGAATTCGGCAATCAAAAATGCAGCCGCACCCAACACCGGCGGCGAAATAATCGCACCCAAGCCAGCTGCGGCCAACAATCCGCCGGCAGCATTTTTTTCGTAACCCGCTTTGGCAAGCATCGGGTAGGCCACCGTCCCGATGGTTACTGTGGTGGCAACTCCAGAGCCTGATGGCCCTCCGAGCAAAAAGGAGGCAAGAACCACCGTTCGTCCGACGCCGGTCGGTCTTCCACCCATCGCTGCAAAGGAGAAATCAATAAAAAACTTGCCGGCACCGGAAAATTGGAGAAAGGCTCCAAATATGGAAAAAAGAACGATCAAACTTGACGATACGTCAACAGCAACGCCGAAAATCCCCTCTAAGGTCATGAACATATGACCAACGAGGCGCCCCAAGTCGTAGCCCTTGTGTGTCCAGGGTTGCGGAAAATGGGCACCCAAAAGCGCATAGAACAAAAACCCCGAGGTCACGATAACCATCACCCAGCCGCTGGTTCGGCGCACCGCCTCAAGAATAAGAACAATCAAGGCAATACCCAAGCCGATATCGAGTGCAAGCGGTGAGGTGTTGCGGTCGGTGAAATCGTCGCCGCCCGCATACATGTACCAAGCGATGTAAAGCGGCACCAGCGCAAAACAAAAATCCCACCAATGAAGCTGGTCCCTGAAACGCCTTGCTACTGGAAAGAGCAAAAAGATCAAGGCCAGCACCATGGCCACATGCACGCTGCGCATCAGTTGGGTGGGAACAATCTCATAGGCAGCGTACAGGTGAAACAAGGACATCAAAACCGCAAGCACGCACACGAAAAGCAGCGGAATGCCCTGAAAACGATGGCTTGCGCCCTCTTCTTGCTCGATGTATGCCTCGAGCTTCTTTTGGATATCGGTCAACGCAGTCTCCTTGGCCCAAGGCGATGGCTCGCCTTGGTGATCATCCATCAATCGAGCTTAATACCCTTTTCTTCCAGATACTTTCTTGCGCCGGGATGATAAGGAACCGGGCTTGCCGATGCTTTTTGATTCTCAAGTTTGATGTTGGCTGCCTCTTTGTGCACCGCGATCAAGTCGTCACGACGCTCAATAATGGTTTTTACAATCGCATACGCTTGATCATTGCTCATTTTTCCCGGCGCAACGAGCAGGTTGGCAACCGAGGCCATCTTGTTGTCCGAACCCATGCCACTGTAAACCGACTTGCCAATTACATCGGCGTAGTACAGGTTGCCATATTTCTTGTTCATCGCTGAAACAAGGTCATCATGGTCAATCATCTTGATCTTCATGCCCGGTGAATTCGCAAGATCAGTCACCGCACCGGTTGGCAGCCCACCCACCCAGAAAAAGGCATCGATTTTCCGGTCCTTGATTGCGTTGACCGATTCGGCCACGCCTAAACGTTCCCGCTTGAGATCCCGATCCTTGTCAAGTCCGGCGGCTTCGATCAAGCGAAAGGCCATCACCTCGGTGGCACTGCCGGGCGAGCCCGTGGACACGCGCTTGCCTTTAAGATCAGCAAACCGGCTAACGCCGCTACCTTCTACGGTCACCACATGCATGCGATTGGGGTAGAGCACGAGAAGCGTTTTTGCATCAATCTTGCCGGTCGCCTTAAATTTATCGGCGCCTTCGATTGCGTCTTTGGCAGCATCGGCCATGGTCATGCCAAGATAGGGCTTCCCGCTGCCCACAAGCTTGAGATTGTCGACCGAGCCGCCGGTGACTTCAGCCGTTGCTGCCATGCCCGGAATATGTTTGGACAGCGCTGCAGCGATACCACCTCCCAGTGGGTAATAAACCCCGCCTGTGCCGCCCGTACCGATCGACAAGGCGTTGTCCGCAAAAGCCATACCTGAACTCATCAGGCCAAGGCTTGCAATCAGGCCCGCAAAGAGGCCTTTGCAGGCGATTCGCTTGATTTGTTGCGGCAGTGATGGGCTGTGATGCTCGTATTCTGCTTGCTGAATTGGGCTGGCGATACAAGTTTTGATTTGCATATCGATCTCCTTGAAGTTTATGGCTTTGATGATTCAGGCTCCACGTGCCCTGCCTGAAACTTGGCACAATAGCCTGTCTGATGACTTCCATCCAAATTGGGGACTTGATCTTGAGGAAAATTCGAGGCTTTGCACTGGCCGCCATCGCAGCATTCGCACTCGGCCTGGTAGCGTGCGGTGACAACGGTAGTTCTGCGGCGCCGCCGACGCAACTCAGCGCACAGGCTGGGGACAGCCGTCTCACGCTGCGTTTCAGCGGCAGCAGCGACATCGAATACTGGCTTTTTGCAGCGCCGAGGGCTGACATTGACTCAAGCAACTGGTCATTGACCCCTGGCGCACGAAGTGCCACCAAGGTGAGTTCACCCTTTGTCTTGTGCGGCCTCGATAACGACATTACCTATTGGCTTTTCATGAACGGGCGCAAAAACGGCGGACCCGGGGGAGCCCCGAGCGAGAAGCTTGCAGTGCAACCGCGCCCAGCCGGCACGACCTGGGACAAGCTGAGCTTGCCGACATCGGCAGGGTTGTTGCCATCGGCAGTCGAATCCATTGCCATGGCAAGGCTGAGCACCTGTCCTTCGCGCAGCACCCTGGCCACCGAGGGTCGCTTTGTCAGCGTTTCAGCCAGCGGTGCGATCCATTACAGCGCAGACGCCAGAACCTGGTCTTCTGCCACGCTTCCTGCAAACTGGACGAGCCCGCTTTATGCGGTCGCAGGTTTTGCAAGCAGCGTCAACACCACCGGTGACCCGGGCCTCGTTTTTGTCGCCACCGGAGCCATGGGGGCAAGTCTGTCAAGCAAGGACGGCATCAACTGGACGCTGGCACAAGCGCCGAGCGCCAGTACGCCTGTTCTTCGCGCGATTGCCGCCCTCAGCTCAAGCTTTGTTGCCGTTGGTGAAAAGGGCGCGATTCGCAGCAGCTCCGACGGCCTGAGCTGGACCGACCGCAGCAGCGGCACAGCGCAGGACTTGCATGCGATTCTTGTCGGCAACAACCGCGTGTTTGCAGCAGGTAACGCAGGCACTTTGCTGCTGAGTAACGACAGCGGAGCGAGCTGGGCGAGCGTGTCATTGCCAGAGGTCAGAGACGCGCAGTTACGTGCGATTGGGCACGGCTATTTGCGCGGCAGCGCTTCGACCGACCTGGATCGCTTCTTGGTGGGTGGCAGCGGTGGTTATGTCGCCTTAACCAGCGATGGTGGAAGCACATGGAGCGCCCAACGCATTCCGGGCGCTTCAACCATTGTCGGCATCGGACGAACGAGCCGCTACCTGCTGATCGATGACCTCGGCCAGGTCTTTACCAGCACCGACGCATCGAGCTGGTCTTTACAGACATCGATCCGGCTCGATCAGGCGAAGAACTTGCTGAGCTTTGACTGGGGCTATCTGGTCGGCTCAGCCAGTGGGCAGATTTTCAGCAGTTTTTAACGCGAGTAGCGGACCACCCGTTGATTCAGGGGTTGAACAGGCCTCGCGTTCATACCCACCACCTTGAGAAAAACGCTTGCCTGCTCAGGACGGATTTTCACGGGCTCCTGAAACAGGGTCCACAAAACGCCTTCGGAGCAAGGAGGCGTTGTCAGCGAACCGATGAACTGAAAGTATGCGCGCTCCTTTGGGAGCAATTGCATCAAGTCGACCAAGGCGGTTTTTGGCTCAACCGTATCGCCTTTACTCAAAGGCAAATGGGCCCACAAGTGATCCATCGCAGGGTTTGCGCCGCCTGCGTCAAGCAAGACGCCAATCACAGCAAGTCGCCCCTCAGCATTTTTATGAACAAAATGCGCAACCATGGAAAAATTACGGAAATTGATGCGCTCCTCGCTGGGCGCGTGGAAATGAAACTGGATCAGTTCATAGCGCATACCCCGAATGACCACATAGTTTTCACCCGCCGGGGTGACCTGAAGCGTGTGGCCATTATGTTCGAAACGATAGGCCGAGGGTTGGTAGTGAAATTGGATCGATTCAAGTTCTGAAACAATGACTTCGCGGTCCATGATGTTGACGGGGGATTGGCGAGTACCCTGGCTGCACTTGGCATTCTCAGGTGAGAGCGCAGCCCAACGTTCGGGGCCATATGCCCCCTCGTAGGCCCACTGCGCGGCCTTTCCTTTTCCATCGGCAAAAGCAGGCATCGACAAACCCGCAGCCAAAACCATGACAGCAATCTTCTTGAATCGTTTCATCGTATCAACCTTTCGATCATTCATTTAGACGAGGGCAGCATCAGCAAGCTTTGCAATCAGACCGGCAACCAGCCGCGTCAGCGACTTGGCGTAAGCAATATCGAGGAACTCATTGGGGCCATGCGCATTGGACTGCGGACCCAAGACGCCGGTGATCAAGAACTGCGCTTGAGGGAAATGGGCGCCGAGCATCGTCATAAAGGGAATCGTACCGCCTTCACCCATATATGCAGCCGGCTTCGCGAAGGTCTTGATCGATACCTCATCGAGTAACTGTCGAAGACCAGCAGGCATGGCTGGTGCATGCCAGCCAGAAGCCGCCCAGTCGGCCTCAAAGCGCACCCTGGCCTGATAGGGCGCATCACGCTCAAGTATCCGCTTGAGTTCCTGGCTTGCCTGCTCCGCATCGACGCTTGGCGGAATCCGCATCGACAGCTTGAGGACTGTTTTAGGTCTCAGGACATTGCCCGCCATGTCGAGCGAGGGCAAGGCAGCCGCACCGGTGACTGAAAGCGCCGGCCGCCACGTGCGATTCAAAATCGCCTCAACCGGGTCTGTGGTGGTGGGCTGCGAAGTCTGACAGGCTTGCTCGTAAGCTGCAGGCGCGTGCGAGCAGCTCACCCAGGGGAACTGCTTCCAGACCATATCGCCGAGGATCTCACCGGCCTGCTTCGCCTCGTTGATTCGCTCTTGAGGAATCGGCGCGTGGAAAACCGGCGACACGACGATACCGCTATCCACGTCGTCAAGCCGGTTGAGCAATCGCCTTGCGACGCGAAATGACGAAGGAACGATGCCGCTGGCATTTCCCGAGTGCACGCCCTCTTGAAGGATCTCGACCGACAGCACTCCGCCGACGAGGCCTCGAAGCGATGTGGTGACCCAAAGTTGTTCGTAATTGCCGCAACCTGAATCAAGCCCGATCACCAAGGATACATCGCCCAAGCGCGGCTTCAGATGCTCCAAATACTCGGGCAGATCCGGCGAGCCGCTCTCTTCACAGGTCTCAATAAGCCCCAGGCAACGCGGCCTTGCGATCGATTGCCGATCCAGGCTCGCGAGCGCGGCAAGCGCGGCGTACAGCGCATAGCCATCATCGGCGCTCCCACGACCATAAAGCCTGCCCGATTCAATCACCGGTTTCCAGGGACCGAGATCCTCTCGCCAACCGCTCATCTCAGGTTGTTTGTCAAGGTGTCCGTAAAAAAGCACCGTCCGATCGCTGCCTTGCATGCCGGTCGCCGGAACGTCGAAGAAGATGCAGGGTGTTTTTCCTTCCAGCTGAAGGATTTCAAGGCGCATACCGGCAAGCACCGGCGTCTCCCCCGCCTGACTGCACTGATGGCTCGCCCAGGCGTGGGCCATCTCAACCACCGATTTCAGGTGCCCGTGCGCATCCCAGGAGGGGTCAAAAGCAGGCGACTTGGCAGGTATTTTGACGTAATCGACAAGAGCCGGCAGGATAGACTCATCCCACTGGCGATCGATTTGCGCCTTCAAATCATTGAGGTTCATGACATGACTCCGCATGCACAGTGAGACCTAGAATACCGCAGATCAGACCGTCAAAGCCAGTAGCTTTAGTTGCGCCAACCGCTTTGGTCGCGATCGAGCAGGCGTTTGATCGACGCGAAAAAGAGATCGCTTTGCTGTCTTTCACCTGCAATTTGTGCCGCAGTCGCCTCGCATATCGCCTCGGGAATCAGGCGTAAAGCTCGACCTGCTGCAGCCTGCGTGGCGAGCACCTGATGCATGCAAGCCCGTTCGAGGTAGTAGAGATCGTCAAAGGCCCAGGCAAGACTTTGTCCGACGACGGTCACGCCATGCGAGGCCATAAAGACCACGTCCTTGCCCGATAAGCTGCGGGCTATGCGCTGCCCTTCGGCGTCGTCAAGCGCTACACCGTTATACAACTCATCATAAGCCACGCGATTCCAGAAGCGCAGCGCATTTTGGTTGCACCAGGCCAGGCGTCCGCCCTCGACCAGGCTGAGTGCCGTGGCGTAGGGCATATGCGTGTGGAGCACCGCTTTTGCCTGCGGATTGAGCTTGTGGATCCAGGCATGAATGAAGAAAGCGGTCGGCTCGATCGGATGCTTGCCCTCGATAAGCCGTCCTTCACCGTCAATCAGCAAGATATCGCTGGCACAAACCTCCGTCCAATGCAAACCCTGAGGATTGATGAGGAAACGATCAGGCTGCCAGGCGTAGGAGTAGTGGTTGCAGACGCCCTCATTCAGTCCGAGATGCGCCGACCAGCGCAGCGCAGCGGCAAGGTCTTCACGGCAGGCTTGCAGGCTGGGCGGATTTTGGCCTGTCACGAGCCGATCCCCGGATTGCCTTCCATCCCGACAAGCCTTGGCGCGTTGAGCTTAGGCGGCTGCACCCGGGGATTGGCCTTGAGCCAGCGTTCAAGAACCTCCCAAATCGGCTCACCGACTGCGCCCTCAGCGACCGGCGCCCAACCCGCTACCTTGTAGCGCTTATCGGCATCAATCAGCTTGCCATGAAGCCGCATGTCGCTGATTCGGGAGCCCGCCTTGGCCCTGGGATCGATGGTGTATTGCAAACCGCCCACCCGGACCATATCACCGCCTTGTTGGTAGTAGGGATCCGGGTTGAAGAGGTTATCGGCAACGTCCTCCAGAATCGTCTTGATCATCGTGCCATCCAAAGCATTGACCGTAACCTGCGGGTAGGTGATCGCGGTTTGATCCATCACATGCTCTCGTAAGATGGCTTGACCAGGCATCAGCGAGGTACCCCAACGGAATCCTGGCGAAAAGGCGATCTCAGCTGATTTTTCTGCCATCAGCGCATCAAGAATCAGTTGATCAAAGCTACCATTAAAGTTTCCGCGCCGATATAAAACGCCCTCGCTCACTGCAAGCGGCTCAGACAGGCGCGCAGCGTAGGGGGCTCGGACCTTATCGATCAGCGCTTGCATGTCTGCATCAGCCTTGAGTTGATCGGAAAAAATAGGCAGCAGGCGATAGCGATAGTCCTTCACGCCTGCCGGCCCCACATCGAGATCAAGGAGCGCAAGAAACTTGCCGTTGGAACCGGCGTTGGTGACCAAAGTCTTCCCACCGGCATTTGAAACAATCGCCGGAGCCGGTATCCCATCGTGGGTGTGCCCTCCCAGGATAGCGTCAATGCCACGCACCCGCGAAGCCATCTTCAGATCAACATCCATACCATTATGGGAAAGCACAACCACAGCTTTTGCACCCTTGCCCCTGACCTCGTCGACCAGCTTTTGCAGGCCTTCGTCACGAATACCGAAACTCCATTCCGGCACGAGCCATCGCGGATTTGCGATCGGCGTATAGGGAAAGGCTTGGCCAATAATCGCTACCGCTTGTCCATTGATGATGCGCAGGCTGTAAGGGGAGAAAACCTGATCTTCAAAATCGGTGGTCTTGATGTTTTGAGCAAGGAATTCGGTGCGGCCCTTGAGATCTTTCGTGACAATTTCCTTCACGCGCTCAGCGCCGTAGGTAAATTCCCAATGCGCGGTCATGAGGTCAACACCCAGCAACTTGCAGGCATCGACCATGTCCTGACCCTTGGTCCACAAGGCTGTTGCGGACCCCTGCCAGGTATCGCCGCCATCCAAGAGCAATGCAGAGGGCCGAGACACGCGGAGCTGCTTAATCAGACTTGCAAGGTGCGCAAAGCCGCCGACCTTGCCAAATTGCCGGGCAGCCGCTTCAAAACCCAGATGGGTAAACGCATGGGCCTGAGCCGAGGACTTCGCGATGCCGTAGTGCTTGAGAAAAGCATCGCCCACCAGGTGCGGGGGCTTGCCAGCAGCGTCTGCTATGCCAAGGTTGACGCTTGGTTCTCGAAAGTAAATCGGCAGCAGTTGCGCGTGGCTGTCGGTAAAGTGCATCAGGCTGACATTGCCAAACACTGGAACGTCATAAGAAATTTTCAGATCGCTTGCAAACGACGATCCGGTCAAAGCGATGCCGGCAGCAGACGCTGCACCAAGGAGGTGGAGAAAATCCCGCTTATGCACTGGCTAAGCTGATGAGCAGGCTTACTGATTGACCGGCGATGCAGGATCGAGCAGGAGCGCCATCACGTCTCTCATTTGATCCTCGGTCAAAATCCCGGCAGCACCGTATCGCGGCATCGCATTGCAGGCGTTGAAAGCGTGAGCGTTATAAATTCGAGCCCAGGTGTACTTCAGGATCGGCTCGGAATTGCCCCGAAATTTGCCGTAATGATAGAGCGAGGGACCGATGTTGCCGTAGGCGAGCTCTTGCTTGCTGATCTGGTGACAGGCATAACAATTACCTCCAGCCACCGTGCCCGCCGGATCTGAAAACTGCATGCCGACGCCGCTTTGTGCGATGCGCTCGCCACGTTTGAAATCGCCCAAGTACTTGCCATCGGCAGGATACTTCACCGACGCCAGAGCCGCCTGTTCGAGACGCTCTCGCGTCGCTTTGGGGATTTCCTTGCCGCTGTATTCGCTACAAACCCGCTGCAGTTCGGACTGATCCAGTCGATCGAGCTTGGCAGCACCACGCTCAGCAAAAGACTGCTTCATCAACTGTGTAATCGCTTCAGGACTTGGACTCTCGGGGACGATTGCGCATGCGCTTAAAAAGCCAAAGGCAATCGCAGCGCTTGCGATCCGTCGCATCCGCGCTGACCCAAGCAGCGCAGCTTGCGATAACAATGCCCGGTCACGCAAAAAGGGGCCCGGTCGATCCGAGGATTGGAAGGCACTCATCACGATCTCCTTAGCGCTTAATCGCCGGGGTTTCCATCACGCCACCGTTGGCACGTGCACCCAAATAAGTAATCAGATCAACGGATGCCGGTGACAAATACTTCAGCTCGGGGAAACGTTGCTGGCGAAAGCAGTCATAAATGCGCCACTGCATGGTTCGCAATGCACCTTGCGAAACACGGTAAGCAGGCCAGCTGGCAAAGGCCTTTTGGGCTGGCTCGGTTTTTGTCAAATTGGGCAGGCCCTGCAACCGGATGCGCTGGTTATCGACCGCATGACAGGATGCACAGGAAAAATCATAGGGCCCACCGCGGAAATAAAAGATCTTTTCGCCACGTACGTAGGCTTCCTTCTCTTTAGGATGTTGTTGCGGCACCATAATCGTCATCCCGCGGGATTCCTCTACCACGTAGGCCACAAGCGCCTCCATATCGGTCGCCGACTCACCTGCAGACGAGTAGGGTTTCGCAATCAGCTTGTCCCGCTCAAGGCCCTGTATCGTGACCCGGCAGTGCACAATCCTCGCCTCGAGATCCATGACCGTGTCGGCATCGGCAAAGTAGCGCGGTAATTGCGCATTGGCGCCTTTCACCACACCGGGCCCCAGGCCCAGATCACAGCTCTCAAGACTGAGCTGCTTTGGCCCTTGCTTGCGCTTCCAGAGCCCTTCGCCCTTGAGCGATACCAACTCGGCCGGGTTGCCGTCTTGAAGCATTTGTCTGTACTTTTCAATTTCCGCTTCGGTCGAATCGCGCGGCTGCGCGCTGCCAATCGAGGCGGTTCCAAGACCGATGCAAAAAAGAAAAAGATTAAGCCCAAGTCCAAGTCCTCCCGTCTTGCGCTCCATTCGCTGTGGCTTGGGCAATGCGTTCATGCTCATAGCAATCTCCTGTTTTGCGCGGACATAACCAAAGACGGTTGTAATCGATTCGCGATCGCGATGTTCAGCTGACCGTGACTTCGTCGGTCCGTTTTTCGCCCTTGTTGTCAACCCAAGTAATACTGATTTTGTCTCCCGCCTTGCCCCCCTTGACCTTGAACTGCAAATAGGGATTCTTCGATACCGCTGGGCCCCAAAACGCTTTAACCACCGGTTTACCGTTGAGGCTTGCTGTGACATCACTGATAAACCAGGCCGGCACCAATTTGCCGGCTGCATCCTTGCGCTGCCCGGTCTCCATTTCGTGCGCCATCAAAACCCGAACATCCACCACATCACCGCGCGCCGCCGCGCGGATTTTCATTGGATCAGCCATGTCAATCTCCTGTATGTCGCTTCAACAAAAAAGCATTTGCTGCAGGTCAGGCATCGGCATTTGTGGTCCTTCGACCTGTGATGCCGCTACCGTCTCCAATCCCGATCAAACTCAACCGCCGCAACCGCCCAAGGTGACTTTGATCTCTTTTTTTGCCATGTAGTACTTACCGTCGGCGCGCACAATCGCAAACACATCCGAGCTTTGGCCCATCTTCACCCGCATATTCACTTCAGCAAGACCGCCGTCCAGAAACTGATAGGCACCGGCGAGCGCATTAGGGTTTTTGTCCACAAGCAGGGCAACCATATCGCTATTGGGAATCCTGCTGCTCACGCCAACCGGAACAACAGCGCCGTTTTCAGCAATATCGGGCGAAATGATGCTGATCTCAGCCGACTCGCTAACACCCACCGCGCCAAGCGCCTTCAAGGTATCGGGAATACCCTTGGTTTGAAATGCCGCTTGCATCACGGCCTGAGCCTGCGCTGTGCCAGCGCGAATCATGCCCAGGCTCAGCAAGGCGCCATAAAGGCTCGCGCTCGCGCTTGTCTTGAGCACATCACGTCGTGAAAAACTCATCCTGCTCTCCTTGTAAAAAACCTACATGACCCTGCGGCACGCCACCCGTTGCAAGCTCGCCGCATAGGGCAGGCGATGCTGACCGCACCGCCATCCAACACCGCTACTTTGCGCCGTCGAGGATCCATCGTGCAAGTATCCTTGCATCATCGGATCCAAGCTGGGGTTGAGCGGGCATCGGAATCGATCCCCAATTTCCTCCGCCGCCCTGGCTGATTTTGCTGATCAAGATCGCTTCAGCTTGATCGTTCGCCTTGTAGCGAGCGGTCACATCACGAAAAGACGGTCCGACCAGCTTTTGCTCCACGCCGTGGCAGGCCAGACAATTTTGTGCCTTGGCAATCGAAAGTGCTGTTTTGATGTTTGCGGTCACCGCTTTACCGGCGTGCGCTGTCTCGGTAGCCAAAGCCAGTCTCAGTGGCTCTGATGAGGGCGGTTTGCTGGTATCGGCGCCGCGCGACGGACCGATGAAACGGTTTTGCTCGGCAAGATTGCCATGTGCGTTACGGGCATGTTCAGGAAGTATCGAGGCCACCTCGGCCGAAACCTTGCAATCGCGCATACACAACTCGCCCTGAACGTCGGGCTTTGCCCTGACATCCCATAAGCCATTGAATCGGACTTTGCCCTCCCGGTTTGGAATGCGCTTTTGGATCTCCGCCATATTGCGGTCGTTGAGCGTGAACTCCGCCGGTACGACATCTGCCAAATGCAAAATATAGGCGGTGACCGCATAGACTTCGTCCACCTTCAAGGATTTCGGCGCGTTCCAGGGCATCGCTCGATTGATGTAGTCCCACAGCGTGGACAGGGTCGAGAGCTTCATCATCGTGGTTCGCTGCGGAAAATCGCTGCGTTTAAGGTTGGCTACAAGACCGGTTTCGATATCTTTTTTCGTAGTGCCGCCCACAATCGGTGTAAACACGTCGTTGGACTCACCAAAGCTGCCATGGCAGGACGAACACTTCGCCTCCCAGACTTCCTCGCCCAAGGCAACCGATCCGGAACCCTTAGGCAAGCCGCTAAAGTCAGCGCGCACGTCAATATCCCAGGCCTTGACCTCGGCCTCGGTGGCCGCACGACCGATTTGCGTCCAGGGCTTGGTTTGGGCCGCGAGCGTCTGAGCCAAAGGGTTCAAGATAAAAAGGGCGACTGAGGCAAGCAGGCCGAGCGTGCTTCGTGACAAGCAAGCCCAAGCGGCAGCTTGTTGCTTATGACACTTGGACATTAAACACCTCACCACTTTCAGTCACTTTCCAGGACTGGATTGCGTTGTTATGGTATATAGATCTTGTACCTCGTACAGCTCGAAGCTGCCGCATCATCGGTTGAACATGACCCGAATCATCGATGGCCCGGCTTTGCAGGATCGCTGGGCGGCCATCCCACACCCAGTCGATGTTGAAGCGGGTGAGCGCCTTTGACAAAAGCGGTGTTTCAAGCCTTGCGGTTTGCCAATTACGTCCGCCATCAACCGACACATCAACCCGCTTGATTCGGCCGCGTCCTGACCAGGCCAAACCAGACACATTGTAATAACCCTTATCCATGAGCACCTGTCCGCCGGAGGGCGTGGTGATCACCGACTTCACTTCCTGAATCGAAGTGAACTGACGGTGCTTGCCATCAGGCATCAGGTCGACGTAGTGCATCACCTCGTCTTTGGTGTGGAAGGGCTGATCGCCAACCTCGATCCGACGCAAGTACTTCACCCAAGACACGCCTTGAACGCCGGGCACAACAAGTCGCAGGGGATAGCCGTTTTCCGGGCGCAGCATTTCGCCGTTCATCGCCCAAGCCACGATCACATCGTCGAGCGCACGCGCCATTGAAATCGTACGCGTCATGGAAGAGCCGTCTGCGCCTTCAGCAAGCAGGTAACGCCCTTTTTTTGTGTCGGCGCCAGCCATATCGAGCAGGGTCGAGAGCAGCACGCCGGTGAACTCCGAGCAAGACAACATGCCGTGTGTGTACTGCACGGTGGGCACGGCGACATTACCCCATTCCATGCCGGTATTGGCCCCGCATTCGATGAAGTGGATACGCGATACCGAGGGAAGGCGCATCAAATCATCCATCGTGAAGACCTTGGATTGCCTCACCAGACCATTGATCATCAAGCGATGCTGTTCAGGATTGATGTCCCACCAACCCTGGTGATGGCGCTCAAAATGCAAACCATTGGGTGTGATGATGCCAAAGAGCGACTGAAGCGGCGTGAAGCTCACCGATGCAGCTCCGACACGGGTAAGCCCCGGACTCTCGCGCCGTTGCAGGTTACGCTCATACTGCGATGGCACACCGTAGCCTCTGGCAGCCACCGGCTGCCCCAAGCCAAGGGTATGAGCAGGCAGCTTCAGGATCGCGTCCTCACCCTCGGACTTTCCAGCAGCGGCTGCAGCACCTGAAACACCAGCGCCCATTGCAAGCGCCTTGGCCATGAAGCTTCGCCTTGCAGTCGCTGCCTTGGACTGCAAGGCTGTGTTGAGGTGGTTTTCGGGCGCCTTTTGAATACGCCCAGGCAGGATCGATTGGACCCTGGCAGCCGGATCCGTAATCACAGCTTTGCCATCGCTTTGCGTCATTTCGGTCTCCTCATTGAGCGAGCGTTTTGCGACGCCGGTCCTTGCGATGCGAGGGACTTGGCCTTTGGCTTAGGTCTGGGTTTGAGCGTCTCGTCAAGATTCGCGGGCTTGGGCTTGTTTTGCGAGGCTGCAAGCGGCTTGCGCGCTGATGAAACCGACTCAAAACCGCGGGCAAGACTGAGCAGCCCGTCACTGTGCGAACCCTCGTCGTCAAGACGCGAAGCAATGTGAATGCACACCCCCCGGCACAAGGCAATGAGGGCAGAGTCCCGGATGCCATAAAAAACATGATTCCCGGCCTTGCGGCGATACACCGCATCGGCCTGATAAAGCGCAGCAAGATGTCGTGACACATTGGTTTGGGTAGCGCCGACTGCATCCACAATATCGCCCACGGTTCGCTCACCATCGCAAATGCTGTGCATGATGCGAACCCGCATCGGCTCGGCCATCAGGCTGAAATAGCGCGACACCGACTCGAAAACCCGCTCGAGTTGTTCACGTTCGAGGAGGTCATCGTCTGTTGCAGGTTGTGGTACAGCCAAGCCTACTCTCCTTTCAAACCCGAGCTATCATCAACTTGGATTGCTAGTCTTCTGATCCGGTCTTCTTGTTTCTCAAACTATATGATCATATACGCATACAGTCAACAGCATTTTTGCGTTTCTTTTCGCGTTTCGTGATGGGCAAAGCAAGTCAACCCGCGAGCCAGGCAGCGCAGTCTCACCCGGTTCAGACTTCATCGCATCCGGTGCCCAAGCTTGACCGCCTCGACAAACAGCTAGAGCGTGCAGCCAGGCAAAAGCGACCTCTTGTGCTTTTGGTGACCATGCCGGGCTGTGGCTGGTGCGATTTGGTGAGGCAGGACTATGTTCAGCATCTTGCCCGCGATCAGGATAAGGAAGGCGTTATCGTGTTTGAAACGATTCAGGGCGGTCTTGAGTTGCAAAGCTATCGCATCACCATGGTGCCGACGGTGCTCTTTCTGGGGGTCCAGGGTGAACTTGCCGAACGCTTGGTGGGCTACGCTTCGCGCGATTTTTATGGCGCTTATCTCAGCGAACGGATCGCAAACGCAAGGAAAAAATTCGCCTGATCAAGAAGTTTGGGCGGGCTGATCGCCAGCGGATGGGCTGATCGCTTGTAGCCTGACTTATCGCCCGTAAGCTCGCGGATCGCGCCGCTCAGTGAGAGTGGGCGGGTCGCGCCGCTTAGTGAAAATGACCGGGGTTGGGCTCAGAGTCTTCGGGCATCTCGGCGTGGACCACTTCGCCTTCGCTGTTGGGGTAAAGCGGTGAGCCGCAGTCGTCGCAAAACTCAGGTTCACTGCAACCTGCATGAACCCGGATATCGTTCACCCCAAGTTCTCGCAAATGCTGCCTGATCTGATCGAGCGGGCTTGGGTCATCGCCTTCTGACTCCGCACCGAGCATCGGCCAGACGACGCCCTGGGAGACTTCCTCGTCCGAATCAAAACTAAGGCCAACCCGATACTCGTCCAGGCGGTCCTGTCCGAAGGCTGCGATGTTGGCGCGCAATTGTTTAGCTTCAATCGATAAGGCGTGGGTCAGGTAATGCACTGCAGCACGCAAGGCATAAGGTCTAACCCGACGGTCTGATTCGCGTAAATTGATATGAAACGCGTCCGGAAGCAAGCACTCAAAGCCGCAACCCACCATCACCGGTTCGAGATTGGGCCTGCCCTGTGCCACCCATTGTTCGAGACATTGCACGCGGGTTGCATGGTCGTCTGCTTCAAGATCCTGCCAACGCAACAGGGGCTGACCTAGCGGTGCAGCCACCCCAGCCAAGATAAAGCGGGAATCGGCCAACATCTCAGCGGTTTCCGGAAACGCTGAAAAATCAAGCCGCGGATCCTGCCCCTTTAAGGCTGCCGTGCCGAGACGACGGGTGAGTTTGCGCAACTCGGAAAAGTCACGCGGCAGCTGATCGATTGAGTAAAGCCATGGCACCATGCAAAAGCGAACCGGATTGGCCAGGCAGTGTGCCTGCCAGTGGGCCCCCAGCGCCGTGGCGTGCGCCGCCGGCAAACGTCCGGAAGTGATGCCAAAGCGGGTCCAGGCCACTAGCGGGGCGGAGACCAAAAGACACTGCCAAGGTTGACCCTCGTACTCCACGATCACGGTTTCAGCGCAGTGTTCAACCATCTCGATCAAAGCACCGTAGGCTTCAAGATCGGTGAGATGGGTTCGGTCAAGCGCATCGTAGATGGCTTGCGGATGGTTGGTATCGAGCAAATGTTCGAGTCGCTTGGCAAGCATTTGCTGCCAATAGGCGTCCTCTAAGCGGCTGCCTGAGTTGGCCAGGCCCAGGGCCGAGGCAACAAGCCTTTCTGCATCCGGCGACAACTGAGCCTTGCGCTCGCGTCCACTACGCGACATACGTGCTTCTTTCATGATGCTTGCTCTAACTCCTGCGTTGGCTGAGACTGTTGCAAACGACGCCACAAGCTCGGACCACGCGCCTCCCGTTCCATCGCCGCATGATAAGCCTCATGCGCCTTTTGCTGAAATGAACTGAGCTTAATCTGTCTCAGGTTTCGGATCGGCCATTGCCCCTCCTCGCCCGAGCCCGCTATGGTTTGCCCGTCACGGCTCAGCCCGATTTCAAGCGACTCCTGCCCGCGCGTCATGGCGAGGTAGACATCGGCCAACAAACGCGCATCGAGCAAAGCCCCATGCAAACTTCGATGCGCCTTGGAGATGCCGTAGCGCTCGCACAAGGCATCAAGCGAATTACGCTTGCCGGGATGCAGGGCGCGAGCCAAGGCCAGCGTGTCGGTGATTGGGCACTGCTCACCCAGGCCGGGCAAACCCGTTCGAGACAATTCAGCCTTAAGAAAGCCGAGATCGAAGGCCGCGTTGTGAATCAACACTTCAGCATCGCCGACAAAATCGAGAAAATCTGCGGCAAGTTCGGCGAACTTGGGCTCGCCCTTGAGCCTTTCACGGCTTAGACCATGCACAGCCTGCGCGCCCTCATCGATATCGCGCTCGGGGTCGAAGTAGTGGTGCCACTGCCTGCCGCTAGCCTGTCGATTGATCAGCTCAACACAGGCCAATTCGATAATGCGATGGCCGTCGCTCACACTCAAGCCGGTTGTTTCTGTGTCAAGCACCACCTGCCGCATGCGATCCTCCAAGTGCCTCTTCGGCTTGCTTGCGCCTTGCGATCAATGAATAGACCACGGGAACCACAAAGAGCGTCAAAAGCGTGCCAAAGGACATCCCTCCCACGATGACCAGTCCAATTTGGGTGCGGCTCTCAGCGCCTGCACCGGTCGATAATGCAAGAGGCACCGCACCGAGCACCATCGCCCCGGTCGTCATCAGAATCGGCCGAAGTCGAAGCTTGGCTGACTCGAACACCGCATCAAGCGGTGAGCGGCCCTCCTGTTGCAATTGATTCGCAAACTCGACAATCAAAATGCCATGCTTGGTGATCAAGCCCACCAGCGTGATCAAACCGATTTGGCTGTAGACGTTGATCGATCCCCCGCCATATTTCAATAAGGCCAGCGCGCCGGTCATTGAAAGCGGCACCGAAAACATGATGATCAGAGGATCGACAAAACTTTCAAATTGCGCCGCAAGCACAAGATAAATAAAGGCTAAAGCCAAAAGAAAAGTGAGGTAAAGCGCGGTCGATGAAAGCTTGAACTCGCGTGTCTCCCCGTTGTAGTCAACCGCATAGCCGGGTTTGAGATACTTTTGTGCACTGCTCTCCATCATGGTAATCGCCTCACCAAGCGAATAGCCCGGCGCAAGATTGGCGGTGATGGTCACGGCACGGCGTTGGGCGAAATGATTCAGTTCACGCGGAGCAACCGACTCCCGAACGGAAACAAGGCTCGCCAAGGGCACCATGGTGTCGCCTCGGCCGCGCACATAAATATCGGCGATATTGCGTGGTGACACCCGGTCTGAAGCGTCGAGTTGCACCATCACATCGTACTGCTCACCGTCCCGCTTGAACCGGGTCACCTGGCGCCCGCCTAGCATGGTCTCCAAGGCTCGGCCGATGGCCTCCACCTGCACGCCCGCATCGGCTGCCCTTTGACGGTCAATTTCAAGCTTGATCTCGGGCTTATTGAGTTTCAGATCGATATCCACCCCTTGCAGACCTGGATGGCGCTGCAATTCGGCCACAAAGGGCGCAACGGTTGCTTGAAGCTTGTCGTAGGGCTCAGAGGTCAGCACCACAAAATTGATCGGGCGCACCCTTGGCGACTGTCCGAGCGAAGGCGGTGCGACAGCGAAGGCCAAGACGCCCGGGATCGATAAGAGCTTCGGTTGTAATTCCTTGAGAATCTCTGCGGTACCACGCTTCCGATCCTGCCAGTCGACCATCCGGAGAAAACCAATGCCTTGGGTGACTGTGGGTGATCCCGACACCACGAAACGACGGTCAAACTCAGGAATTTTTTCAGCAATCTCGCCAATCAGGCGTCCGTAGCGGGTGGTGTAGTCAATCGACGAGCCCTCTGGCGCACTGAAGATGATCACCACCGTCCCGCGGTCCTCGAGCGGCGTGAGTTCTTTTTTGGACTCGGTAAAAAGCCAGGCGCTTGCCGCACCCACGGCCAATCCAAGGATCAACACAAGCCATCGCAAACGCAGCGCCCAGCGCAACATCAGAGCGTAGGCGCTTGTGATCTTCTCCACCACGCTGTCAATTGCCCCCACCACATAACGCGACAGGCTCTTTTTTTGCGCATCTTCGGCATGCGAGCGCAGCAATCGCGAACACATCATCGGGGTGAGGGTGAGCGCCACAAACCCCGAAATCAGCACCGCACCCGCAAGCGAAAGCGCAAACTCCACAAACAAACGACCGGTTCTCCCGGTTGTAAACGCAATCGGGGTAAACACCGCAGCGAGCGTGAGGGTCATCGCAATGACCGCAAATTGCACTTCCTTTGTGCCCCGGATCGCCGCTTCAAAGGGTTTCATCCCCTCTTCAATGTGGCGATAAATATTCTCAAGCACCACGATCGCGTCGTCGACCACAAGCCCGATCGCAAGAACCAGTGCGAGCAGCGTGAGCGTATTGATTGAAAAACCTGCGGCGTACATCAGCGTACAAGCGCCCACCAGACAGACCGGAATGGTGACCAGTGGAATCACCGAGGCCCGCAAGGTGCCGAGAAAGAGCAAGATCACCAGCGCAACAAGGGCGATTGCCTCGAGGATGGTGCGAAACACCGCCTCGAGCGATTTGTCGATGAACACCGTCGTGTCGTTAGCGATGCGTACGTTCAAACCCGTGGGCAGGCTTTGCTGAAGCTTGGGTAACTCGGTCTTGAGCGCTGCAGCCAGCACCAATGGATTGGCTGTTGCCTGCTTGATCAACCCAACCGAAACCGCAGGCTGGGCATTGAGGGTAACGTTCGTTCGTTCGTTGAGCGCCCCGATCTTCACCCGAGCGACATCCCCAAGCACAACCGGGTAGCCATTGACGACCTTGACAATGATGTCGAGAAATTGTTGCTCGCGTTGCAAATCGGTTTGCGATGTGACGGTGAACTCGCGCTGCACGCTCTCAATCCGCCCGGCCGGCACTTCAACGTTTTGGCGTCTTAGGGCCTCTTCGACGTCGGACGGCGTGAGCTTATATGCTGCCAAGCGATCGGCATCCAACCAGATTCGCATCGCAAAACGCCGCTCGCCGAAAATCCGCACGTCGGCAGCGCCAGGCAAGGTTTGCAAGCGAGGCTTTACGATACGACTGACCACATCGGAGACCACAAGCGGCGGCAGCGTATCGCTATAAAAACTTAGCCAAATCACCGGATTTGCGTCGGCATCGACCTTTGCAACCACCGGTTCATCAATGCCCTGCGGCAGGCGCGAACGCACCCTAGAGACCCGGTCGCGCACATCGGCTGCAGCTCCGTCTGGCTCGCGATCGAGGCGAAAGCGCGCTGTGATCTGGCTTGTTTCCGCGCGCGAAATCGAAGTCAGAACATCCACACCCTCGATGCCAGCAATTGAGTCCTCAATGATTTTCGTGACCGCAGACTCGACAATCTCGGCCGAGGCGCCCAAATACTTGGTCTCCACGGTAACAACCGGCTCCTCGATTTTCGGATACTCCCGAACCGGCAGCCGATCGTAGGAAACAATCCCCAGCAAAAGCACCAGCAGCGAGAGCACCGTAGCGAAAACCGGTCGCCGGATGCAAAGTTCAGGAAGGTTCACCTGCCGCCCCTCGCCTCAGCAAAGCTGCGCACTTCCTGCCCGTCGCGCATCAAGCGTTGCTGACCTGCAATCACCACCTGATCGCCCGCATGAACCGCGCCAATCAGTTCAACAAGCCCATCTTCGCGTAGTCCGGTTTGAACTTTTACCCGCTTTGCTTTTCCTTCGACCGCAAGCCAGACGAAAAGGTCGTTGCCGATCGGGGTGATCGCCTCCTCAGGAACCATGACCGCCGCCTTGCGTTCGGCAAGCACGAGCGAAGCGCGTGCAAACATACCGCTGCGCAAGCTCCCGCCAGGATTAGCCATCGAACCACGAACCAGCACAAAGCGGCCATTGGCATCGACCTGAACATCGATAGCATCAACTTGTGCCCGAAAGACCTTGCCCGGAAAAGCGTCGATGAGAACTTGGATCGCCTGACCCTTTTTCAGCCGGCCGAGAAAACGCTCGGGCAGACGCAAATCCACCTTCAGGCTTGCAATGTCTTCGAGTAAAACCAGATCAGTACCCTCCTTGACATAATCGCCCAGGCTCACATTTCGAAGGCCAAGTTGACCTGCAAACGGCGCCCGAATCGAGGTTCTGTCAAGACGCGCTTTGGACAATTGGAACTTCGCTTCCAGCACGCGCAGATTGGCTGCGGCCTGATCTAGAGCGCTTTCGCTAACAAATTGACGCTGCGCCAAATCCTTGCTGCGCTCAAAACTTGTCTGACCAAGCGCCAACTCGGCCTTGGCTTGTGCAAGCTCTGCCTCTTGCACCGAGGCATCGAGCCCGAGCAGGCTCTGCCCTTTGGCCACCAACTCACCGTCTTTGAAATACAGCGAAGCAATTCGACCCGCGACCTCTGAGCGCAACATGACCGTTTCGTTGGCTCGCAGGGTGCCCACCGCGCTTGCGACGTCGCTCAGATCCTTTGCGACCGCTGCCTGAAGCTCGATCGCAGCCGGCCCGCGCGGGCCGGCTTTTGACGCCGGGCCTTCGCCTTTCACCGCTGCTTCGGCTTTGCCTTTGACCGCATCCCCTGAGGCGGGACCGGCTGAAGGTGCTCCGTCTGTCCTTGGCTGCTGCTTTGCACTTTTGCCATCCATGGCAACTGCGGTACTGAGTTGCCGCTGCGCTTGCCAGCCATACCAGGCAAGGGCCGCGATCGCAGCAAGAGAAAGAAAGACCACAAGGGGTTTTTTGAGCATAGCATTCAAGGCTAGCACAGCACGATTGATTTATCGCTGAGTAGCCGTTTCGCCGCCCGCCGCCAGCACCTGTTGCACCCCCTGATTGGCAAGCGCATCAGCACGGATATTGCCGGGGTTGCCCGCATGCCCCTTCACCCAGTGCCAGGTAAGCCGGTGCTGCGCAGCAAGATCGTCGAGTTGCTCCCACAAATCGCGATTTTTTACAGACTTTCTGTCTGCGGTCTGCCACCCCCTCGCCTTCCAGGCGGGAAGCCATTCCTCGAGCCCTTTGATGAGGTACTGCGAATCGGTATAAATATCGGCGATCACAGGCCTGCGCAAAGCCTTCAAAGCTTCAATCGCCGCGGTCAACTCCATACGGTTGTTGGTTGTATCCGCCTCACCACCGTAAAGCGCCTTTTCCTGGTCGCCTGACCGAAGTAAAACGCCCCAACCCCCCGGACCTGGATTACCTTTGCAGGCCCCATCGGTATAAATTTCAATATGCTGCATCAGCCATCCAAAAATTGCTTCACGACCGTGATCGACAGGGTCCCGCTTTTGCCCGCGCTAAATTCTCGCGACCTGAGCACGGCTGAAGATTCGTCGCTTCTGGCCAGGGATCAAACCAACCCAGCGCATGCCTTTGGATCGTTTGACCGCCCCAATCACATAACTGGCTCCGCAAATCGGCCACCAGCGATCGCCAGCAGACTCCATCCAGGCCCATCGCTCAAGCCACAGCTCGGTCTGGCAAATCGGGCGGTAACAGCCGAAACGACCCCGATCCATGTCAAACTCAAGCAGTCCCATCCAGTCCCTTAGCCTGCCCAGCGCAATCATGCGGCATTCCATAGGCAGGCTGCTTCCAAACCACGATCCCAGCGCAAGCTCGCGAAGTCCCCAAAGACTCCAGGGGTTGAGCCCGGCGATCACAAGCCGCCCCTCGCTGCGCAAAACCCGTTGTGCCTCGCGCAGCACTGCATGCGGATCAGGCGAAAACTCAAGCACATGGGGTAGCAAGAGCAAATCAACCGAGGCCGAGGCCAGCGGTAAAGCTGCAAAGGAATCGACCCAAATGCGTGGATGTTCGCCAGGCCCGTCTTCCAGAGGATGCTGCAACACGATCCTGTGACTCATTCGATTGTTGCGCAGGCCCTCCAGGTTTGGCATGCCGCACTGCACCGCAAAATAGCCAAATTCATCTGCTAGCATGACATCGAGCCGATCTTGCAACCAGGCAAGCAAATAGGCGCCCGCTGGCGTTTGAAGCCAAGCCAACCATGCGGCATGGACCTGAATCTCAGCTTGGTGCAGCATGTGCAGCTTTCCGCCTTGTGAATCCAAAGCCTCGATCGCGATTCATTCGCCTTATCCTATGCCGAACACGGGCGACGATCAGCCAGACCTTTGCAGGAGCAAACCGATGACATGTCACAGCACAGAAGCTTTAGCATCAGCCAATCCCCCAGGACAATTTGTGGCCAGGCTTTCGCCACAACTGCATCGTATCAAGGCCTTTGCGGATAACTATCTTTGGATGCTTCAAGACCCGCGATCGAGCCACTGCTGGGTTGTTGATCCGGGCGATGGACAGGCGCTGATCGACGCGGCTTGCGCACGCGATTTGCAGATTGTCGGGATTTTGCTGACCCATCATCATGCCGATCATCAGGGCGGCGTTGACGACTTGCACCGATGGGCAGCGAATCAGGGACGGGTGCTTGAAGTCTTCGGACCAAGGGACGAGCGGATCCATCGATCGGCTCAGCCAGTTGATGACGGCAGCGAAGTGGATCTTGGCTTTGGCGTGGCACGGGTCATCGCCGTGCCGGGTCATACGCGCTCGCACATCGCCTATTACCTCGAGCAGGAACGACTGCTCTTTTGCGGTGACTGCTTGTTTGCAGCAGGTTGTGGCCGAATTTTTGAAGGAAGCCCAGCGCAAATGCTCGATTCGCTTGAAAAGCTTTCTGCACTCCACCCCGAATCGCTGGTTTGCTGCGCCCACGAGTACACCTTGGCCAATCTTCGATTCGCTTCAGCGGCCTATCCCGATCATCCACAAATCGCAGCGCGTCTTCAGGAAGCTATTGCACTACGCGCGCAAGACCTGCCGACGGTTCCAAGTCTTTTGCGGCATGAATTGCAAAGCAATCCTTTTCTCTTGGGACTTGTCCCCCAAGCTCAGCCTGCAGCGAGCGCAAAGCCAGCGCAAATAGACGAAAGCCATGCGGCTCGCGTCGATCGTTTTGCCGCATTAAGAGCCTGGAAAAACGAGTTTCGAGCGGTTTAGCGGTAAGACTAGAGCTCCGCACTGGATAAGCGCGCAACAAGTTGTATAAAATGCCGCGCTTGATCATGCATTTCAAAAAAAATCTTCACCTGATTTCTTTTGCCGCCGGGCTTGGCATTGCCCTGCAGGCCTATGCAAGCACGCCCACCGATAGCGGCATTTATGAGGTTGGCATCGTATCGAATCTGGCGCAGTTACCGCCGTCCACAGCTCTCGAATCCGAGACAAAGCAGCCCTTAGCGCCCGCCCTTGATCAACTGACGACTGTTTCGCCGCCGCAATCTGTTGAACCGTCTGGGTCATTGATCCTCAACGATCGTGGTGAAGCCTTAGCCGAACCGCGGCTTGACAAACCCCTTGAGGCGCTCAGCCCGAGCGAACCTGAAGGATCCGTCAAGTCCGCCCATGGAACCGTCAAGGTCGACTACAAGGACTTGTGGGAGCGCATGCGCAGCGGTTTTGCCCTGCAGCCACTCGACTCGCCACTGGTCAATAAGCACATTCAGTTTTACGCCCAAAAGCCCGAATACTTGGAGCGGATGTTTGAACGCGGTTCACGATACCTTTTTTACATCGTCGAAGAAATCGAGCGGCGGGGCATGCCTGGCGAACTCGCCCTGCTCCCCTTTGTTGAAAGTGCGATGAACCCCACAGCTTTATCACCGGCCAAGGCCGCAGGCTTGTGGCAGTTCATTCCCTCAACCGGTAAAGCCTTTAACCTGTCTCAAAACTGGTGGGTCGATAATCGACGAGATCCGGTGCACTCAACCCAGGCCGCTCTCGACTATTTGCAAAGGATCTATGAACTGCAGGGCAACGACTGGTTCTTGGCGCTTGCCTCCTACAACTGGGGCGAAGGCGCCGTAGGCCGTGCGATGCGCCGCAATCAGTCCAGCGGCAAGCCCTTCGATTACCTGTCCTTGAACATGCCCAACGAGACAAGGCATTACGTCCCCAAGCTCATGGCCTTGCGCGAAATCGTTGCCAACCCGCAGGCCTACAACCTGAGGCTACCCTTGCTTCCCAACAAGCCCTATTTTGTCGAAGTTGAAGCGCCATTACATCTTGATCTGAAGCTTGCCGCGCGCTTTGCAGGCATGTCGGAAGAAGAGTTTCTTTCGCTTAATCCGGCGCACAACCGGCCGGTAATTGCCGCCAGCTCGAATGACCAAATCAAAATCCCAGCCGATCGGGTCGATGCTTTCCTCGCCGCGATGAAGGCCCATGAAGCGTCGAACAAGCCGTTTTCGCGCTGGCGCCCGTACACGCTTGAGCCCGGCGAAAGCCTCCAAAGCCTGGCAGGTCGCCTCGGCACCAGCAGCCAGGAAATCATGCGTGCCAACGGTTTGCGCTCTGCAAAAGTGCTCCCGGGCACGCGCTTGCTCGCTCCTGCGCCAGATGATAAGCCGTCAACCATCGCGGTGATGTCAAGCTTTGATGGGCCACGGATTCTCGAGAAAGTTCAACGTCCAGCGCAATACCATCGGGTCGGTAAAAAGGAAACCACCGAATCGATCGCCAAGCGCTACGGCGTGAGCGTCACAAGCCTGCAGACTTGGAACAACCTGAAACATGAAGTCAAACAGGGTATGCGTATCCTGGTTCGGCCGGCGAGCGCCCAGACGGTGTTGACCAATGAATCGGGCGTGGCGCGCGTGATCGCAACCGAGCTCGTAACACCCAAGCAAAACGCTGAGGCGAAGAAGGATGCCTCAAAAGACAAAGCGCCTGCAAAGCCTAACGCCTCTGCAAAGTCCGCCGAGGTGAGCAAGGCGACAACATCGGCGAAAATCAAGCCAGAGCCTGCACAAAACACCCAGATCGCCAAGGCATCAAGCAAGCAGCAGGCAACTCCAAGCGCCACCAAGCCGCAGCCAAGGGCCGAGACCTCCAGGGCGAATCGCGCGGCAGGGCCTGAGATTCAGGCTGCCAAACCCAAGGCGAGCGCAGACAGCAAAAACAAGACCGAGGCCAAACCAACGCCCGACAGTAGTCCCAAATCCGCATCGAGGGTGACCGCGGGTCTTGACACGCAAAAAGCGCATGGACTTCTCTGATCAGGATTCAGGCGTAAACCGCCGCGCCACCGGCTTTGCCGTGGCCGTGCTTGTCCATTTGGCAATTGGCTACGCGCTGGTCAGTGGGCTTGCTCGACAAGTCGTCGAAGTCATCAAGCAGCCGCTTGAGACAAAAATTATCGAAGACGTAAAGCCGCCGCCGCCTAAGCCCCCGCCGCCGCTTCCACCTCCGCCCAAAATGACGGCGCCGCCACCGCCCTTTGTACCACCGCCGGAAATCCAGATTGCGACGCCGCCACCGCCGAACGTGATCAGCGCGGTTACCGCAAAGCCGCCACCGCCGGCACCTTTTGTCCCGGCTGCGCCTGCACCGCCGGCGCCCGCGCCAGTGAAAGCCGCGCCGCCGCCTGCACCGCCCGCACCTGCTGCGCCGCCGCCGAGCTATCCGGCTTCGATTGACAGCAAAACCTGTTCAAATTCGGATGAGTTTTACCCCCGCCAATCGCGGCAGCTGAACGAGACCGGGACGGTGGTGTTGCGTTTTGTGGTTGAAGCCAATGGTAGCCTGTCCTCGGTCGATGTCGAGAAATCAAGCGGCTACCGACGGCTTGATCAGGCAGCGCGTAAACTGCTCGAAACCTGTAAATTCAAACCCGGCATGGTCAGTGGCAAACTCGAAAAGAGTTCGGCCACACTTGAAGTGGTATGGAAACTCGACTAGACCTCATGCAGAGCCACAAAAATGCCCGGCTGAATCGGTGGCAAATTTTTTTTACCGTTGATTTCATTTTCTCCTGGCCCCTTGCCATTTCCTGAATACCGTACAAAGGACTTACTTCATGTCCCCTGTTGCTTTGACCCGCCGCATCCTTGCGATAGTCCTGTCGTCTTCCTTATTGATCGCTCCGCTGTCAACGCTTGCGCAAACCGCCAAGGACTCCAAGACTTCCGCGACAAAGTCAACGGCCGCACCCGCTGAAAAAGCAGCAGAAAGTCCATCGTCGGCTTCGGTTCCGATCAGTACGGCACCGGCTTCAAACAGCGCAGATGCTTCGGCCACAAAGTCGTCCAAGGCGGAAAACGCGGACGGGGCAGCGATGGTCGAAAACCCTTATGGACTCGATGCGCTTTGGGCGCAAGGCGATTATGTAGCCAGAGGCACGCTGATCATCATGCTCATCATGTCGATCGGTACTTGGTACATCGGCATCGTCAAGTGGCTTGAACAGTCCAAGCTCATGCGGCAGATCCGCGAGGCCAAGGAGAGTTTCTGGAGCGCAGTATCGGTTGAGTCGGGCGCTGCGGCGCTTGGCAACGATAGTGCGGTGCGATTTATCGCTGAATCAGGCCTGAAAGCCGATGCAAACCATCGTGGCAGCCTGGGTCAGCATGTGGATAAGCACACCTGGATCGGTATGGCTGTGCAGCAATCGGTGGATACGATTCAAAACAAGCTGCAAACCGGACTTGCCTTTCTTGCCACCGTCGGATCCACAGCGCCCTTTGTTGGCTTGTTTGGAACTGTCTGGGGCATCTATCACGCGCTGACTGCCATCGGCGTGGCTGGCCAGGCGTCGATTGACAAGGTTGCAGGCCCCGTGGGCGAAGCGCTGATCATGACTGCGATCGGACTGGGTGCTGCAGTGCCGGCGGTGATGGGTTACAACTGGCTGGTTCGTCGCAACAAAGTTGCGATGGAGCAGGTCCGACGCTTTGCCGCTGATATTCATGCGGTGCTTCTTAGCGGCAACAAGGAAGTCAGGGGCTAGGCCATGGCGATGAACCTCGGCTCGCAAAGCGAAGACGACGAGGTGGTTTCAACCATCAACACCACGCCACTTGTGGACGTGATGTTGGTGTTGTTGATTATCTTTCTGATTACGATCCCGGTGATTACGCAGACCGCGCAGGTCGAATTGCCTAAGGAGAGGAATCTTCCAACGCAGACAAAACCCGAGAACATTGTCTTGTCCGTGACCAAGGATGGCGATGTTTTTTGGAATGAAGCACGGATTCCCGACCAGGATGCACTCGTGAATCGCTTGAAACGGTCCGCTGTGCTTGTGCCGCAACCCGAGGTCCATATTCGCGGCGATAAAGACGGACGCTATGAGTTTGTCGGCAAAGTGGTGGTTGCCTGCCAGCGGGCAGGCATTGTGAAGGTCGGGTTTATCACAGAGCCGCCTCCGAAATTCGCGCGTTAAAGGATTAGTCAGCATGGCGATGAATGTTGGTTCTGCAAGCGGCGATGATGAGGTGATGGTTGATATCAACACCACGCCCTTGATCGATGTGATGCTGGTCTTATTGATCATGCTCATTATCACGATCCCGATTCAAACGCATGCCGTGAAGATGAATATGCCCATCGGTAACCCGCCGCCCTTGCTCAAACAGCCGACTGTGGTGAAACTCGATGTGGATTTTGATGGTACGGTTTACTGGAACGGTCAGGCCCTCACCGATCGGCAGACACTCGAATCAAGACTTATTGAGGTCGCGACTCAACCCGATCAACCCGAAGTGCACTTGCGTCCGAACAAACTTGTGAAGTACGAACATGTTGCTGCGGTGCTTGCGGCTGCGCAACGCCTTGGCGTGACAAAAATCGGCATGGTTGGCAACGAACAATTCATGAACTGATCGACGTTGCGACACGCAGACCCGAGGGCCTTGCCATGAGTTCAAGCATCAACCCATACATCCGCGACCGAGCAACCGCAGACCAGAGCCTGGCCTGCGGCCCGGGTCGCAAACGTTTGAGCCACCCAATCGCTTCGCTTGGTCTATTTTTTGTAACTATTGCATCGGGGATTGCAGCCCACGAAGCCAGCGCGCAAACCCAGCTACGCCATTCGGAACCTGCTTCCCTTGTCATCGCCGCTGCCACGCCTGAAGCAGCACCCAAAGCGGCTACATCAGCTACACCCGCAGCTGCATCGGCGGCCAATGCCGACACGGTCCGTAACGAAATGGGTAAACCGCTGCAAGCGATCCAGGATCTTTTAAAAGCCGGCAAAGGTGCTGAGGCCTTGCAAAGGCTTAAGGAAATCGAGGCTTTTGCAAACCGCACGCCTTATGAAAATTACATCCTAGAACGCATGCGCGGGGCTGCAGCCAGTCTTAGCGGAGACGCTGATACAGCAGCCAAGGCCTTTGATGCGGTGATTGCGAGCGGGAGACTATCAGCGGCTGAGAAAATTAAAATTCTAGAAGCGGTAGCGGGAAATTTTTATCGCGCTAAGAACTATAGCAAAACCGCTGAGTGGTGTGCGCGGTATTTCAAAGAGGGGGGTTCCGAAGGCGGGATGCGCACGCTTTGGGTGCAGTCGATGTACATGGCAGGCGACTTCGATGGTGCAGCTCGCGAGTTGCTGGTTGATTTTCAAATGCTCGAAAAGGCTGGAAAAAACCCTCCTGAGGATCGACTCCAACTGCTTGCAAGCATTTACCAGCGCAAGAAAGACGCCGCGGGTTATGCGAGCACTGTCGAGAAGCTACTCACTTTTTATCCGAAAAAGGATTATTGGGCTGAGGCTATTTATCGCGTCTCAACGCGACAGGGTTTTCCTGATCGGCTGGTGATGGATGTGGCGCGCCTGAAGATGGCGACTGGAAACTTGCGCACTGCCAATGAGTATTTTGAGTATGCGCAAATGGCGCTGACCGCGGGTTTTTCGTTCGAAGCCAACCGTTTTCTTGAGCAAGGCTTTGCAGAAAAAGTGCTCGGTAGCGGTGATGAGGCCGATCGCCATCGCAGGCTCCGGACGATGGTGACAAAAAGCGTTGAAGAGGACCGTAAGAGCCTGACGGCACTCAAAAATGAAGCTTCAGCCGGCAAAGACGGTAACGCCATGCTTAACGTGGGTTACAGCCTGGTGCTAGCGGGTGAAAGCGCTGAGGGTCTTCGCCTGATGGAAAAAGGTTTGGGCATCAAGGGTGTCAAGAGGCCTGAGGATGCCAAGCTGCTTTACGGCAGTGCGCTCTTGATGGCCGGCCAACGTGACAAAGCCAGAGCGGTGTTTGGCTCAGTGCAAGGCGACGGGACCAGCGAGCTTGCAAAGCTTTGGGCGGTGCTTGCTGCGTCGAATCGCTAGTGGGCGATGACAAGCACGCACCGGGTCGTTGAGCGCGAGGCCTGGAGCCGATACTGGAACAAGGGCCTGCTGCATGCTTGTGCGAGCAGCTTTTCAAGCAGTTATGGCGGCGCGATTGCAACATTTTGGCAAGATCAGTTGATCAGGTATTGCAACGCTGACCAACAAATCATCGACTTTGGCTGCGGTAACGGCCCGATTGCCATGTTGCTTTGCGAAGGTTTGCAAGATCTGCCCCGCTATCTGGGCATCGATTACGCCGAATTGGCACCCCAATGGCTTAACCGCCTTCATGAGCAGCAGCGAACCCAAATCCGGTTTCTTTCACCGCAGGACTTTCGAAACCTTCCCATCGAAGACAATGCAGCAGACTGGCTCGTCTCTCAATTTGGCGCTGAGTACGGCGGGCTGCAAGCAGCGCTGAGCGAGGCCTTGCGGGTTTTGAAGCCCGGAGGGCGATTGCTGTGGATGGTGCACCACCACGATTCAATCATTGTTCGTCAGGCTGCGGAAGAATCTGGCCATATTGATTTCTTATGCCAACCGGGCGGTTTGATCGATCTCGCATCGAAACTGCTTGATCCGTTTTCACGCGCAACGAGCGCACAGGCAGTTCGCCGACTCAATGCAAACAAGCGGAACATTGAACTTCGCGAAAACTATAACGTCTGTCTGGACCTGCTCGCGGACCGCTGCGCATCAAGTCATGTTCCTGCCATCTTGCTTGATTCTCGTGACTGGGTCAGTGCGATCGTGCAAGGGTCAAGAACCGAGGGCGCGAAGGCGGCGCAGCAACGCCTGGGCGAACTGTCAGGGCTCTTGTCTGATTCAAAAGAGCGCTTGCGGCAGTTGAGGATTGCAGCGCAGAACGAAGCTTCGATGCAACATCTTTTTGAGCCGGCGAATGCTTCTCTTGCTATTGACGCGATGCAACGCGAAATCCTGTATCAAGGCGACGAGATCATCGCCTGGTGCCTTGCCTTGAGTAAGCCGATGCATTAACCAAGGCTCAAGCTTAGGGGCTGCGCCGCTCAAGGCCCCCTGCGCAAGGCTCGACCTGACGTGTTACTGAAGCTTGCCGATATGTTGGTCAAGAAAGGCAAGCACCTGGGTGTACATGTCAACCCGATTGCTCACGTCGTAAAAACCGTGCCCCTCCGGTTTGATCATCCACTCAAAGGCTTTGTTGACGCGCTTGAGCGCATCGCGCAGGCGGTAGGCGTGTTCCACCGGAACGCGCACATCCTTTTCACCATGGATGATGAAAAGCGCTGCCTTGATTTTGTCCACATGGTGCACTGGCGACACGGCCCGCAAGGCATCGGGATCCTCACCCACACGCGCCTTCATAAACTTCTCAAAATAGTCGCCTCCAAAACGGTTGAAATCCGATCCGTCACCTTTTCGGAACTGGACCAGATCGTAAACACCGACGATACCAACCGCACAGCGGTAGAGATCAGGATCCTTGATGACGCCCCACAAAGCGGCGTATCCACCGTAGCTTCCCCCGTAAATACAAATCCGCTTTCGATCAGCGATACCTTCCTTGATGGCCCACTCGGTCGCATCAACAAGGTCTTGCTGCATGCTTTGACCCCATTGCTTATAACCAGCCCGCTCAAAATCGGAACCGCGATTCCCCGAACCCCGATAATTGACTTGCAGCACAGCGTAGCCGCGGCTTGCAAAAAATTGCGATTCGGGATGGAAACCCCAAAAATCAGTGACGCCAAATGGACCGCCATGCACATTGATGATCAGCGGTAGCTGCGTCTTTTTATCAGCCGGTCTCGTCAGTAGCGCATGCAAACGCATTCCATCGCTCGCAGCGATCACGAGGGGTTCGGTCTGAAGCATGTCCTTTGCCTTGATCTTGGGCAGGCTGGCTTCAAGAAAGCTTGCCTTGCGGGTTGTGAGATCAAAGTGATAAAACTCCCCAGGGTTGCGATCGCTACGAACCCGCACAATCGCCTGATTGCCGTCATCGCTATAGGAAGTGACGGTGACGACTTGACCTTTAAAGGCCTGGGCCAGGAGCTTGATGAACTCTCCATGCTTAACCGTATCGTCCATCAACAGTTGCTCACCCTTGCCTCCTAGGTGATAAACGCCGAGCAGTTCCCCCTTCGCACCGAGCAAAGGACCGGCGAGATCAACGTCGACTTCACGATGTACCAATTCGACCTTCCTTGACTTGAAGTCGAACTCAAAAAGACCAAGCCGATCGTTCTTTTCCTGATCGAAGTTGGACAAAAAGTAAGCATGCTGACCATCCGCTGAGAAACCCATCGGCTGAAAAGCCACCCGCTTGCGCTTGGCAGCCAGATCAAGCTTGGTCCACTTCGACTCGCCCGCGGCGCGAACATGCAGGAATGTACGTTCCTCATCTTCGGTTTTCGCTTCCTGCGTCTCAACAGCAATACGGACCCTACCCTCGATGTCCGCACCCAAACCCCGTATATCCCCCGTGGGTTCATCGGCTGTGTATTCGAGCCTTCCGTTCTCGATGTTAAGACGATGAACCTTGCCCTTGCCGTTATCTGCCCAGTGGTACTTGGCAATCAGAATATGCGCTGGATCCTTGGGCAATCGATGCAATAAAGCGTATCGAGAGGAAGCCATTTCAAAGATCTCTCGCCGGTTATCGCCATTGATATCGGATGCATAAAGATTGGTCGGTCGACCATCATTGTCCAGGTATCCGGTTACCCGCCCGACAGCCATCACGAGCCGCATATTCGTTGCCCACAGAAACTCCTGAACATGCATCGAATCACCGAAGCTGAAATGGTTCACCACTTTTCGTTCAGCAGTCGTCATCACCGCCAAACGAACCTCATTGCCCTGCTCATAAGAAAACGCGATGTGTTTGGCATCCGGCGAGAGCTTCATGTTGATGAACTGTCGCCGCTCAAAAAAATCGCGCAGGGGAACTTGCTGGGCGAGCACCTCAGGCAAGCCAAGGACCAGGAGGTTGACAGCGGTCACAAGCAGCATGACAGCCAGAGCAAAGCGACGGGACTTGCTGTTGAATTTGCGTAAGTCAGCTTTGGAGCCCAAGACACCCGCGACGCCCGAGACGCCCGAGACGCCCGCGACGCCCGAGACGGCCGCGAAGTTCGCTGCTGCCATGAAGCTTGAGGCTGT
>Ga0214921_10001604_pt1 | contig 38070 bp, 31 predicted proteins | sample LL1505_MetaG_FD_177992 | JGI IMG/M metagenome (GOLD analysis project Ga0214921, IMG submission 177992) | Freshwater microbial communities from Lake Lanier, Atlanta, Georgia, United States - LL-1505 | ecosystem: Environmental > Aquatic > Freshwater > Lake | place: USA: Georgia | collected...
ACCCAGTGCTTTTGTCTCTTCAGGGAACCTTCCCCTTAGCCATTTTGGCGCTTGCAGACGGCACAGTCTTTGTCGGCAATTCCATTGGAGCCCCTGGCGCCACTGTTGGTGAGGTGGTTTTCAATACCTCCCTCACAGGCTATCAAGAAATCCTCACAGACCCCAGCTACTGCCAGCAGATCGTGACCCTCACGTATCCGCACATTGGCAATTACGGCGTCAACCCCGAGGATGTCGAATCCGACAAAGTCCATGCTGCTGGCCTGATCATCAAAGATCTTCCCATGGTCGCAAGCAATTTCCGCTCAACCGAAACGCTCTCGGCTTACTTGTCACGCAGTGGCACTGTGGCCATTGCCAACATCGATACCCGCAAACTCACGCGCCTCTTGCGCACCAAGGGTGCTCAAAACGGCGCCATTGTGGCTTTGGCTGCAGGTCAGGCGGTCACGCCCGAGCTCACAGCTCAAGCGGTGCAAGCTGCCAAAGCCGCACCTGCCATGTCAGGCTTAGATTTGGCCCAAAAGGTCACCGTTTCATCTTCTTACGTTTGGACCGAGTCCGAGTGGAAGTTGGGCAGCGGTTATGGCCAACAAACCGCGCCACGTTTTCACGTCGTGGCTTACGACTTTGGCGTCAAGAAAAACATCTTGCGCATGCTGGCCGAGCGCGGCTGCAAAGTCACAGTGGTGCCAGCCAAAACGCCAGCGTCCGATGTGCTTAAGCACAAGTCCGATGGCATCTTCTTGTCCAATGGCCCTGGCGATCCACAGCCTTGCGACTACGCCATTGCTGCCGCCAAAGAGTTGATCGAAACCGGCATTCCCACTTTTGGTATTTGCTTGGGCCACCAAATCATGGCCTTGGCCAGCGGCGCCAAAACTTTCAAAATGAAGTTTGGTCACCATGGTGCCAATCACCCCGTCAAAGACCTCGACTCGGGCCGTGTGTCCATCACCAGTCAAAACCACGGTTTTGCGGTGGACGAAAAATCTTTGCCCGCCAACTTGCGCGCCACGCATGTGTCTTTGTTCGACGGCACCCTGCAAGGTTTGGCCCGTACTGACAAGCCCGCGTTTTGTTTCCAAGGTCACCCCGAGGCCTCACCCGGTCCTCACGACATTGCTTATCTCTTCGATCGCTTCATCAACCTGATGGAGACCAAATAACATGCCAAAGCGCTCCGACCTTAAAAGCATTCTCATCATTGGCGCTGGCCCCATCATCATTGGCCAGGCCTGTGAGTTCGACTACTCTGGCGTGCAAGCTTGTAAAGCTCTGCGCGAAGAGGGCTACAAAGTCATCTTGATCAACAGCAACCCTGCCACGATCATGACCGACCCAGCAACAGCGGACGTCACCTACATTGAACCCATCACTTGGCAAACGGTTGAGAAGATCATTGCCAAAGAGCGCCCTGACGCCATCCTGCCCACCATGGGCGGCCAGACTGCGCTCAACTGTGCGCTCGATTTGTGGCACAACGGCGTGCTGGACAAGTACAAGGTAGAGCTCATTGGCGCCACACCCGAAGCCATCGACAAAGCCGAAGACCGTTTGAAGTTCAAAGATGCCATGACCAAAATTGGTCTGGGCTCTGCGCGCTCTGGCATTGCCCACAGCATGGAAGAGGCTTGGGCTGTTCAGCGAACAGTGGGTTTCCCCACTGTCATTCGCCCCAGTTTTACCTTGGGCGGAACAGGCGGCGGTATCGCCTACAACCCAGAAGAATTTGAAACGATTTGCAAGCGTGGCTTAGAAGCTTCTCCTACCAACGAACTCCTCATTGAAGAGTCCTTGTTGGGTTGGAAAGAGTACGAGATGGAAGTGGTTCGCGACAAAGCGGACAACTGCATCATCATTTGCTCCATCGAAAACTTGGACCCGATGGGTGTGCACACTGGCGACTCCATCACTGTTGCGCCGGCACAAACATTGACGGACAAAGAATATCAAATCATGCGCAATGCCAGTTTGGCAGTGCTGCGTGAAATTGGTGTTGACACCGGTGGCTCCAACGTTCAGTTCTCCATCAATCCCAAAGATGGCCGCATGGTGGTCATTGAGATGAATCCGCGTGTATCGCGTTCGTCTGCCTTGGCTTCCAAAGCCACGGGTTTCCCCATCGCCAAAGTGGCTGCCAAATTGGCCGTGGGTTACACACTCGATGAATTGCGCAATGAAATTACAGGCGGTGCCACACCTGCCAGTTTCGAGCCCAGCATCGATTACGTGGTCACCAAGATTCCACGTTTTGCCTTCGAAAAATTCCCCACAGCTGACAGTCGCCTCACGACTCAAATGAAGTCAGTGGGCGAGGTGATGGCCATGGGCCGTACCTTTCAAGAATCCTTCCAAAAAGCCTTGCGTGGTTTGGAAGTGGGCGTCGATGGTTTGAACGAAAAAACACAAGATCGCGAAGTTCTCGAGAAAGAACTGGGCGAGCCAGGTCCCGACCGCATTTGGTATGTGGGCGATGCTTTCGCCATGGGCCTCAGTGTGGATGAAGTTTTCAACCTCACCAAAATTGACCCTTGGTTCTTGGTGCAAATTGAAGACATCGTTAAGATCGAACTTGAACTCGAAACCACCAACCTCAAAGCCATCACAGCCGATGAACTGCGTGCGTTGAAGAAAAAAGGTTTCTCAGATCGCCGCTTGGCCAAGTTGCTCAAAACAACCGAGCACGAAGTGCGTGCGCAGCGCCACGCCATGAATGTGCGCCCCGTTTACAAACGTGTCGATACTTGTGCGGCCGAGTTTTCGACCGACACGGCATACATGTATTCCACTTATGAAGATGAGTGCGAAGCAGAACCCACCACCCACAAAAAGATCATGGTCTTGGGTGGCGGTCCCAACCGAATTGGTCAGGGCATTGAGTTTGACTATTGTTGCGTGCACGCCGCTTTGGCCATGCGCGAAGATGGTTACGAAACCATCATGGTCAACTGCAATCCCGAAACCGTTTCCACCGACTACGACACGTCAGACCGCTTGTACTTCGAGCCACTGACGCTAGAAGACGTGCTCGAAATTGTCGACAAAGAAAAGCCCACGGGCGTGATTGTTCAATACGGTGGTCAAACACCTTTGAAATTAGCCCTTGGTTTGGAAGCGGCTGGCGTGCCCATCATTGGTACCAGTCCCGACATGATCGACGCCGCAGAAGACCGCGAGCGTTTCCAAAAATTGTTGCACGAATTGGGCTTGCGTCAGCCGCCCAATGCCACAGCCCGCACAGAGCCCGAAGCCCTGGAAAAAGCCGCTGCCTTGGGTTACCCCTTGGTGGTTCGCCCCAGCTACGTGCTGGGCGGTCGTGCCATGGAAATTGTGCACGAACAACGCGACCTTGAGCGCTACATGCGTGAAGCGGTCAAGGTCAGCAACGATTCACCCGTGCTGCTCGATCGCTTCTTGAACGACGCCATTGAGTGCGACGTCGATTGCTTGCGCGATCCTGAAGGCAAGACCTTCATTGGCGGCGTGATGGAACACATCGAACAAGCCGGCGTTCATAGCGGTGACTCTGCTTGCTCCTTGCCCCCTTACAGCTTGAGCGCAGCCACAGTGGATGAACTCAAACGCCAATCAGCGGCCATGGCCGGTGCGTTGAATGTGGTCGGATTGATGAATGTGCAGTTTGCCATTCAGCATGTCGATGGCAAAGATGTCATCTATGTGCTCGAAGTGAACCCCCGTGCTTCACGCACCGTGCCTTACGTTTCTAAAGCCACGGGTATTCAGTTGGCCAAAGTGGCTGCTCGTTGCATGGCGGGTCAAACGCTGGCATCACAGGGCATCACCAAAGAAGTGACGCCGCCTTATTTCAGCGTCAAAGAAGCCGTGTTTCCGTTTGTGAAATTCCCAGGCGTTGACACCATCTTGGGCCCAGAAATGAAGTCCACCGGTGAAGTCATGGGTGTGGGTAAAACATTTGGCGAAGCTTTTGTGAAGAGCCAAATGGGTGCTGGGACCAAGTTGCCCCGTGAAGGCAAAGTTTTCTTGACGGTTAAAAATGGCGACAAGCCTCGTGCTGTTAAAGTTGCGCGAGATTTGGTGGCCTTGGGTTTTCAAATTTTTGCCACCAAGGGAACCGCTGCCGCCATTGCTGCTGAAGGCGTTGCCGTTCAAGCCATCAACAAAGTCACTGAAGGCCGCCCCCACATTGTTGACATGATTAAGAACAATGAAATTGCCTTGGTCATCAACACCGTTGAAGAGCGTCGCAACGCCATTGCCGATTCACGCGTGATCAGAACCTCTGCGCTATTGGCGCGGGTGACGACCTTCACTACAATTGCTGGCGCAGAAGCGGCGGTTGAAGGTATGAAATACATGGACAAGCTGGATGTCATTTCCGTTCAAGAAATGCACGCCATGTTGACCGCCTAAAAGAAACTCGGAGACACCTACGTGGCCACTATTCCCATTACCCTTCGCGGTGCTGAAAAGCTGAAGGCCGAACTACACCAGTTGAAAACGGTGGAGCGTCCTTCTGTGATCAATGCCATTGCCGAAGCGCGCGCTCAAGGCGACTTGAGTGAGAACGCTGAATACGATGCGGCCAAAGACCGACAAGGTTTTGTAGAGGGTCGTATCCAAGAAATTGAAGGCAAACTGTCTGCAGCTCAAATCATTGATCCCGCTTCAGTCGATGCTGGGGGACGAGTTGTGTTTGGTGCCACCGTCGAGTTGGAAGAAGAAAGCACTGGAGAAGCAGTCAAGTACCAAATTGTGGGTGAAGACGAGGCCGATCTTAAGTTGGGCTTGATCAATATCAGCAGCCCCATTGCGCGCGCGCTCATTGGCAAGGAAGAGGGCGATGTGGCAGTGGTGCAGGCGCCAGGTGGTGAGAAGCGTTATGAAATTGTGGCGGTGTCTTACATCTAAAGCCCCAGAATCTAAAGCCCTAGACGGCTTCAATGAAAAAGGCGTTCTGTTGAACGCCTTTTTTATTCTTTCCAGTGCTCTGCCACCCAGATGGCGGGCTTGATGAATCTGAATTTGCGATTGCGCTTGCCAGCCAAGGCGTCGGGTGGATTGCACTCGCCATGAAAAATCACAATTCGGGCGTCTTGTGGAATTTGTGGCGCAATCCAATAGTTGGTAGGCCATGCAGGAATGCTGTGGTATTTGAAACTAGGGCACCATGCCGTAGGCCAATAAGCCAGTTTGCCCTGCTTGTGCAAAAAGTCAGACAGATAAGCCTGTTCGTTTCTAAACTGTTTGCGAATGCTGTCAAAGTTGTGGCGGAAGTACTCAAGCACGTCGGGGTGCGCGCCCAGCTCGTAACGGTAAACCGAAGAGTTGCCCGTAATGCGCCAAGGCCGCTTGTAATCATGAATGATCATGAAGTCACCGGGTGCTTCAAAGAAGCCATCCATGTTGCCCACAATGACCACGTCCACATCCAAGAACAAAGCGGTGCCACGAAGGCCATGCAGGTCTTGCGCAAAGGAGGCCAACTTGGTCCAGCCGCGCTCGGGAATACCTGGCGGCAAATCCAAGGGCGGAATAGGCAAGCATTGAACTTCGCTTCTGATCCCTGAGCTGTTGTCAGTCAGGCATACCATGTTGAAGTCACCGGTGAGGTGTCTGCGCACCATGGCATACAAGCGATTGACATACTCGGGGCCATATTTGGTTCCCCACTTCATGCAAATGATGTGACGTTGGCTAGACTGCATGCTGACGGTCACCCGTTAGGCTTGATTGCGCTTCTTAATGGACTTTTGCTTCACTTTGGCGCGCTTGACTTGACCGCCCGATGTGAGGCGCTGGTTGCCCAAAACACGCAAAGTTTTAACTTCGGGGCGCTGGCCGCCACGGCTGCTGTACTTCAAGACCTTAAAATCGCGGGGTCCGGCCATGCGATCTTCAGAAACAGCTTTTTCCTTTTCTGGCACAGGGCGCCAGAGCACCAGCAATTTGCCGATGTGCTGAATGGGGGCGGCGCTCAGGTCGTCGGCCAATTGATTGAACATGGCTTCGCGGGCAACGCGGTCGTCTCCCAGAACACGTATTTTGATCAAACCGTGCGCCTTGAGGGCCGCGTCGGTTTCTTTGACAACGGCCGGCGTGAGGCCATCGTTGCCAACCATGACAACGGGATCGAGGTGGTGCGCTTCGGCTCTGTGAACCTTGCGTTGAGCGGGAGTCAATTGAATTTGAGGCATGGCGCTATTATCCCTGCTTGAACGGAAGAACATGAAAGTTAAAACCAAAAGTAAAAAAGTCAACAAGTCGTGGTTGAACGACCACGTCAATGACCCCTACGTCAAATTGGCCAAAAAAGAGGGCTATAGGGCGAGGGCTGCCTATAAATTGAAGGAAATTGACGAAACCTTTGGTCTCATCAAACCGGGCAATTTGGTGGTCGACTTGGGCTCAGCCCCTGGCGCTTGGAGCCAATATGTTCGGCGCAAGCTGTCGCCGCAAGGTGCCGCCATGGGCGATCTCAATGGCACCATCTTGGCCGTCGACCTCTTGCCCATGGAGCCTGTTGAGGGCGTTCATTTCATTCAGGGCGATTTCACCGAGGCCGATGTCTTGGCCCAATTGCAAGCCATTGTGGGCGATCGGCCTGTGGATGTGGTGGTGTCTGACATGGCGCCCAACCTCTCTGGCATTGATTCTGTCGATGCGGCACGCATCGCGCACTTGATTGAACTGGCCGTTGAGTTTGCCCAAATGCACCTCAAACCTCAAGGGGCCTTGGTGGTGAAGGTGTTTCATGGCAGCGGCTATAGCCAGTTGGTGAAGCTTTTCAAGGACTCATTCAAGGTGGTCAAGCCGATCAAGCCCAAAGCGTCCCGCGACAAGTCCTCGGAGCAGTTTTTGGTTGGAATTGAACCCAAAAACAAGCCTTCCCCTCCTTGAATGTTGTGATAAAAGCTCTTGGGATCAAATTTCCCTGTAGTTTTAAGGCTAAGTCAAGAAAAATTTAGCCTGACGGGCTTTCAAAAGCCTAGAATGAATACCAATTAGACGTTTAGATGGGAGCTCTTCTTGAACAACCCCTGGTTTTCCAAGATTGCCGTATGGCTTGTGATTGGCATGGTGCTTTTCACTGTATTCAAACAATTTGACAACCGCTCCAACGTGGGGTCTGGCTTCATGGGTTACTCTGACTTCCTAGAAGAAGTCAGAAGCAACCGCATCAAAACTGCCACCATTCAAGAAGGTCAGGGCGGTACAGAAATTGTGGCCGTCACCACAGACGACCGCCGCATCAGAACCACAGCCACATACCTCGATCGTGGTTTGGTGGGCGACCTCATTGCAAATGGCGTGAAGTTCGATGTCAAGCCTCGCGAAGAGGGCTCGCTCCTCATGAGCTTGCTGGTTAGTTGGGGCCCCATGCTTCTGCTCATTGGAGTTTGGATTTATTTCATGCGCCAAATGCAGGGTGGTGGCAAAGGCGGCGCCTTTAGTTTTGGCAAAAGCAAAGCCCGCATGCTTGACGAAAACGCCAATCAAGTCACCTTTGCCGATGTGGCGGGTTGCGACGAAGCCAAAGAAGAAGTGAAAGAGGTGGTCGACTTCTTGAAAGACCCCCAACGCTTCCAAAAGCTTGGCGGCAGAATTCCTAGAGGCTTGTTGTTGGTAGGCCCACCTGGTACCGGTAAAACATTGCTGGCCAAGAGCATTGCTGGCGAGGCCAAGGTACCTTTCTTCAGTATTTCGGGTTCTGATTTCGTAGAAATGTTTGTAGGTGTGGGTGCTGCCCGTGTTCGCGACATGTTCGAGAACGCCAAGAAAAATGCGCCTTGCATTATTTTCATCGACGAAATCGACGCCGTAGGCCGCCAGCGTGGCGCTGGCTTGGGCGGCGGCAACGACGAACGCGAGCAAACCCTCAACCAAATGCTGGTTGAGATGGACGGCTTTGAAACCAATTTAGGCGTCATTGTGGTGGCTGCCACCAACCGCCCCGACATTTTGGATGCAGCCTTGCTTCGTCCTGGTCGTTTCGACCGCCAGGTTTATGTCACATTGCCCGACATTCGCGGCCGCGAGCAAATCTTGGCTGTGCACATGCGCAAAATCCCTATCGGCCAAGACATGAACCCTGGCGTCATTGCCCGCGGTACACCTGGCATGAGTGGTGCCGATTTGGCCAACCTGTGCAACGAAGCCGCCCTCATGGCTGCGCGCCGCAACGCCCGCGTTGTGGAAATGCAAGACTTCGAAAAAGCCAAAGACAAAATCCTCATGGGCCCAGAGCGCAAGAGCATGGTCATGCCCGAAGAGGAGCGTCGCAACACGGCTTACCACGAGTCGGGACATGCGCTCATTGGCAAACTGTTGCCCAAGTGCGACCCTGTGCACAAGGTCACCATCATTCCACGCGGCCGTGCCTTGGGTGTCACCATGAGCCTGCCCGAAAAAGACCGCTACAGCTACGACAGCGAATACATGCTGAACCAAATCAGCATGTTGTTTGGTGGTCGCATTGCCGAAGAAGTGTTCATGAAGCAAATGACCACCGGTGCCAGCAACGACTTTGAACGTGCCACCCAAATTGCACGTGACATGGTCATGCGCTACGGCATGACCACAGCCCTGGGGCCCATGGTTTACGCTGAAAATGAAGGCGAAGTGTTCTTGGGCCGCTCGGTTACCAAAACCACCAACATGTCTGAGTCCACCATGCAAAAAGTTGATTCGGAAGTTCGCCGCATCATTGATGAGCAGTACAACTTGGCGCGCCGTTTGATTGAAGAAAACAGCGACAAGATGCACGCCATGGCCAAGGCCTTGCTCGAGTGGGAAACCATTGATGTCACACAACTTGACGACATCATGGCTGGCCGCGAACCCAAAGCACCCAAAGATTGGACGCCCCGCATTCCACCTTCCGGCAGCGACGATGCAGGTGCGCCACCTGCCGTGAAAGTCGATCCCGAGCCCAACGCGGCTTGATATTCAACACAAACGGGGCTTCGGCCCCGTTGTTCATTCTCAACGCCATGTCCCAGCCCATTTGGCAGACTACCCGCTTCAAGCTTGACTTGTCTCAACCCAAGGTCATGGCCATCGTGAACCTCACGCCCGACTCGTTCTCCGATGGGGGGCGCCATAGCGCACTGTCCTTGGCGCTAGAAACTGCGCAAACCATGCTGGCGCAAGGCGCTGATATTTTGGACATTGGCGGCGAGTCATCACGTCCAGGGGCGGCGCCAGTGAGTTTGGAGGAGGAGTTGAGCCGTGTCTTGCCGTTTTTGCGGGAGGCCGTCACTTGGAACGTTCCCATCTCGGTCGACACCTACAAGAGCGAGGTCATGCAAGCCGCATTGGACCTGGGGGCCGACATCGTTAACGACATTTGGGCTTTGCGGCAAGCAGGGGCTCGGCAAGTCGTGTCCCAGCATGGGCAATGTGGTGTTTGCTTGATGCACATGCACCTAGACCCCCAAACCATGCTTGAGCAACCCATGGCGGGCGATGTGCTTGAGCCCATCAAAAACTTCTTGTCACAGCAAGTCTCTGCCCTGATGGATGGTGGTGTTCAGGCCAATCGAATTGTGTTGGACCCTGGCATTGGTTTTGGCAAGACATTGACTCAAAATTTAAGCCTGCTTCAGCGCCAATCTGAGCTTTTGACCTTGGGTTTTCCACTGTTGGCTGGATGGTCTCGCAAGGGCAGTTTGGGCAAAATCACAGCCATCCAGGGCCATGCGCCCGAAGCCCAAGACAGGGTAGGTGCCAGCGTGGCTGCTGCACTCATTGCGGTTCAAAATGGCGCTTCCGTGGTGCGCGTTCACGATGTGAAAGAAACAGTGCAGGCCTTGCGTGTTTGGCAGGCTTTGAAGATTTAAAATCAAACTTTCCTCAATCGATCCAAACAAGAACAACAACCATGACCCGTAAATACTTTGGAACCGATGGCATTCGCGGCACCGTCGGACAAGCGCCCATCACCCCTGACTTTGTCATGCGATTGGCCCATGCGGTTGGCCGTGTTTTGCGACAAAAAGAAGACCATCCGGTGGTGTTGATTGGCAAAGACACCCGCATCTCTGGCTACATGCTGGAGAGCGCTCTGGAATCGGGCTTTAACTCAGCAGGAGTTGACGTGGTTTTGTTGGGTCCTGTGCCAACGCCTGCAGTGGCCTACCTCACCCGTGCTCAGCGCGCATCGCTTGGCGTGGTCATCAGTGCAAGCCACAATCCGTATGACGACAACGGCATCAAATTTTTCAGTGCCAAGGGCACCAAGCTCAGTGATGCTTGGGAGCTGTCGGTGGAAGCCTTGGTGGATGAGCCGCCGGTCTGGGTTTCTTCTGCCGAACTGGGCAAGGCCAAGCGCTTGGACGATGCAGCGGGCCGGTACATTGAATTTTGCAAAAGCACTTTCAGCAATGACTTCACTTTGAAGGGCATGAAAATCGTGGTGGATGGCGCCCATGGCGCGGCCTATCAAATTGCGCCCAAGGTTTTTCATGAGTTGGGTGCCGATGTCATTGCCATAGGTTGTTCGCCCGATGGTTTGAACATCAACAAGGGCGTGGGTGCAACCCACCCTGAAGCCTTGGTAGAGGCTGTCAAAGCGCATCAAGCCGACTATGGTGTTGCGCTGGATGGGGATGCCGATAGGCTGCAGTTGGTCGACAAATCGGGACGTTTGTACAACGGCGATGAGTTGCTCTATTTGATGGTCACTGACCGACTGGCTCGCGATGAAGTGGTTGCGGGTGTGGTTGGCACTCTCATGACCAATATGGCTGTTGAATTGGCCCTGAAAAACAAAAACATCCCCTTCATTCGCAGCAAAGTAGGCGACCGCTATGTCCTAGAAGCCTTGCAAGAGAACAGTTGGCTATTGGGTGGTGAGGGCTCTGGCCACTTGTTGGCCCTAGACAAGCACACCACTGGCGATGGTTTGATCAGTGCCTTGCAAGTGCTGCAGGCCTGCGTGGCCACCGGCAAAACCATGGCCGATTTGTTGAGCGAAGTGGTGTTGTTTCCTCAGGTGCTCATCAATGTGCGTTTGGCCAAAGATCAGAATTGGAAAGACAGCCCTCAACTGGCACAAGCTTTGAAAGAAGTGGAAGCAGAGTTAGCAGACACAGGCCGCGTTCTGATCAGGCCCAGTGGCACCGAGCCCTTGGTTCGTGTCATGGTCGAGGCCCGGGAATTGGCTGTGGCGCAGCGCAGCGCCGAAAAACTTGCCAACACCTTGCGTTGAAGCTTTTCCAGTTAACCCAAATCAATAAACCAAACGTTCGGGTTTGATTTCTTGAAGGATGGTGGTGGCAATTTCTTCAATTGACTTGGTGGTAGTTGACAGCCAGCGGATGCCAGAGCGGCGCATCATGGACTCGGCTTCGGCCACTTCATGTCGGCAGTTCTCTAGGCTGGCGTATTTGGAGTTGGGGCGTCTTTCGGAGCGAATTTCTGAAAGCCGATCGGGGTGAATGGTCAGCCCAAAAATCTTTTTTCGATGTGGCACCAAGGCTGGGGGCAATTGCTTGCGCTCAAAGTCTTCGGGAATGAGAGGATAGTTGGCCGCTTTCAAGCCGTATTGCATGGCCAAGTAAAGGCTGGTGGGCGTTTTGCCGCTTCGGCTCACGCCGACCAAGATCACTTCTGCCTGCTCCAAATCTCGGTTGGACTGGCCGTCGTCGTGCGCCAATGAAAAGTTGATGGCCTCAATGCGGTCGTGGTAGTCCTTGCTTTTGCTGACATCCGAAAAACGTCCCACTCGGTGGTGCGATTTGATGCCTAACTCTTCTTCCAAGGGGTGGACAAAGGTGCCAAACATGTCGAGCAACATGCCCTTGCAACCTTCGCGAATCACGTCGAGCACTTCCATGTTCACCAAAGTGGTAAAAACAATGGGCTTGATGTTTTCAATTTCGGCGGTGTGATTGATTTGCCGCACGGCTTGGTGCGCCTTGTCTGCACTGTCCACAAACGGCAGCCGGATGTAACGTGTTTTCATCTCAAATTGAGCCAAGATGGCCTTGCCAAAGGTCTCGGCCGTGATTCCGGTGCCGTCGGAGATGAAAAATACGGTTCTGTTGGGCATTGTTTAAATTTTAACCTTGTGTTGCCTGACTTGCGTCCTAAAATCTCATTCATTATCTACCGCCTGCTGGCGTCCAGAAGTCACGTCTAAAAACAATCAAGGCTCTGGAAGTTGGTTCGGGCTGACAGTGCCGTTTTTTAACTTTGGAGCTTTTATGTCTAACCTCTTTGCAAAGGACGCTTTGGTCGTGCCCTTCGAGCAACTTCGGATGACCGATGTTGAGTCTGTGGGCGGTAAAAACGCCAGCTTGGGCGAGATGATTTCGCAATTGCCTAACGGCGTGCGCGTGCCCACAGGTTTTGCCACCACCGCCCATGCCTTTCGGGCATTTTTAAAGCACGACGGCTTGGTCGATCGCATCAATCAAAAGTTAGATGCCTTGGATGTGGAAGACGTTCGAGCTTTGTCGGTGGTAGGAGCTGAAATACGCCAGATGGTGGAGGCCCAGCCTTTTCCGGCCGACCTCGAAAAAGCCATTCGAGATCAGTTCGCCATACTCAGTTTGGGCAATGCGCAAGCTTCTTTTGCCGTACGTTCTTCGGCAACGGCCGAAGACTTGCCCGACGCCTCTTTTGCAGGTCAACAAGAAACATTCTTGAACGTGGTCGGCATTGAGGACATTTTGCACAAAATGAAAGAGGTGTTTGCCTCTTTGTACAACGATCGCGCCATCAGTTACCGCGTGCACAAAGGCTTTGCGCATGCCGAAGTGGCCTTGTCTGCCGGAGTGCAGCGCATGGTGCGCTCCGATTTGGGTGCCGCAGGGGTCATGTTCACCATCGACACCGAAACCGGTTTTGAAGAAGTGGTGTTCATCACATCCAGTTATGGCTTGGGCGAAACCGTGGTGCAAGGCGCCGTCAACCCCGACGAGTTTTATGTGCACAAGCCCATGCTGGCTGCTGGGAAAAATGCAGTTATTCGGCGCAATTTGGGCTCCAAGCTCATTCAAATGATTTTCTCAACACCCGAAGAAAAAGCAGCTACAGGCAAGCTGGTGAAAACCATCGATGTGGCCATGGAGATGCGCAACCGCTACTCTCTGACAGATGCCGACATCACCCAGCTGGCGCAATACGCCATGGTCATTGAAAAGCACTACGGCCGCCCCATGGACATTGAATGGGGCAAGGATGGCACGGACGGTCTGCTCTACATTTTGCAAGCTCGCCCAGAGACAGTGAAGAGTCAGTCTAAGGGCACAGCCGAGTTGCGCTACAAGCTGAAAGGCAAAGGTACGGTTCTGGCGGAGGGCAGAGCCATTGGCCAAAAAATTGGCACCGGGCCAGTGCGCCTGGTTCACAGTATTTCTGAGATGGACCAAGTGCAGCCTGGCGATGTGTTGGTGACTGACATGACCGATCCCAATTGGGAACCTGTGATGAAGCGCGCCAGCGCCATTGTGACCAATCGGGGAGGGCGCACTTGCCACGCTGCCATCATTGCCCGCGAGTTGGGTATTCCTGCCGTGGTGGGGTGTGGCCATGCGACTGAGCAATTGAAAGACGGAACGCTGGTCACGGTCAGCTGTGCAGAGGGCGATACAGGCCGAATCTATGACGGCCTGCTTGAGACTGAAGTGACCGAGGTCATTCGCGGCACCATGCCCGATATCGCGACCAAGATCATGATGAACGTCGGCAATCCTCAATTGGCCTTTGATTTTGCCCAACTGCCCAATCAAGGTGTGGGCCTTGCGCGCTTAGAGTTCATCATCAACAACAACATTGGTGTGCACCCCAAAGCCATTTTGGATTATCCCAACATCGATGCTGATCTGAAAAAAGCGGTGGAGTCTGTTGCGCGGGGACACGCTTCGCCCAAGGCTTTTTACATCGACAAAGTCACCGAAGGTGTGGCCTGCATTGCAGCCGCTTTCTGGCCCAAGCCAGTCATTGTTCGCTTGTCAGACTTTAAGAGCAATGAATACCGTAAACTCATTGGGGGCAGCCGATACGAGCCCGAAGAAGAAAACCCCATGCTGGGCTTTCGCGGCGCGGCGCGTTATATCAGCGAGGACTTTGGCGAGGCCTTTGCCATGGAGTGCCAAGCTATCAAGCGAGTGCGAGGCGAGATGGGCCTCACCAATGTTCAGGTGATGGTTCCTTTTGTGCGCACTTTGGGTCAGGCCGATCGCGTCACTCAGCTGTTGGCCAAGCACGGCTTGCAGCGTGGCCAAGACGATTTGAAAGTCATCATGATGTGTGAGGTGCCTAGCAACGCCATCTTGGCTGATAAGTTTTTAGAGTTCTTTGACGGATTTTCAATCGGCTCTAATGACCTGACACAACTCACCTTGGGCTTAGACCGAGACTCTGGTTTGGAGTTGCTGGCGGTCGATTTTGACGAACGCGATTTGGCGGTGCAAACCTTGATTTCCCAAGCTATCCAAGCTTGTCTGAGCCAAGGCAAGTATGTGGGTATTTGCGGTCAAGGGCCCAGCGATCACCCCGACTTTGCGCGCTGGCTCATGGCACAGGGCATCAGCTCTATCTCTTTGAACCCAGACACCGTGGTTGAAACCTGGATGCAATTAGGAAAAGCAGATTGAAATCAGGGGCATCTTTTCAGAAAAAGTATGCTGCCTATCAATGGCGCTTGCATCGCAACGTTTTAATTTATGCGGTGTTGCTACTTTTTTTGCTGGGTGTCATGGCATGGGCGGAACATGAGGGACTTTCTCGAAATTTGATTGGCCCCATTTTCTTGTTTTCGACGGTCATGATTTATGCCCTGATCGGTGTCGCAGGGCGCACTTCAGATGCTGAAGAATATTATGTGGCTGGCAGGCGCATCCCTGCGTTTTACAACGGCATGGCCACAGCTGCCGATTGGATGAGTGCGGCATCCTTTATCAGTTTGGCTGGCGCGCTTTATTTGCAAGGCTTTTCTGGCACTGGCGGTCAAGCGGGTGGCTTGGCGTATGTCATGGGGTGGACGGGTGGATTTTGCTTGGTGGCCTTGCTCATCGCTCCGCACTTAAGGGCCATGAACTTGTACACCTTGCCCGATTTTTTCAGTCAGCGTTTTGGTGGTCGGTGGCCAAGGCTGTTGGCCGCTTGGGCTGCTATTTTGTGTTCATTCACTTATGTGGTGGCACAAATTTATGGCATTGGCCTCATTGCCTCACGCCTCACAGGGGTGCAATTTGAAATCGGTATTTTGCTGGGACTAGGGGGTGTCTTGTTGTGCTCTTTCTTGGGCGGAATGCGAGCCATCACTTGGACACAAGTGGCCCAATACATCATTTTGCTGATGGCATTTTTAATCCCAGTTTCATGGCTTGCCTACAAACAACTGGGAACGCCTTGGGCGCCTTTGGCGTATGGCTCGCAGATTTCCAAAATTGCAGAACTCGAGCAAAAACTCATTGCCGACCCTTCGGAGTTAGCCGTTCGCCAAGAGTATGCTCGGCGCGCAGAAGTATTGCGCGCCAAACTTGAAAATGTTGAAGAGTCCTTGCTGAAAGAGCAACAAAGCCTAGAGCAAAAAGTGCGCGACTTGAAACTTCAAAATGCAGAGTATTCGGTCATTGCGCAAGTTCGTCGAGAGTTGCAAGCACTGCCTAAAAATGCCGCAGCGGCCAAAGAGGTGTGGCAAAAAGCCATGCAAGAGAATGTTGAGCGGTCTCAAGTTTTAGGGGGGATGCCGCTGCATGGCAAGCCTTTCCAGGGGGATCCTGATGGCACCCCCGAAGAGCAAGAAATTTACCAACACTCCAGAATCAATTTTGTGGCGCTCATTTTTTGCCTGATGGCTGGAACGGCCGGTTTGCCTCATTTGCTCACTCGTTTCTACACGGTTCCCAATGAGTCTGAAGCACGCTTGTCCGTTGCTTGGTCTTTGTTGTTCATTGCCATCTTGTATTTGAGTGCGCCCGCATTGGCGGTGCTGGTGAAGTTTGAGGTTATGAATAATTTGGTGGGCAGTTCTTTTGCAGAATTGCCCCATTGGCTTGCGCAGTGGGCGCGGGTCGACAGCGCCTTGGTCGAAGTGTCCGATGTCAACCGTGATGGTGTTTTGCAGTTTGGCGAGCTTAAGTTGGGTGCCGACATGATCATGTTGGCCAGTCCCGAAATGGCAGGCTTGCCCTACGTCATTTCAGGCTTGGTGGCTGCAGGCGGCTTTGCAGCGGCCTTGTCAACCGCTGATGGCCTTCTTTTGACGATCAGCAATGCGTTTGTTCATGACATGCGCTTGGGCACCAAAAATGGCATTGAGACCGAAGAGGGGCGGGTGATTTTGTCGAAGTTTGCTTTGTTGGCTGTTGCCATGTCTGCTGCCATGGTGGCAGCTTGGAAGCCGGCGCAAATTTTGGCCTTGGTTTCGGCGTCTTTTTCTTTGGCGGCATCAGCCTTCTTCCCAGGCATGATCATGGGACTTTTCTGGAAAGACGCAAGTCGAAAAGGGGTGGTTTTGGGCATGCTCTTGGGTTTGGGCGTCACGCTTAGCTACATGATTTGCAATGCACCCACGGTTCGATCCGCGCTCAATTGGTCGCTAGATACAGGTTTATTTTTTGGAATTCAGCCCATTTCTGCCGGCATTTTGGGTGTGCCTGTTGGATTTTTGGCTATTTTCTTGGGCAGTTGTCTCTGGCCCGACCGTCCTGAACCGCTCGCGGGGCAAGATTTTCCCCCTCAAAATCCCTATCCAGGCCTCTAATTCCTGGGCTATAATCGCGGGCTTAGCCTTGCTGCACCCCGTCCGACGCTGGGGGTAGCTTTTTTCAATACCTCAAAGGTAAAAACCCAAAAGGAGTCTCAATGCGTCATTACGAAATCATTTTGCTGATTCATCCGGATCAGAGCGAACAAGTTCCAGCCATGCTGGAGCGTTACAAAGGCATGATCGTTGCCGGCGGTGGCAAGATTCACCGTGTCGAAGACTGGGGTCGCCGCCAGTTGGCCTACCAAATTAACAAGCTGGGCAAAGCCCATTACTTGTGCGTGAACATTGAAGCTGATCAGGCTGTGATGGCCGAACTCGAACACGCCTTCAAGTTCAACGACGCTGTTTTGCGCCACATGACTGTTCTGAAGAAGAAAGCCGAAACAGGCCCATCTTCCATGATGAAACAAGTCGAGCGCGAAGAAGCTCGCAAAGCCCAACAAGCCGAATTTGCAAACTAATCACATTCGTTAACAGGAGTGACGCAGCAAAACCACCTTGAATTAACCGCTGGTATCGCAGAGCAAAAAGCAATTCGATACACACCGGCTGGATTACCAGTCATAGACTTGGTCCTAGAGCACAGCTCTAGCATGCAAGAAGCGGGCACTCTCAGACAGGTCAACGCCACAGTCAAAGCTGTCGCCATCGGATCTGTTGCAGAGCGAATTCAAACCCAGCCCATTGGCAGTGTTTGGAAATTCAGCGGTTTTTTGGCAACTCCCAAAAACGGAAAAAATGTGATTCTGCATATTCAAGAATTCAAGACACTTTAATTTTCAGGAGGCCCCATGGCCACTTTCAAAAAATTCAACAAAGACAAGCGCCCTAAGCGCAACACCCAGTCATTGCTGTTCAAGCGCAAGCGTTTCTGCCGCTTTACAGTCACAGGCGTGGAAGAGATTGATTACAAAGACGTCGACACATTGCGCGACTTCATCGCCGAAAACGGCAAAATCATTCCTGCACGCTTAACAGGCACACGCGCTATTTATCAGCGCCAGTTAAACACCGCCATCAAGCGCGCTCGCTTCTTGGCCATGTTGCCATACAGCGACCAGCACAAAGTTTAAGGAGAACAACCATGCAAATTATTCTGCTCGATAAGGTTGTGAACCTTGGCAACTTGGGTGAAATCGTTAAAGTCAAAGACGGTTACGCTCGCAACTTCTTGATCCCCAGCGGTCGTGCACGTCGCGCCACTGAAGCCAATAAAGCTGAGTTCGAAGCACGCCGTGCCGAACTCGAAAAAGCAGCTGCAGCCAAATTGGCCGAAGCCCAAGCGCAAGGCGAAAAATTGGCTGGCGCAGTGGTCAAGATCACTCAGAAAGCTGGCGTTGACGGTCGTTTGTTTGGCTCCGTCACCAACCACGACATCGCTGAAGAGTTGAACAAGTCTGGCTACGCCTTGGCCAAGTCACAAATCCGCATGCCCAATGGCCCTATCAAAACGGTCAGCGAATCTTCCGTGGCTGTGGCATTGCACACAGACGTGGTGGTTGAAGTGACTGTTTCTGTCTACGGCGAAACAGCTTAATTTCAAGCGCTCCCCCAAAGCCGCCTGTTGCATGAAGTTTGCGACAAGCGGCTTTTTTGTTTCTGGCCCCTTATTTGGTTTATGCACAAGAATTGATGCACTTACCAAGGACTTATCCACAGGCTTGTCCAATGACCAACAGGCTTGTCATGCGTAAGATCGGGGTCTACACATTGAATGCCCATGTCAGCACTATTTTCGCCTCAATCTCAATCTGAATCCGAGCTAGGATTTAGCGCGGTCAGCCAAGATCAGCAAATTTCACAACTGCGCGTTCCGCCGCACTCCATTGAGGCTGAGTCGAGTGTGCTGGGAGGCTTGCTGTTAGACAATTCGGCTTGGGATCGGATGGGCGACTTGCTCATTGACAACGATTTTTATCGACACGAACACAAGCTGATCTTTGGTGCCATTGCGACTTTGATCAACGGCTCTAAGCCTGCCGATGTCATCACGGTCTACGAGCATTTGCAGAACCAAGGCAAATCCGAAGGCATGGGTGGCTTGGGTTATTTGAATTCACTGGCCCAGTATGTGCCCAGTGCCAGCAACATTCGCCGTTATGCCGAAATTGTGCGAGAGCGTTCTATTCTGCGTAAATTGGTCACGGCCAGCGACGAAATTGCCACCAACGCCTTCAGCCCTCAGGGCCGAGCTGTTGAAAAAATCTTAGACGAGGCTGAACAAAAGATCTTCAACATCGGTGAAGAAGGCTCGCGCATGAAGCAGGGCTTTCAGTCCATGGACACCTTGGTGGTCGATCTCATGGACCGCGTGCAAGAAATGGCCGACAACCCCAACGACATCACGGGGGTGCCCACAGGTTTCTACGATTTAGACCGCATGACCTCAGGCTTGCAGGCTGGTGACTTGGTGGTGATCGCTGCGCGACCTTCAATGGGTAAGACGGCCTTTGCTATCAACATTGCCGAACATGTTGCGCTCAATGAAGGTTTGCCTGTGGCCGTGTTCTCCATGGAGATGGGCGCTGCGCAATTGGCAGTCCGTGTGGTGGGCTCCATTGGCCGAATTGACCAGGGTCACTTGCGCACCGGCAAGCTCTCCGATGAAGAATGGCCGCGACTCACAGATGCCATTGAAAGATTGCGAACGGTGTCACTGCACATTGATGAAACACCTGGCCTGACACCCAGTGAACTGCGCGCCAATGCGCGTCGCTTGGCTCGCAAGTGCGGTAAGTTGGGTTTGATTGTGGTTGACTACTTGCAACTCATGAGCGGCTCAGCAGGCTCTGATGGCGATAACCGCGCCACGGAGTTGGGCGAAATATCTCGGGGCCTCAAAATGTTGGCCAAAGAGTTGCAATGTCCGGTAATTGCTTTGTCACAGCTCAATCGTGGCGTTGAACAAAGAACCGACAAACGCCCCATGATGAGCGACTTGCGAGAGTCGGGCGCCATCGAGCAAGACGCCGACATCATCATGTTCATCTACCGTGATGACTACTACAACAAAGACTCCAAAGACCCAGGGGTGGCCGAGATCATCATTGGCAAGCAGCGCAATGGCCCCACAGGCGCCGTCCGCTTAACCTTCTTGAAGCCGCTCACTCGCTTTGAAAGCTTGGCATCGGGCGGCGACAGCGGCGATTATTGAAGCCGATACTTGCCTCCGCTTGTCGACCGCTGCGAATCAAAGTACCTCGCTGGCAAAGTCAGCCAGACGTGATCTTTCTCCGCGTGCCAATGTGATGTGGCCACCATGGGCCCAGCCTTTGAAGCGATCTACGGCGTAGGTGAGGCCCGAAGAGCCTTCGGTGAGGTAGGGCGTATCAATTTGTGCCAAGTTACCCATGCAGATGATTTTGGTGCCAGGGCCAGCACGAGTGATCAAAGTTTTCATCTGCTTGGGGGTTAAGTTTTGAGCCTCATCGATGATCACGTATTTGTTCATGAAGGTTCGACCCCGCATGAAGTTCATACTCTTGATTTTGATGCGGCTGCGAATCAATTCATTGGTGGCCGCACGGCCCCATTCGCCAGCATTGCCACCATCGCCTTTGGCCAAAAACTCTAAGTTGTCATCGAGGGCGCCCATCCAAGGACCCATTTTTTCTTCTTCGGTACCTGGTAGAAAACCAATGTCTTCCCCCACACTCACTGTAGCGCGGGTCATGATGATTTCGGTATAGCGTCGGTCGTCCAATACTTGGGTGAGTCCTGCTGCCAAGGCCATGAGTGTTTTGCCAGTGCCCGCAGTACCTGCCAGGGTGACAAAGTCAATTTCAGGGTCGGTGAGCATGTTCATGGCGAAGTTTTGCTCGCGATTGCGCGTTGTCACACCCCACACTGCATTTTTGGCATGACCAAAATCTTTGAGTGTTTTCAAAACGGCTGTTTTACCTCTGATCTCCGTCACGCGTGCATACAAGCTTGGCTCACCGGGTGCTTCTAGGAAGACAAACTGATTGATCAACAGACTAGGAACCAAGGGGCCGCTAAAACGGTAAAAGGTGTGGCTGCCTTGTTGCCAACTTTCAATGGCTTTTCCATGGCGATTCCAAAAGTCTGCAGGCAAAGCCAGTGCGCCTGAGTACATCAGGTCGCCATCTTCGAGAACCTTGTCGTTTTGATAGTCCTCTGCAGCCAGACCCAAAGCCCTAGCTTTGACGCGCATATTGATGTCTTTGGACACCAGCACCACCTCACGCGGCGCGTGCAGTTTGCCCAAGGCTTGCACCACGCCCAAAATTTGGTTATCGGCTTTGCCTTGCGGCAAGCTCATGGGCAAGCTGACATCCATGATTTGGGTTTGAAAGAACAGCTTGCCGCTGGCTTCAATGTGGCCTGTGCCGCTGAGGGGCAGACCCTTTTGCATGTCAGATTCTGGCGTGGCTGCCAGCGCATCGAGCGAGCGGCTGGTTTGGCGGGCGTTTCGAGCAACCTCTGTCATGCCTTTTTTGTGGCTGTCCAACTCTTCCAAAACAATCATGGGCAAGTAGATGTCGTGCTCTTCGAATTGGAACAGGCACATAGGGTCGTGCATCAGCACATTGGTGTCTAGCACAAACAGCTTGGTGGGGCCGTTGTTCTTTTTTATAGACTTTGTCTTTTTGGCAGAGTCAGGTATGGCAACTCTGGTGGCGGCGCTGGACGCAGAACTGGCGGTATGAACTTGGGGTGCTATCGCGATGTGTTCGTCGTGTGCCAAATCGTCATGCTGTTCGGCAGCTGATTTTTTGGCGTTTGATTTTTTAGCCGGCGCAGGGTGCCGTGCTGACGTCAGAGGAGGGGGCGAAGTTTTCTCAGATCTGAGGGTGTTTTGAGTGGCAAGCAAGGAAGCGCGCTGGGTAGGTGCGGGGGGCAGTGGCATAAATCAAGGCCTCAGTAGAAGATAGGAAATCGTTGTCGCAAAGAAAAAGCCGCCTTGAGACCGAGGCGGCTTTGGTTGAATTGGCAATGGGGCTGTGATTCAGCGACATGTTGCCATTATGCGGCTTTTTTCAGTGCCTTGACGGCTTTTAAAACATCTTCAACGTGTCCTGGCACTTTCAAGCCACGCCATTCTTCTTTGACCAAGCCATCGGGGCCAATAAGGAAGGTGCTGCGCTCGATGCCTTTGACTTTTTTGCCGTACATGATCTTGTTTTTGACCACGCCAAACATGTGGCACATTTTTTCTTCGGTGTCGGCAATCAATTCAAAGGGCAGTTCAAGTTTGGCTTTGAAATCGTCATGCGATTTCATGTTGTCGCGTGAAACACCAAAAACGGTAGCGCCGGCCTTGGTGAAGTCTTTGAATTTGTCTCTGAATTGCATGGCTTCAGTGGTGCAACCAGGCGTGTTGTCCTTCGGGTAGAAGTACAAAATCATGATTTTGCCGTTGTGAGATGTGTTTGAAACCTTGACTCCGCTTGTTGCGTTTGCTTCAAATTCAGGGAGGGGTTTATTAACAACGATCGCCATAGAACTAATCTCACGTATCAGAAATGAACCGCATGACCGACCAATCTCGGAAGGAGACCCGTCTGGCGGCAATTGAGTATTTTATCCTGAAACCTGTCTGTTTCTATATAGGGTTTAAATCAGTTCATCAACTTTGGCTCAGTCTGGTTGGGGAATCAGGGCCAAAACCACATGACGGCCTTCACCCGCCAGCACATTGAAAGTTCGGCAAGCCGCCCCGTTGTCCATGGTTTCCACCCCGATGCGCTTGTGAATCAAGCCCTGGATCAGTTTGGGGGCTGGAAATCGGATGCGTTTACCACTGCCAAAAATGACCAGTTCGGGACTGAAGGGCAGCAGTTCGTCAAAGGCCGCTTGGGAGAGGTTTTCAAAGGTGTCGGCAGACCATTTTTGAGGTCCTTGAACCGAGCACAAAACCAAGGGGCCGCTTTGCAGTTGTCCATTGACGACCACACCTTCATCGCTGTAACTTTGAATGGCGTAAGCGTTGCTGGCATCAGGATGGAGTTTCATGCGTTGGAGTTTCTAAAAAAGAGCCAGTTCTGTGGTCAAATTATAGGTTTTCCCAAGCGACAACACCCCTCGGAGGGATTTTGAAAAATATCCAAAAATCAGCCAAGCTCGCCAACGTTTGTTATGACATTCGCGGCCCCATCATGGACCGCGCCCGACAAATGGAGGAAGAGGGTCACAAAATCATCAAGCTCAACATCGGCAATTTGGCCGTGTTTGGTTTCGATGCGCCTGAGGAAATTCAGCAGGACATGATCCGCAACTTGCCCAATTCAGCAGGTTATTCAGACAGCAAGGGTATTTTTGGTGCACGCAAAGCGGTCATGCATGAGACCCAAAAACAGGGTATCAAGGGCGTCACCCTCGAAGATATCTATTTGGGCAATGGCGCAAGCGAATTGATCGTCATGGCCACCAATGCATTACTCGACAATGGCGACGAATTGCTTTTGCCAGCCCCCGACTATCCCTTGTGGACGGCGGCGGCCAGTTTGTCGGGTGCCACGCCGGTCCATTATGTGTGCAACGAGTCAGAGGGCTGGACCCCAGATTTGGCTGATATTCGGGCCAAAATCACGCCCAAAACCAAGGGGATTGTGGTCATCAACCCCAATAACCCCACCGGCGCCTTGTACAGCGATGACATTCTCATAGGTATCATCGATATTGCCAGAACCCATGGCCTGGTCATTTTTGCCGATGAGGTCTACGACAAAGTTTTGTACGACGGCATCAAACACACCCCCATTGCCAGCTTGAGCCAAGACGTTCTGACACTCACCTTCAACTCATTGTCCAAAAGTTACCGCTCATGTGGGTACCGTGCTGGTTGGATGATTGTCAGTGGCGACAAGCGTCCCGCAAGTGATTACATCGAAGGTTTGAACATGTTGTCCAACATGCGCCTTTGTGCCAATGTGCCTGGACAGTGGGCCATTCAAACAGCACTGGGTGGCCATCAGAGTATCAATGAGTTGGTCAATGAAGGTGGTCGTTTGCGCAAACAGCGCGATCTGGCCTACGAACTCATCAACGCCATTCCAGGCGTGTCCTGTGTCAAGCCTGTCGCAGCCCTTTACATGTTCCCAAGGCTTGATCCCAAGGTTTACCCCATCAAGGACGATCAACAATTTTTCCTTGAAATGTTGCAAGAAACCAAAGTGATGTTGGTGCAAGGGACGGGATTCAATTGGTCAGCACCCGATCACTTCCGAATTGTGTTCTTGCCCCATCTGGATGATTTGCGCGAGGCCATTGGGCGCATGGCCAAGTTTTTAGAAAAAGCGCGACAGCGCTTTGGTACAGCGGTCTAAGTGAGAAACAAATGAAACCGATTCAAGTTGGCCTGTTAGGCATGGGCACCGTTGGCAGTGGCACATTCAATGTGTTGCGTCGCAATCAAGAAGAAATTCAAAGGCGCGCAGGACGCGGTATTGAAATCACCATGGTGGCCGATTTAGATGTGGCCAAGGCGCAATCCTTGGTTGGACCTCAGATCAAAGTGGTCAGCGATGCGCGTCAAATCATTGCCAATCCCGAAATTGACATTGTGGTGGAGCTCATCGGGGGATATGGCATTGCCAAGAGCTTGGTTTTGGAAGCCATTGCGGCAGGTAAGCACGTGGTCACGGCCAACAAGGCATTGTTGGCGGTTCATGGCACAGAAATTTTTGCTGCAGCCCATGCCAAAGGCGTGATGGTGGCTTTTGAAGCCGCGGTGGCTGGTGGAATTCCCATCATCAAAGCTTTGCGTGAAGGGTTGACGGCCAACAGCATTCAGTGGGTGGCAGGCATCATCAATGGCACCACCAACTTCATCTTGTCTGAAATGCGCGACAAGGGGTTGGACTTTGATGTGGTGCTCAAAGAAGCGCAGCGACTGGGATATGCAGAAACCGATCCCACCTTCGACATTGAGGGTGTCGATGCTGCACACAAGGCCACACTCATGAGTGCCTTGGCTTTTGGTATTCCAGTTCAATTTGACAAAGCCTACATCGAAGGCATCACCAAACTGGGTGCAGCCGACATCAAATACGCTGAGCAGTTAGGGTATCGCATCAAATTGTTGGGTATTACCAAGCGCACGGATGCAGGGGTTGAGCTTCGTGTTCACCCCAGTTTGGTTCCCACTCAGCGCTTGATTGCCAATGTGGAAGGTGCCATGAATGCCGTCATGGTGCAAGGGGATGCCGTGGGAACTACCCTCTACTACGGCAAAGGCGCTGGCTCCGAGCCCACAGCCAGTGCGGTGATTGCCGATTTGGTCGACATCACTCGTTTGCATACGGCCGACCCGTTGAACCGGGTTCCGCACCTGGCCTTCCAACCCGATGCCATGAGCAGTTTGAAAATTTTGCCCATGGCCGATGTGGTCACCAGCTATTACCTGCGTCTGCGTGTGGCCGATGAGGCTGGCGTTCTGGCCAAAGTCACAGGCTTGTTGGCCGAAGCCAACATCAGCATCGATGCTGTGCTCCAGCGTGAAGCAGATCAGGTAAGCCATGCAGGTGAGAACCAAACAGATGTGATCATCCTCACGCACGACACGCGCGAAGGCAAGATGAACGACGTATTGGCGCAGATGCAAGCTTTGCCCACTGTGATGGCACCGATCACCAAAATTCGCAAGGAAGAGCTGAACTGATGCGATATTTGTCCACTCGCGGTCATGCAGATCGCAAAAGATTTTGCGAAATTTTGCTGGAAGGCTTGGCGCCCGATGGGGGCTTGTATCTGCCTGAAACATACCCGCAAATTTCGCCAGCGCAGCTGGGTCGTTTGCGTCAAGTGTTCAACACACAGGGCTATGCCGCATTGGCATACGAAGTTTTGTCTTTGTACATCGATGACATTCCTTCTGCCGACCTGCGTGCCTTGTGCGAGAAAACATACACCGAAGCCATTTTTGGCACGCCACAAATTGTGCCCCTGAAGCCCCTTCAAACCAAGGCTGCATTGGGTGCGACTGTTTACCTGCAAGCCCTCTCCAACGGCCCCACCTTGGCCTTCAAAGACATGGCCATGCAGTTGCTTGGCAATTTGTTTGAGTACGAACTCACACGTCGCCATGCCGAACTCAACATCTTGGGCGCTACCTCCGGCGATACAGGCAGCGCTGCCGAATACGCCATGCGTGGCAAAAAAGGGGTGAGGGTTTTCATGACCAGCCCTGAAGGCCGAATGAGCCCCTTTCAGCAAGCGCAAATGTTCAGCTTGCTCGATGCCAATATTCACAACATCGCCATTGAAGGGGTGTTCGACGATTGCCAAGACATTGTGAAGGCGGTCAGCAACGATTTGGAGTTCAAGCGCAAATACAAAATTGGCACGGTCAATTCCATCAATTGGGCACGCTTGTTGGCGCAGGTGGTTTACTACTTCGCGGGCTACTTTCAAGCCACCCAAAACGACACACAAAAAGTCAGCTTCAGTGTGCCAAGCGGCAACTTCGGCAATGTGTGTGCAGGACACGTTGCCCGCATGATGGGTTTGCCCATTGCGCACCTTGTGGTGGCCACCAATGAAAATGACGTGCTCGATGAGTTTTTCAAAACTGGTGTCTACCGTGTTCGCGGAACGGCCGATACGCACGAAACATCCAGCCCGTCCATGGACATTTCCAAAGCCAGCAACTTTGAACGCTTTGTGTTTGACTTGCTGCAGCGTGATGCAACGCGGGTGAAAAATTTATTTCACGACCAGTTGAGTCAAACCGGTCAATTTAATTTAAGGCAAGACCCGCTGTTTGCACACGCAAAAAGCCAATACGGTTTCTTAAGTGGCCGAAGCACCCATGCGGATCGTCTGAAAACCATTCAAGATGTTTATGCAGACAATCACATCATGATTGACACCCACACAGCCGATGGCCTGAAAGTGGCCGTGCCATTGGCGCAAGCTGACGTGCCCATGCTGGTACTTGAAACAGCTTTGCCAATCAAGTTTGCTGCCACTTTGGTGGAGGCCTTGGGCCGCGAACCAGACCGCCCTGCCAAATTCGAAGGCATCGAAGCCTTGCCCAAGCGTGTCTCGCTCATGCCCAAATCGGTAGATGCCGTGAAGGCTTACATTGTTCAGCATTGCGATTGAGTGACATGACTCTCGACAAGGCTGCCAAGCGTCCCCCCTTGATGTCTTTAGACGAAGCCCTGAGCTTGGTTTTGAAGGATCTAAACGTATTGACCCAAACCGATTGGGTCCATACTTTTGAAGCCGATGGCCGTGTTTTGTCAGAAGACCTGGTGTCTCAGCTGCAAGTGCCGCCTCAAGACAATTCTTCCATGGACGGCTACGCACTGCGCATTGAAGATGTCACTCAATTGGGCTCGCGTCTAAAAGTCACGCAAAGAATTCCTGCAGGTCACCATGGTCACGCCTTAGGGCAGGGTGAAGCTGCTCGCATTTTCACGGGTGCCCCCATTCCAGAAGGGGCCAATGCCGTGGTCATGCAAGAGGACACGCAAGCCTTGGAGGCTGCCAATTCTCAAACCGATATGCCAGAAGTTTTGATCAACACCATGCCTCTAGCGGGACAGTGGATTCGCCGCAGCGGTGAAGATGTTGCCAAGGGAGCCGTGGTGCTTTCCAAAGGTACCCGCCTGAATCCGGCAGGCTTGGGTTTGGCTGCAAGCATTGGCGCCGCCAAATTGAAAGTAACGCGCAAACCGCGGGTTGCCTTATTTTCAACTGGCGATGAACTGGTCATGCCCGGTGATGTATTGCCTGAAAACATGCGACCCGGCGCCATTTACAACTCCAATCGGTTTTTCTTGCGTGCCTTGTTGGTGCGGGCAGGCTGTGAGGTCACTGATCTGGGTATCGTGCCAGATCGATTCGATGCCACCTTGAAAGTGCTTAAAGATGCTGCAGATCGCCACGATTTGGTGTTAACCAGCGGTGGCGTATCGGTGGGGGAAGAAGACCATGTGAAGCCTGCCGTTGAGGCGCTGGGCGGTCTGAATTTGTGGCAAATTTCGATGAAGCCGGGCAAGCCTTTTGCGTTTGGTTTTCTTCAATCTCAGGCCACCCGTCACTCCGCCTATTTCATGGGTTTGCCCGGCAATCCTGTGTCGAGCTTTGTCACCTTCCAACTGTTGGTCAGACCTTTCTTGTTGGCCCTACAAGGTGTGAGTTCAGTTCAAGCAGAGCCGTTGCAAATGAGAGCAGACTTCAATTTGCCCAAGCCTGACAAACGCAGAGAATTTTTGCGTGTCAAACGCAATGCAAAGGGCGGTTTAGATTTATTTCCCAATCAAAGCTCTGGCGTTCTCACCTCCGTGGTTTGGGGCGATGGCGTGGTTGACAACGCTGGCTCAAACCCCATTCAATCTGGGGATGTGGTTCGCTTCTACCCTTTCTCGGAGTGGTTGCAATGAAAATCACGGTGCGTTACTTTGCGTCGCTGCGCGAGGCCATTGGCCAATCGCAGGAAGACCTTCATACATCCGCCAGCCGAGCTGGAGACGTGAGAGATGAATTGCTGGCGCGCGGGGGTGCTTATGCTTGCTTGAGTCGAGAGCGCTCAGTTCGAATGGCACTCAATCAGATCATGGTTGAAGAAGATGCGCTGCTTCAAGAGAATGCAGAGTTGGCTTTTTTTCCGCCAGTCACAGGCGGCTAAATCATGACGGCCCGAGTTGTCATACAAACTGAAGACTTCAATGTTTCACAGGTCTTAGATCAGTTGCGGGCTGGCGATTTGAGGGTTGGCGCTATTTGCAGTTTTGTGGGCACGGTGCGCGACACCCGTTTGCTTTCGGGTAAGGCTGCCGATGAAATTGTTTCAATGGCCCTTGAACACTATCCTGGGATGACGGAGTCTGCCATCGAAGCCATGATTGACGAAGCACATCAACGCTTTGATTTTTATCAAGCCCATGTCATTCACCGTGTGGGTGACTTAAAACCCGCCGATCAAATTGTCTTGGTGGCCGTAACCTCTGCCCATCGCGGCGAAAGTTTCAAGGCTTGTGAATTCCTCATGGATTACCTCAAAACGCAGGCGCCGTTTTGGAAAAAAGAAGCCACCCCAGAGGGTGCCAAGTGGGTTGACGCGCGGGTGAGTGACGACGAAGCGCTGGCGCGTTGGGGCATTCAATCTCGCAATCGAGGCTGAATCAGAGGCTGAATCAGAATCTGAAGGCCGTTTCAGTGCCTGTAGGTCGGGCGTTCAGATGGCGGCGATTCAAGGTGTTCAGCGCGCTGCGAGAAATCGGGCTGCTGCCACTGCGCCTTCTTCAAAGATTGCTCAATCAGGTGCAAGAGCCCATGCAGCAATGCGGCTTGTAAATTGAACTCACATGAGGCGCCGCTGGCGCTGTCGCCGCTTTTGTCTTGAAACAACAAAACCAAGCTGCCGCTGTTGTGAAGATTGAGTTGCACATCGGTGACCAACATGGGCGTCTCACCGAGCGGAAGCTTGCGATTCTCAGAAACAAATGGCGTGGAAAAATCTGCTTTGGCCAGAAATTTTTCACGTTTCAAATCAGCCAACATTTGCTGGGCTGTGGTGTCTGTGGCCATCACTTGAGGATCGCGCGCTTCGAGCCGAACCACAGAGGCTTGCAGGTGCGGCAGCAATCTCAGCGTCATGGCCCGAGTGAGCCAAAGTCTGAATTCTTGGTTGTCCTGATTGCTCACCCGTAGCGACAAGCGGTCTTGACGTTCGTCATACTGGACTGACATCTGGTGAATGTTCATGGGCTTATTTTAGGGCCAGAGTCGCTTTGTCAGACTCAATTGACTTAAGCACTTGAAAAATACCCTGATCGGCCCAAAATGAAGTGCATAGGAGATTCAAATGCGAATTGACAGACTCACCACGAAGTTTCAAGAAGCACTGGGCGATGCTCAAACCCTGGCCTTGGGCAAGGATCACGCTTACATCGATCCCGCCCACGTTTTATTGGCCATGCTGCAGCAGCAAGATGGCCCGAAAGCGCTGCTACAAAGGGCTGGCGTCAATATGACGTCTTTGATGTCTGCTGCCAATGCGGCTGTGGAGCGTTTGCCGCAGGTCACAGGTCAAGATCAGGTTCAGGTGGGTCCTGAATTGGTTAAGTTAATGCAGGCCGCCGAAAAAGAGTCCCTCAAAAGAGGCGATACATTCATCGCCAGTGAACTCTTTTTGTTGGCTTTGGCCGATGGCAAGTCTGAATTGTCCCGAACGGTCAAAGCTGCAGGCCTCAGTCGGCAAAGCTTAGAGACAGCCGTCGATGCCGTTAGAGGAGGGCAAAACGTGAACAGTGCCGAATCGGAGAGTCAGCGTGAGTCTCTCAAGAAATATTGTCTGGACTTAACTGAACGTGCGCGCATGGGCAAGCTCGACCCTGTGATTGGCCGCGATGATGAAATTCGACGCGCCATTCAGGTCTTACAACGCCGTACCAAAAACAATCCTGTGCTCATAGGTGAGCCTGGTGTCGGCAAAACCGCCATTGTGGAGGGCTTGGCTCAGCGCATTGTGGCGGGCGAGGTACCCGATTCGCTCAAGGGTAAGCGGGTCTTGTCTTTGGACATGGCGTCATTGCTTGCAGGCGCTAAGTTTCGAGGAGAGTTTGAGGAACGTCTGAAGTCAGTGCTCAGTGAGTTGGCCAAAGACGAAGGGCAGACCATTGTGTTCATTGATGAATTGCACACCATGGTGGGAGCAGGCAAAGCAGAAGGTGCCATGGATGCCGGCAACATGCTAAAGCCCGCTTTGGCACGGGGTGAGTTGCACTGCGTTGGTGCCACCACCTTAGATGAATACCGCAAATACATCGAAAAAGACGCAGCCCTTGAGCGGCGATTCCAAAAGATTTTGGTGGGTGAGCCAAGCGTCGAAGCCACCATTGCCATCTTGCGCGGTTTGCAAGAAAAATACGAAATTCACCATGGTGTCGACATCACAGACCCGGCCATTGTGGCGGCAGCCGAACTGAGTCACCGCTACATCACTGACCGGTTTTTGCCCGACAAAGCCATCGATTTGATTGACGAAGCAGCTTCCAAAATCAAAATTGAAATTGATTCAAAGCCAGAGGTCATCGACAAACTAGACAGGCGTCTGATTCAACTTCAGATTGAACGCGAAGCGGTGAAAAAAGAAACCGATGAGGCTTCACAAAAAAGATTGAGTCTGATTGAAGAAGAAATCGCTAGCTTGAAAAAAGAAGCCGCCGATTTAGAAGAAATTTGGAAGACCGAAAAAGCGCAAGCGCAGGGCAGTCAAAATGTGCGCGAAAAAATTGACCAGTTGCGTCAGCAAATTGAAGAGCTGACCCGCAAAGGCGACTTCAACAAAGTGGCGGAGTTGCAATACGGCAAATTGCCTGAGCTAGAAAAGCTACTCAAAGAAACCCAAGCCAATGAACTCAATCCTGCCGCAGGTTCTGCGCCGCGCTTGCTTCGCACCCAAGTGGGTGCAGAAGAAATTGCTGAAGTGGTCAGCCGTGCCACCGGTATTCCTGTCTCCAAAATGATGCAGGGTGAACGCGAAAAATTGCTTCAAATGGAAGTCAAGTTGCACGAACGGGTGGTGGGTCAAGATGAGGCCATTGCAGCTGTGTCACATGCCATTCGCCGCTCACGTTCAGGCTTGTCAGACCCCCAAAGGCCGACCGGGTCCTTCTTATTTCTAGGGCCTACTGGGGTTGGCAAAACCGAGTTGTGCAAAGCACTGGCAGGTTTCTTGTTCGACAGTGAAGACCACCTCATTCGCATCGATATGAGTGAGTTCATGGAAAAGCATTCGGTGGCTCGACTGATTGGAGCGCCTCCAGGTTATGTGGGCTATGAAGAAGGGGGTTACTTGACCGAGGCTGTTCGTCGCAAGCCTTATTCCGTGCTGCTCTTGGATGAGATTGAGAAAGCCCACCCTGATGTTTTCAATGTGCTCTTGCAGGTGTTGGACGATGGCCGCCTGACCGATGGTCAAGGCCGCACGGTGGACTTCAAAAATACCGTCATTGTGATGACCTCCAACATTGGCTCGCATCTGATTCAAGCCATGGTGGGGGAGCCCAATGAGGATATCAAAGACGCGGTTTGGGGTGAGCTTAAAAATCACTTCCGTCCTGAATTTTTAAATCGCATCGACGAAACGGTGGTGTTCCACAGTTTGGATGCCAAACACATTGAATCGATTGCCAAAATTCAATTGAAAATATTGGAAGCCCGTTTGGCCAAGATGGATCTGCAGTTAGAAGTTTCAGCCGCTGCTTTGGCCGAGTTGGCCAAGGTGGGTTTTGATCCTGTTTTTGGTGCCCGTCCCCTGAAGCGCGCCGTTCAGCAAAGGATCGAAAATCCCTTGTCCAAAATGTTGTTGGAAGGCAAGTTCTTGCCCAAATCGGTCATTCCGGTGGATGTCGACCCCGTCAAGGATCCAGGCGTCTTTAAATTCGACCGGATTGTGAATTAAAGACGCAAGCACAGCCGTCTCACATGGCGCTTTGAAAGTATCATGCGGCCTTCACTACTTGAGGCTGTATGAGCAATCAAAACGTCAATCAGAAAGAAGCTGCCAAACCTGCCCAAATGGGTGGCCACCTCTTGGTCGAGTGCCTCATTGCTCAGGGTGTGACCCATGCTTTTGGGGTTCCTGGCGAAAGTTACTTGGCAGTCTTGGATGGTTTTCACAAGTACCAAGATCAAATTCAATTTGTCACTTGTCGGCAGGAGGGCGGTGCTGCCTTCATGGCAGACGCTCAAGGCCGTTTAACGGGCCGTCCTGGCGTTTGTTTCGTCACACGTGGGCCTGGGGCTACCAATGCCTCCATTGGCGTCCATACGGCATTTCAAGACTCAACCCCCATGGTTTTGTTTGTGGGCGATGTGGCCTCAGACACCCGCGACCGAGAAGCCTTTCAAGAAGTCGACTTTTGTGCCTTCTTTGGCCCCAGCACCAAGGGCATGGCCAAGCGCGTAGAAAGAATTGACGATGCCAAGCGCATTCCAGAGTATGTTGCTCGTGCTTTTTCGACAGCCATGAATGGCCGGCCAGGCCCGGTGGTATTGGTGCTGCCTGAGGACATGCTGACTCACGAGGTGTCACAAAGGCCGCTACCGAAACTGGAGCCCGTTGAAGCTTGGAGCGATCCTGGCAGCTTGCGACAGCTGCGTGAGATGCTGTTGTCTGCGCAAAAGCCCTTTGTGATTGCAGGCGGCGGAGCTTGGACCACTCAGTCTGCCCAAGCCCTTCAAAGATTTGCTGAAAATTGGCAGTTGCCAGTGGGCAATGCGTTTCGCTTTCAAGACACCTTTGACAATTTCCACCCCCTTTATGCCGGTGATGTCGGAATTGGCATCAACCCTAAACTTGCGCAGCGCATCAAAGAAAGCGACTTGATCATTGCCATAGGGCCGCGCTTGGGAGAGATGACCACCAGTGGCTATACATTGCTTGAAGTGCCCAAACCCAAGCAAAAGTTGGTGCATATCCATGCCAGTGCAGAAGAGCTCAATCGGGTGTACCACGCCGATTTGGCCATTTGCGCCACCATGAATGCCGCGGCTAGGAGTTTGGAAGTCTTGACCGCGCCCCCAAGCGTGCCATGGTCCGATTGGGCGCTTCAAGCCAATGCCGATTACCAGGCCAATACGCAAGCGCAAGCTTTGGCTGGCTTGCCTGCAGACTCTGCCAACGGTCTTGTGAATATGCCAGAAGTGGTGGCCGCTTTACAGCGTCATTTACCGGCAGATGCCGTACTCACCAATGGCGCGGGAAATTTTGCCAGTTGGGTTCACCGGTATTACAAACACCATGGCTTGAGCAAGGGTCACAAAACACAATTGGCGCCCACCGTTGGCGCCATGGGCTACGGCGTGCCTGCAGGCGTTGCTGCTTCGGTGCTGACTGGGCGTGTCGCCTTCACCATTGCAGGTGACGGCGACTTTCTGATGAACGGGCAGGAGTTGGCCACGGCCACGCAGCATGGTGCCAAATCAATTGTGGTACTTCTGAACAATGGCATGTATGGCACGATCAGGATGCATCAGGAAAGAGACTTTCCGACCCACAATATGGGCTCCAATTTGAACAACCCCCACTTTGCCAACTTGGCCAAAGCCTATGGCTATGAGGGCATTCGAATTTCGAAAACGGAAGAGTTTGAGCCTGCCTTGATTGAGGCATTGGCGCGCAATCAAGGTACCTTGATTGAAATCATGCTTGACCCAGAAGTCATCACCACACGCGGTACTTTGTCGGCCATCACGCAGAATGCATTGAAGACCCAGTGAGCGTCTGAGTATGCATAAAAAAAGCCGGGGTGACCCGGCTTTTTTCATTGGAGAAACACTGAATTATTTCAAGTGCTTGCCAATCAAGCCAGCCAATTCAAACATGGTGACTTGTGCTTTACCGAACACTGCTTTGAGTTTGTCATCGGCGTTGATGTTGCGCTTGTTGACTTTGTCTTGCAGGCCGTGCTTCTTGATGTAGACCCACAACTTGCTCACGACTTCTGTGCGTGGCAGTGGAGCTGCACCCACCACAGCAGCCAATGCGGCGCTAGGTGTCAAAGCCTTCATGAAAGCCGCATTAGGTGTGCGCTTTTTAGCGGGGGCTTTTTTGGCTGCTGGCTTTTTAGCTGGAGCAGCTTTCTTGGCTGGCGCAGCTTTTTTAGCTGGAGCAGCCTTCTTAGCAGGAGCAGCTTTTTTAGCTGCGGGTTTTTTGGCGGGTGCTGCCTTCTTTGCAGGAGCAGCTTTTTTTGCCGGGGTCTTTTTTGCAGTTGCCATTTTAAAAATTCCTTAAGTCGGAAGTTGGTTCGCAGCCGGAAACTTATTTATCCGGCTGAGCGCATGCTACTGGAGAAACACGCTGTTTCCAAGGGGAGAAGAAGATTTTTTCCCCTCGCTGTTGTAGATATCCCTCTCGTGGCGAATTCAAATTTGACAGACTTGCAAGCTTGGCGTTTTGAAACGGTGTTGGCTGCAGTACGTGATGACGAAATTAAATTTCGCAATGCGGAAAATGATATTGTTGCAACGCATCATTTTTTCTCAATATGAGAGATGAAATTTCTTAATGAGAAATAATAAGACTAACTATATGATTTTTATGTAAAAAATAATTGTCTTATATAAGACATAAGATAATTTAAAGTCTTATACAAGACATAAAATTTCCACCAGTGCCAAAGATTTCAAGGAATGACTTGGCCTCAACCTCAACCACACTGAAGGAAATTGCAATGCCACAAAATATCGTTGAACAACTGAGCCGGGAACAACAAATTGCCGCTCTGGAGAAAGATTGGGCCACCAACCCCCGTTGGAAAGGCATCAAGCGCGGCTATTCTGCTGCAGACGTCGTGCGTTTGCGCGGTTCATTTCCCATCGAGCACACACTGGCCCGCCGCGGAGCAGAAAAGCTCTGGGACTTGCTTCACACCGAAGACTATGTCAATTGCTTGGGTGCGCTCACGGGTGGACAAGCCATGCAACAAGTGAAGGCTGGTATCAAAGCCATCTACTTGTCGGGTTGGCAGGTTGCTGCAGACAACAACTCTTATGCTTCGATGTACCCCGACCAATCTTTGTATCCCGTGGACTCGGTGCCAAAGGTTGTTGAGCGCATCAACAACAGCTTCCGCCGTGCTGACGAAATTCAATGGTCCAAAGGGACCAACCCTGGCGACAAAGATTACACAGACTACTTCGCGCCCATCGTGGCCGATGCTGAAGCCGGTTTCGGTGGTGTGTTGAATGCCTTCGAATTGATGAAGGCCATGATTGCAGCAGGTGCTGGCGGTGTTCACTTTGAAGACCAATTGGCTTCTGTGAAAAAGTGTGGTCACATGGGCGGCAAGGTCTTGGTGCCGACCATTGAGGCGTGCCAAAAATTGATTGCAGCCCGCATGGCTGCTGACGTTTGCGGCGTTCCTACTTTGGTCATTGCACGCACCGATGCGGAAGCGGCTGACTTGCTCACCAGCGACTATGACGAAAACGACAAGCCTTTCCTCACAGGCGAACGCACTGCAGAGGGGTTCTATAAAACCAACAAGGGCATGGCGCAGGCCATCAGCCGCGCCGTGGCCTATGCCGAGTACGCCGACTTGGTGTGGTGCGAAACAGGTACCCCTGATTTGGAATTTGCGCGCAAGTTTGCAGAAGCTGTTCACAAGAAGCACCCAGGCAAATTGTTGGCCTACAACTGCTCACCCTCATTCAACTGGAAGAAAAACTTGGACGATGCCACCATTGCCAAATTCCAGAGAGAGCTTGGCGCCATGGGTTACAAGTACCAGTTCATCACTTTGGCTGGCATTCACTCCATGTGGTACAACATGTTTGACTTGGCGCAAGCCTACGTTCAACGCGGCATGTCTGCCTACGTCGAGAAGGTGCAAGAGCCCGAATTTGCAGCGCGCGATCGAGGTTACTCTTTTGTGTCGCATCAGCAAGAAGTGGGCACCGGGTACTTCGACGAAGTGACCACCGTCATACAAGGTGGCCGCTCCAGCGTGACGGCTTTGACCGGTTCTACCGAAGAAGAACAGTTCCACTGATCGAAAAACAGCTCAGGCACAGCGTAAAATCTGGCCTGAGCGTTTGAAGACGCGGCAAATGCCGCGTTTTTCATGTCTGGCGCCTTCAGGGCGCCTTCCTTTTTTCTAGTTCGAACATGGTTCAGATCACACTTCCAGACGGTTCTTTGCGTGAGTTTCCCGGTCCCGTGACTGTGGCAGACGTTGCCGCCTCTATTGGCGCAGGCCTGGCCAAAGCTGCCTTGGCAGGCAAGGTGGATGGCAAAGTGGTTGACACGAGTTTCACCATTGCTGCCAATGCCCAATTGGCCATTGTCACTGCCAAAGATGCGGATGGCCTCGAAGTGGTTCGCCATTCAACCGCGCACTTGCTGGCCTATGCCGTCAAAGATTTGTATCCTGAAGCACAAGTCACCATCGGCCCCGTCATTGAGAACGGTTTTTATTACGACTTTTCATACAGCCGTCCGTTCACGCTGGACGATTTGGCGGCCATTGAAAAGCGCATGACCGAATTGGCCAACAAAGACGAGCCTGTGGTTCGACGGGTGTTGCCGCGCGATGAAGCTGTCACGTACTTCAAAGGTTTGGGCGAACACTACAAGGCTGAAATCATCGGCAGCATTCCCTCCAACGAAGATGTGAGCTTGTACAAAGAGGGTGCATTCGAAGACTTGTGTCGCGGACCCCACGTGCCCAGCACTGGCAAGCTCAAGCATTTCAAACTCATGAAGGTGGCCGGTGCTTACTGGCGCGGCGACAGCAAAAACGAAATGTTGCAGCGCATATACGGCACTGCCTGGACCAGCAAAGACGATTTGCAAAACTACCTCACCCAATTGGAAGAGGCAGAAAAGCGCGATCACCGCAAATTAGGCCGTGAGCTTGACTTGTTTCACATTGATGAGCACGCACCTGGCTTGGTGTTCTGGCATCCCAAGGGCTGGTCTGTATGGCAGAAGGTGGAGCAGTACATGCGTTCGGTCTACCAAGACAACGGTTACCAAGAAGTCAAAGGTCCGCAAATCATTGACAAGTCCTTGTGGGAAAAAACGGGCCATTGGGACAAGTACCGTGACAACATGTTCACCACAGAGTCTGAAAAGCGTGACTACGCTTTGAAGCCCATGAACTGTCCCGGCCACATCTTGATTTTCAAGCAAGGCATGAAGAGCTACCGCGATTTGCCTTTGCGCTATGGCGAATTTGGTCAATGCCACCGCAATGAACCTACTGGCGGCTTGCACGGCATCATGCGTGTGAGGGGCTTCACCCAAGACGATGGCCACATCTTTTGTACTGAAGATCAAATCTTGGCTGAAAGTGTCAACTTCACCACGCTTTTGCAAAAGGTCTACAAAGACTTTGGCTTTACCGACATCATTTACAAAGTGGCTACGCGCCCAGCGCAGCGCATTGGCTCCGATGAAATTTGGGACAAGGCTGAGCACGCGCTGATGGAAAGCTTGCGTGCGTCCAGCTGTGATTTCGAAATTGCCCCCGGTGACGGTGCTTTCTATGGCCCCAAAATTGAATACACCCTGAAAGACGCCATTGGCCGTCAGTGGCAGTGCGGCACCATCCAGGTCGACTTTTCCATGGCTGAGCGCTTGGATGCCGAGTATGTGGGGGAGGACGGCAATCGCCATCGGCCCGTCATGTTGCACCGTGCCATTGTGGGTAGCATGGAGCGATTCATCGGTATTTTGATCGAGCAACATGCTGGCGCCTTGCCCGTTTGGCTGGCGCCCATCCAAGTCGTGGTGTGCAACATTACCGATTCCCAGGCCGATTACTGTCGCGAAATTGCCCAAAAAATGCAAAAACTGGCGGGAAATCAAGGCCTTAGGGTCGATTTAGACCTCCGGAACGAGAAAATCACGTATAAAATACGCGAGCATTCATTGCAGA
>Ga0214921_10001605_pt1 | contig 38060 bp, 38 predicted proteins | sample LL1505_MetaG_FD_177992 | JGI IMG/M metagenome (GOLD analysis project Ga0214921, IMG submission 177992) | Freshwater microbial communities from Lake Lanier, Atlanta, Georgia, United States - LL-1505 | ecosystem: Environmental > Aquatic > Freshwater > Lake | place: USA: Georgia | collected...
GTACAGGACCGACAGGATGTACAGGACCAACTGGTCAAGCAAGTACAGGCCCAACTGGATGTACAGGCCCAACTGGTGAAGCAAGTACAGGACCGACAGGATGTACAGGACCAACTGGTCAAGCAAGTACAGGACCGACAGGATGTACAGGACCAACTGGTCAAGCAAGTACAGGACCGACAGGATGTACAGGACCAACTGGTGAAGCAAGTACAGGACCAACTGGTTATACAGGACCAACTGGTGAAGCAAGTACAGGACCAACTGGTTATACAGGACCAACTGGTCAAGCAAGTACAGGCCCAACTGGATGTACAGGCCCAACTGGTGAAGCAAGTACAGGACCGACAGGATGTACAGGCCCAACTGGTGAAGCAAGTACAGGACCGACAGGATGTACAGGACCAACTGGTCAAGCAAGTACAGGACCGACAGGATGTACAGGACCAACTGGTCAAGCAAGTACAGTCGCAGGACCAACTGGATATACAGGCCCAACTGGTCCTTCACTTAATATAACAGGTCCAAACACTGGGTCAATTGTATTAACTGATCCAAATGACACAAGTAAGATTTATTATAATAACGTATTAAGTGTTGAAAAAACAACTGATATTATTGATTCTTATTATATAAACTCAAAGGGAAGTATTATTCCATCAGAAAATGTTTTATTTTCATTAGGAAGTTTAGAATATAGATGGAAGGATTTTTATTTAGGACCAGGTACTATTTTTATTTCTAGTCCTACAGGAACAACTGGAGCCACGATTGGTAGTGATTTACAAGGCATAGCATATGCTCAATATGGTTTTGCTGCACCATTTTTAAATGTTGGTCCTGCAATAGAAACAGATGGTGCAGTAGGAGGTTGGCAAATTTATGGAACGGGTATTACAGGCCCAAGTGGTACTTTTCAAATAACTGATTTACGAGCAATAATAAATACACCTTCTGGACCAACAGGACAGTCATATTCATTAATTTTTGGAAAATCGGGACCGACTGGTTACACAGGCCCAACGGGTAATACTGGTCCAACTGGTTATACAGGTCCAACTGGGCAGGCAGGTACTTTTGCATTAACAGGAAGTGCTTTTTCAAATTACATTTACTGGAATGGCACCCAATGGGTAGTAGGTAGTACTAAAGTCAGTATTGGTAATAATGCAGGTAATAATCAACTAGATAATGCAGTTGCAATTGGTACTAATGCAGGTTTTACTGGCCAAAAAGAAAATGCAGTTGCAATGGGTACTAATGCAGGGTTTTCTAGTCAAGGGACTTTTGCAGTTGCAATTGGTAATAGTGCAGGGTTTACTGGTCAACAACGTGATGCAGTTGCAATTGGTAATGAAGCCGGTAGAAATGGTCAAAAAAATTATGCAATAGCAATGGGTTATGAAGCAGGTGAAACTAATCAACAAGGTAATGCAGTTGCAATTGGTGTACAAGCAGGTAATACTAATCAACAACAATTTGCAGTTGCAATGGGTTTTGGAGCAGGTTATTCTAGTCAACAAGGTAGTGCAGTTGCAATTGGTTATAACGCAGGTCAAACTAGTCAACAAGGTGATGCAATTGCAATTGGTGGTGTTGCAGGGTATTCTAATCAAGGGACTTTTGCAGTTGCAATTGGTAAAGATGCAGGTCAAAATAGTCAACAAACTACTGCGGTTGCAATTGGTTATGGAGCAGGTAAAAATAGTCAAGGAGATAATGCAGTTGCAATTGGTAAAGATGCAGGTTTTACTGGTCAACAAAGTAATGCAGTTGCAATGGGTACTAACGCAGGTAAAACTAACCAAGGAACAGGATCAGTTGCAATTGGTGGGTTTGCAGGTAATAGTAATCAAGGAGATTATTCAGTTGCAATTGGGCATCAAGCAGGGTTTACTGGTCAACAAAATTATGTAGTTGCAATGGGTTATCAAGCAGGTTGTACTGGTCAACGAACTAATGCAGTTGCAATTGGTTATCAAGCAGGTTGTTTTGATCAACGAGGTGGAGCAATTGCAATTGGTAATAATGCAGGTTTTAATAGTCAACAAAGTTTTGCAGTTGCAATTGGTCCTCAAGCTGGCCAAAGTAGTCAACAACCCACTGCGGTTGCAATTGGTAATAGAGCAGGTAGTTCTAGTCAAGCAACAGGAGCAGTTGCAATTGGTAGGTTTGCAGGTAATTCTAGTCAACAAGTTTCTGGAGTTGCAATTGGTAATGAAGCAGGTGAAACTAACCAAGGAACTGCATCAGTTGCAATTGGTTTGTTTGCAGGTAATAGTAATCAAGGACAATATGCAGTTGCAATTGGTACTAATGCAGGTTATACTAATCAAGCTGCAGGTAGTATTGCTTTGAATGCAACTAATAACGAACTAAATCCAGGTAATACTGGATTTTTTGTTAATCCTATTCGCGAAACTGGCTCGCAATATGCATTAAATTATAATCCAACCACAAAAGAAATAACTTATTCACTTTCATTAACTGGTGCTACAGGTCCAACAGGTCCAACGGGTCAAGCAAGCACAGTCGCAGGCCCAACTGGTAATACTGGTCCAACGGGTAAAGCAAGCACAGTCGCAGGCCCAACTGGTAATACTGGTCCAACGGGTCAAGCAAGCACAGTCGCAGGCCCAACTGGTAATACTGGTCCAACGGGTCAAGCAAGCACAGGACCAACAGGACCAACAGGCGTAGCAATTTCTTTTTTAGGTTTTACTGCGACCACTACTGGAAGTACACTAGATGGAACTGCGGTTTTAGGAACTGTAACTACTACGAATACAACATCTACTGAAAAAGTATTAATCCTTGCAAATGTTGGAGTAAAAGATTCAAATAAAAGTGATATACTTGGTACTATTTTAAGATATACTGGTGCTGCTGGTTCTAGTAGTTATTTTAATTTAGCCAGTCAAACAACCCAAACATCATTAACTTCATTTTTGACTATTAATAATAGCTTAAGTTACGTAAGTGGGGATGCTGGTGGTGGTGGTGGGATGTTAACTGCCTCATATATAGATACTCCAGGATCAAACACCTCCGTAAGTTATATTTTTTATATAAACCATGCCTCTGGTGGCACTATAAATATAACTCCTGCAACCATATCTCTATTAAAAATTTCCCCATAAAAACAAAATTAAAAATAAAATAAATAATATAATACTTATTTTGTTTTGTAAATCATTACTAAGGCGTATATTTCAACATTTGTTCAATATATTTCTTATCATAAAATCCAATTCTAGTAGTTCTATCCCATGTACTATAATTTATTAGAACGCGCTCATCTTCCACTACAATACTCAAACAATATTCAATGGGCTCTCCTTCAAATTTGAAAGGAGCCGAATATCTCAACAGTTTCATTTTCTCATCAAAAACAACAATCATATGATAATAATGTCTAGGACTTTCATACGACACAACGTGCGCAACAAACCAAATTTCGATTTCTTCGTAGGTAATTGCGAAACTACCGCTGTTGTTGGTTGTTTGTTTAACGTATTTAAATCCGCAGCTCGAACCACGAATGTGAGAAAATATTCTAGGCATTGTTTTTTGCTCCACAACTTCAATATTTTTTGTTTGCTGATCCAATTTACAAATTTGTAAAGGAAACCATTTATAAACAATATGTGTTGAATTATGATAATCAACAAGGACCCAATTTTTTTCACAGTCTGACTTGTTAAAGTTCTGGTTCAATTCAATAGGTTTCAATTTATTACTAGTCCCAACATCATATTTACCAGAAACTATTCCCAAAAAACCATTGTCGTGTAATCCTGTACCAATAAATAACACATCGCTGCTGTTGACATCATTGAAAATTTTAATATCTTCTATACCAATATATTTTTTATTATCAAAATACAACTCAAAATTTTTACAAGAAACAAATTCTAAATTTTTGTCTAATTCTACTAACTTGTTTATCGTAATAATATGTTTATCACAATTTTTATAAGAACCATTTTCAGTAATATAATAATTAACATAACGTACATTCATTAAATAACTCTTTTCTTTGTTATGGTCACTCGTATTTTTATGGATCAAGCAACTAGAGGAAGAACGAAATTCAACATCTTCATTATTTATTTTAATAATAACTTTGTCATCTGCAACACTTTTGTGATAAGGAACCAAAATATCTTTGTAAAATTTCATATTGTTTAACAAGTTATTATTAATATTATCATCACAAGAATTATTTAAAATAGTAATTACTTCATCATTAATTTTATTAATACCCAAATAAGATGCAATAATAGAAAATTCATAATCTAATTTGTAAGTATAAACATCATTGTATAAAAACAAATAATCATCACGAAAAATATTTTTTTTTAAAATTTCTTTTGCTAGCTTATAAAAATGAAAACTTAATTTATGTTTTGATATAATTCTATAATGCATTACAATTTCGTACAAATTTTCAAGTCTTTCAGGCAAGATGTCAAAACATTCAAGCCAATAATATATAGCATCATTCATTTTACCCAAAGATTTGTAACATTGACCAATGTTGAAACTACTATACCAGATTTCTTGAACCCAACCACCACATTCTATTCTTTTTTTATATGTTTCAATAGCATTTTTATATTGTCCAATATTCATATAAGAATTTGCAAGATAAAAGTAATATCGCGTTGCATTTTCAGGTTCATCCTCCACTCCTTTTTTCAATAGACGAATATCCCTTTCATATTTATCACTTTTAGCACCACCATCACCAATATCAAGAATGAATAATTCATCTTTGTTAAAGAGTTTACTTTTTGCACCACCTGGTGTATTAATATATTCATGGGTAACTCCCGTATAACTACAGAGCCCATTGTTACGAACAATTCGAACATTTTGATAATAAAAATTTTCACTGCCTTGTAAAATATATAAAAAATCATAGTCCCATAGTTGAATTTTATCGAAATTTCTTGCATCTAAAATCATATCAGCATCTAAAAAGAGAACAAAATCTGACATTCCAGGACAAGCTTTCAATGCAACGTTCCTGTTATGAGCAAAGTCTTTGAATGGTTCATGGATTATTTTGCCTGGTATATTTTTTTCAAGAAAAAAATTATAAATTATTTCTACTGTATCATCTGTTGAACCAGTATCACAAATACAATAAGCATCAATAATGGGCAATACTGACTGTAATAATCTTAAAATCACTTTGCTTTCATTTTTAACAATCATATTTAAACATATTGTAGGTTTATTGGTCATATTGTTAATATTTATAATTATTAAATTTTAAGTTTTATTTTGTTATAATATTATAATATACTAATAATAGTAATATGGCTAATACAAGATTTTTTTATGACCCATGTAGAACAAAAAAACAATTACAGCAAGCAACAGGTCCTGGAAGATATATATTAGACGTACCAGGAAATGGGTCTCATCCATGTTATATTGAAGATCCACAAATTATTATACAAAAATGGGGCGCCAATCTGAGAACAAATACTATTAATTTGGAAAGTGATTTAATGGGTGTAAATAAGCCTTTAAGTAGAGATTGTTTAGGAAAAGATAACTATCAAAATTATAATGTTCCTAATCAAGCTATTCAATATCCTAATTGTAATAATTTATACACCGAACAATCTAGAGCAACTAATCCAGCATGGTGGTATCGTGATTTAGAACAAGTCGACTGGTATTATCCGCCTTTAAATCCACAAGAAAATACATGTTATCCTTTTGAAACTAATTTGAGTACAAGAATATTAGAAAAAGACTATTTTACTCCAAAAAGAGATTGTGTAGTGAATGAAACAAATAACTATTTACCAACTAGTTTTAATTTGATTAAAGGGGGTTTTGTAGGTGGACCAAATAGTTGTATTACAACAAATTCTTGTCAATTTATAAAATAATATAATAATTTTAAAATAATAATAATTATTATATATAAATATGGAGATAGCCATTCCTTTAATAGCATTAGGTGGAATGTATGTAGTATCAAATCAAAACAATAATACAAATTGTCAAAAATCTAGTAATAAAAATTCATATCCAAATCAAAAACAAGAAAACTTTACAAATATGGGAAGACCATCCAATTATTTACCTAATAATATTATTCCTGCTCAAAATTATCCAGTAGAAAATTTAAATGAAGTTGCAGATAATGTAAATAAATATTCAAATCCTAATACTGCTACAGATAGGTACTTTAATCAAAATGCCTATGAACAAAAAGAGAGAAAAGGAGTTAGTGTGGGTCAAGAAATTCAACAAATATATTCATTAACTGGTAATTATTTAGATAGTAAACAATTTAAGCACAACAATATGGTTCCTTTTGTTGGAGGTAAAATGAGAGGTTATACATACGACACAAAATTGGCTGAAGTAATTTTAGATAATATGGTAGGTAGTGGGTCACAAGAAATCAAAAAAATAGAACAAGCGCCGTTGTTCAAACCAGAACCAAATATGAATTGGGCATATGGTACACCTAATAACAGTGATTTTTTTCAATCTCGTGTATATCCTGCTATGAAAAACAATAATGTTAAACCATTTGATTCTTTATATGTAGGACCAGGGTTAGATCAAGGTTATGGCGTAAATGGTAGTAATGGTTTTAATGCTGGCATGGAAGCACGAGACAAATGGTTGCCATATACAGTAGACCAGTTACGTGTTGCTACAAATCCAAAATTAGAGTATGAATTGACAAATCATGAAGGTCCTGCTGAGTCAGTAATAAAAAATGTGGGAATTTTAGGACGAGTAGAGAAACAGCGTCCAGATGCATTTTTCATCAATACACAAGATCGTTGGTTTACAACGACTGGTGCAGAAAAAGGCGAACGTTTACGGCCTATTGAGGAGATGGGTGTTATTAGAAGAAATGATATTAAAACTGATTACGTTGGTCCAGCTGGAACAGTTGATCACCAAGCTACTGTTGCTCCATCTAATTTTGAACCAAGTAAAAGGGTAAACTTACCTGGAAATGATATAAATCATTCAAATGCAGTTGGTCGTGGACCAGTAAATGAGAAAAGAATTGAAAGCTTTTCAAATACACCAAATAATAGATCAACTGTTAAACAGCCACAAACTATGCGCAGTGGGTTTAGTAGTGCTGTTGGCGCAGTAATAGCACCTTTGATGGATGTTTTAAGGCCATCAAGAAAAGAAGAAATTATGGGAAATGTAAGAATTTATGGAGATGCAGCGCCTGTTGTTCCTAATGGATATGTGATTAATCCACTAGATGCGACACCTACAACTGTAAAAGAAACTACTTTGTATTCACCTCAGTTCAATATTAGTAATCAAAAAGAGAGCTTGTATGTAAATAACTATACGCCAATGGATTTAACACAAAGAGATACAACTAGTTGTAATTATATGGGTTCTTCTGGCGGTCAAGCAACTCAATATGGTGATATGAATTACGAGGCGGCATATATGCAACATAATAATGATATTAAATCATCTACTATTGGCAACAGACCAAATCAAGGTGGTACACAAATGTTTAATCAACAAATGAATTTGACCACTATTAAAAGTGATGTCGATCGACTAGATGGACGTATTAATCCAGCGTATTCACACGTATCACAAAGACCTCCTTCAGTAAATACATACGGTGCAGTGAGAGTACCACAATACTATAACGAATGTGCTGGTTGTGATAGAATACAACCAGATATTTTGGATGCTTTCCGTTCAAATCCATATACATTTTCATTGACAAATAGTGTCTAGCTTCCACCTTTTCCACCTTTAGAAAAGGTTGAAAAGGTTGAAAGGTGCGTTTAAATATTAACATTCCATTTTATATTTTTTTCTTTAGACAATATATAAAATGTCCAAAGTCTCTTTTTCTCGTGAGTTACTAGGAACTGTCCGCTTTGTTTTTGATAAAACCAAAAGTCGTACTTTGAATGCAACACAGGCTTATGATACCAGCCCAAGTCAGATAGTTTTGGCTAGTTTTCCGGCTACTGCTAGTAAAAAACCTTTAACAAAGGGTTTTAAACAAACTATTAACGCAGGGATTGCAACAATCATTTTAACAACACCAGCCGGTACTTGGGGTAATTTAGAAAAACTCCCGATTGTTTCTGGTACAACTTCATTAACTGTACATTTTGCAGATCCATTTTTTTTTGATCCAGTATTACAATCAGTTGGTGTAACAAAAAACAAGTATGCAGCCTTTGATGCTTATGCTGATCAACCAGACACCTTATGCTTTGGTGCTGCTGGGGGCGTTGCTGGTATTGGTGTTACAGCTAAGTCCAAAAAAACCAAAGAATTTTATTATGGCGCTATGACTGTTGGAACTGGAGCCTACAGAGCATGGCAAGGGAAGTATGCTGTTTTGAAAGTCGACCTTCTTACAAACAAGGCCATATTGCGTGTTTATAATGAATAAATCTTTCCACCTTTAGAAAAGGTGGAGCCAAAACAACCTTTGAGAAAGGTTGTACCAAAACAAATAACTTTTTCTAAGTAGTAAAGTTGAAGATTTGGTTCAACCTTTCCCAAAGGTTGAAAGGTGCGTTTAAATATTAACATTCCATTTTATATTTTTTTCTTTAGACAATATATAAAATGTCCAAAGTCTCTTTTTCTCGTGAGTTACTAGGAACTGTCCGCTTTGTTTTTGATAAAACCAAAAGTCGTACTTTGAATGCAACACAGGCATATGATAAAAGCTCAAGTCAGATTGTTTTAGGTAGTTTTCCGGCTACTGCTAGTAAAAAACTTTTAGCAAAGGATTTAGGAGAACCTAAACAAAGTATTACTGTTGGGACTATGACAGCCAATTGGATGACTGGTGGGGATGGTGTGGCTGCCAAAATCGACGCAGACCAGTCAGGTAAAGGTTTTGCTGCACCAATAGCGGCAACGGTAAATATGAGTTATGTTGGTCGGGGTGATGAGTATGCGGAAGCGAAAAAAGATGTAATAATTGAACAAGCACCGGCACCAATTAGCGTAATCTTTGTAGGTAGTGGACTAGTTGCAGCTTATGCTGCTGTTAAGTCCAAAAAAACCAAAGAATTTTATTATGGCGCTATTACTGTTGGAACTGGAGACTACAGAGCATGGCAAGGAAAGTATGCTGTTTTGAAATTCGACCTTCTTACAAACAAGGCCATATTGCGTGTTTATAATGAATAATTCCACCTTTTCCACCTTTGAGAAAGGTGGAGCCAAACCGTTTTGCACAACTTTTCCACCTTACCACTTTTAAAAAAAGTGGTAAGGTTGAAGATAAAAAATATTTTATTAGAAACTATTTAAAAACAAGTCAACATATGAAATTATAATAAGATGTTATTACGTCGCAACTTTAGCAGTGTTAATAGTTTAATGAAAACATCCGCTATGAATGTTTTTGAAAAATCATGCTATCATAAAATTGACTTTAAAATAAATGAAGAATCCAGTGTAAAAGAAGCTATTCAACGTTTCAATGCTTTTAATATTGGTTGTCTTGCTGTAACAAATAACAGTAATAAGGTAGTCGGAGTTTTTTCAGAACGTGACTATATTTCAAAAGTAGCAGCACTAGATAAAAATATGAAGGAAGTCAAAATTAAAGATATATGTACTTATTCTCCGATTATTATTGCAACAAAAGATGACTCACTAGAAACTTGTATGAGTAAAATGATGTTCAAAGATATTCGTCATTTGTTAATTATTGATGATAAAAAAGAAGATTTTGTTGGAATGATTTCGATAAGAGATTTAATTAAAGAAATTATGAAAAAAAATAATGATACAATTACTAGACTTAGTGACTTTAAAATTGGAAAAGGTGCTTTTTTTGGTAGTGAATAATTTCACCTTTTCCACCTTTAGAAAAGGTGGAGCCAAAACGTTTTGGTACAACCTTTGAGAAAGGTTGTACCAAAACAAATAACTTTTTTCTAAGTAGTAAAGTTGAAGATTTGGCTCAACCTTTTTCAAAGGTTGAAAAGGTTGAAAAGGTTGATGGGTGCGTTTAAAAATAAAAACTAGTATTTTATATTTTTTTCTTTAGACAATATATAAAATGTCCAAAGTCTCTTTTTCTCGTGAGTTACTAGGAGTTGTCCGTTTTGTTTTTGATAAAACCAAAAGTCGTACTTTGAATGCAACTCAGGCATATGATAAAAGCCCAAGTCAAATTGTTTTGGCTAGTTATCCAGCTACTGCTAGTAAAAAACTTTTAACAAAGAAAGTATTACCTGATGCTGTTGGCGGGGTTGCATCAGTCAATTTAGTAAAAGCAGGACAACTAGCAGCAGGATTACCAGTAAAGGAAGTTTTAGGAAAATCCGATATTGTTTCAAAAGATATAGCTGTTCCAGGTGCAATAGATATAAGTTTTGCACCTTTTGCACCTGGAACAGTCAGGGAGGGGACTACTAAGTATGTAGAAGCAGGCACCGCTATGTTTACTGGCGTTAGTGGCATTGCACTCCTTCTTCCTGCTGGTGATGATGCAGATGTAAGGTCCAAAAAAACCAAAGAAATTTATTATGGTGCTATGACTGTTGGAACTGGAGACTACAGAGCATGGCAAGGGAAGTACGCTGTTTTGAAAGTCGACCTTCTTACAAACAAGGCCATATTGCGTGTTTATAATGAATAAATCCAGCAACTTTTCAAAAAAGTTGCGCAAATTAACCTTTAAAAAAGGTTAAACCAAAAAAAGGTTGAAATTTGGCTCCACCTTTTTTAAAGGTGGAAAAGGTGGAAAAGGTGGATATAATAAGTTATAATAACATATTAAAATTATATGTTATAATAAGTTATAATGGCATTAAATATACATCAAAATATAAAAGAAAAATTAGAATATTTTTATTCAAAACATAAAATACCAAACATAATTTTCCATGGTCCTTCGGGCAGTGGTAAAAGGACACTAGTAAATGAATTTGTCCACAAAATATACGATAATGATAAAGAAAAAATTAAAAATTTTGTAATGTATGTAAATTGTGCTCATGGTAAGGGGATTAAATTTATTCGTGATGAGTTAAAATTTTTTGCAAAAACACACATCAATTCGAATGGTGGAGATATTTTTAAAAGTATTATATTATTGAATGCTGATAAATTGACCATAGATGCCCAGTCAGCATTACGTAGGTGTATTGAACTATTTAGCCACAATACTAGATTTTTTATTATAATAGAAGATAAATATAATTTATTGAAACCAATTTTATCGAGATTTTGTGAGATATATATACCTGAACCAGAATATAATAATAAAATTATAAATTTACACAAATATAATTTGGATGATACTTTTAAAATGATGGATATAAAAACACAACGCATAGAGAAATTAAAAAAGGAAATTGAAAAAACATTTATAAAAAAAATTGTATTAAATGATGTTATTATTTTTTGCAATAAACTATATGAAAAAGGTTATAGTGCATTAGACATTTTAGATATTTTGGAAAATGATAATTTTAATACATTTAAAATAAGCAATGATAGAAAATATGAACTTTTATTAGTTTTTAATAAAATAAGAAAAGAGTTTAGGAATGAAAAATTAATAATGTTATTTATTTTTAATTTTTTGTTTTTAAGTTCAGATGTGTCTCTAGAAAATATAACGTTTATGTAAATAAATAGTTATAATGGATGATTTTAATATATCAACTCTTCATGAAAGTAGAAATGAATGGAGCGCAAGATTAATTTCAATTTTAACGCCACTAATAATTGACGGATATAAATCTATTTTAGACGAATCGATTAAGTTATGTAGAGAAAATAATGAAATGGAAAAATATTTAATGACATTTCAAAATTTTATTTCAAGAGTTCCAAAATGGAACTCCACAATTATCGAAACTGAGAGAAAACGTATATGTGAAAAGTCTGGTTGCGCATATTTAGAAGATTTGATTACATGTGTTCATATAATCCAACTAAAAATACTAACTGTAATGAGGGTTGGACAAAAACAAAAAAAAATAGATATCAACATACCTAAATTGGATGATTTTATACATAAAGTATATATTAATGTAGCACGTAAAATTTATAAAAATGTGTATTTATTTGAATTAAATGTATCTCCATTACAAATACAAAAATACAATAGAGAACTTGAAATACTAGTACAGGAATCTATATTAATTACATTAAGGGAAAGTGTACCAGTGGAAGCTATTTTGAAAGCTTACATGGATGAAACTGTAGAAGAAGACGTTGTAGAAGAAATAAAAGAAGAATATATACAAGAACCAGTTAGTAATGATGCTGCTGGTGTTATTGATGAAAATACAAATATAAGTAGTAATGGAAATGAAAATAGTAATTCAAAACTATCTTTTAATGATGTAGACTTAGTAAAAGACCAATACAATAGAGAACAACAAATTAATGCACCTAAAAGTATAGAAAGACTGGAAGAAATAAGTGAATTTAGACATAATCAACGTAAATTAGAAACAGATGATGACGGTGACAATGGAATTCAAGAAAAGTTACAAATATCCAATGAGGATGTTAATTTAGACACTTTAGATGTTCATGTTATTGGAGAGCCTGAATTGGAAACTTTACCAGATTTAGTGATTGATGACATAGAATTACTAGATTAAAATCGAATAAAAAATTGCGTATAAAAAAAAATAAGAATCTGATTTGTTATTTTATGAACAATATATTTATTATAGCTGCTATTATTTCTGTAATTTTTCTTATTATAAAATTTATTGAAATGCGATATATTGAAAAAGAAAGTAAACCACTTAAACTATTAATACGAGATGCACTATTAGTTTATTTTAGTGTTGTGATGGGATATTTTATTTTAGAACAATTAAAACCAGTAATAGGAGAAAGTAATAACTTGCATGGTGGAAACACACCAGCTTTTACAGATAATCCAGAATTTTAAATATATGCTATTTATTACATATTTTTGAATTATTTTATTATAATAAAAATTATAAAAATATTTAAAAAAATTTTATTATAATAAAGTATAAAATAAATGAGTTATATAAAATCATATGAATACGAAGGAAATGTAAATCCCAAAATGAAAAATATACCAATAACTTCTAAAAATATTAATGATTGTGATTATGGAATTACTTTTATTGATTTTGGTGACTTATATAATGTTACATACAAAGCGACTTCTCCTAATTTATTAGCAAGTTTTATTAAACTTGAAAAAAGAGCTTCTTATAATAAAACACTAGATTTTGTTGATAATACAACAAATGCATCATCACATTTGTTTTATATAATTAAAGGTGACTGCGATATTATATTGAATATGAATGAAACATTTGAAGTTTCTTGTGGTAGTATATTTATAGCACCGTATTTTAACTCTATAAACATTATGAATAAAACGGATGATGATTTACTCATTTATTACATAAATGATAGTCCATTATTAAACTACTTAGGAAGTAAAGCTAGTAACAGAATTTTTCTTCCAGCTATTTATTCTAAAGAATATTTACTGAGTAACTTAGAAAATTTATCTAACCCAAACAATAACAGAAAAGGTATTTTATTAAGTAATGAAGATACAGAGAGAATAGGTACCAATACTATAACACCTGTACTATGGGCATTATATAATGAGTTACCTCCACATAAAAAACAAAGACCTCATAAACATAATTCTGTGGCGCTTGATTTATGTATTTCATCAAAAGATCCAGAAAATATATATACGTTATTAGGAGATCAAATAGATGAAGATGGAAATATTATTAATCCTACAAAAATATATTGGAGAGAAGCAGAAATGTTTATAACTCCACCTGGGTTGTGGCATTCACATCACAATGATGGTGATACATATGCATATATATTACCAATCCAAGATGCAGGTATTTTATTATATCAACGAATTTTAGGCATTATTCTTACATAACAAATTATATTATTGTATAATATCATGTATTAACGGTTCAAATGTAAATATTTTTTATTTAAATAGTTGTTGTATGCATCTGTATATTTTTGTTTTACTTCTAACAAGTTATTATCTTCAGCATTAGGAAAGTAAGGTCGATAATAATGATTATGATATTTCGTATTGTAGTCAGCAAAAAAATTAGGTAAAGCACGATTAGGTACATATGAATAGTTATAGTTACAAGATTGTGTAAAACCTTCTCGAACTGGTGTTTGTGCTGGATTTATTCCTAAAAATACCATGTTTTTGTAACTTTTTTTTGGTTTTCCTGCCGTTTGATTGGCATAACACTGTAAATTATGCCAATAATAATGTGTAATACCTACACTGGGTGCTGTACCCATTTTCATTGGTCCTGATGCAGTACGATTATCAACATAGTTAATGTATGATTTAATTCCTCTTACAATTCTAGGTCTTCCTGCCATTTTATATATATATATATATAATTTATAATAATAATATATATAATACATACTCTTTATTTTTATAAAACTTCGTTTAATTTTTTTATTTGTTCACTTGTTAATTTTTCAGGAAATTCAACATGAAAAACAATTATCAAATTTCCTGTATAACTTTCTCTCGTAAGTCCCATTTTGGGTATTATCTTTTTATATTCAGGACTAATAATATTACCACTTGCGTTATTAAGTGTATATGTTTTGCCATTAATAAATTTTATTTCAAAAGTAAAACCACATAATGCATCTTTGAGAGATATATTTTTTTCATAAATTAAATCTAGTCCATGACGTTTAATATCGGTATTGTTGATAATTTTAATAAAAATTTTAATATCACCTTTACAGCTATCATTTACAATATTACCCTTATCTTTAAGAACTATGATTTCATTATCGTCGATACCTTTAGGTATTGTAACATATAATGTTTCTGTTTCTGATACTCTCAAGTTATTTTCATAAATCCATCTTTCTATGTCTACAGGAATTGTAACACCATTAAACACTTGTTCTATATCAATTGTTACTATTTTGTTAATTGGCGAAGGTTTTTGAAAACTTTTACCCATATTTACAGGTCGCCCATTATGAAATACATGAAATTGAGCACTCCCTGGAAAACCATGCATATTGGCCATGCTGTTAATATTATCCATATCATCCATATTCATACTAAAACCACCCATACCAAAAGGCATACCACCAAAAAATGTTTTAAAAATTTCATCCATTTCATTTATATTTATACCACCGTGACCTCCCATACCAGCCATTTTCATAAATGGATTTTTTCGTTCCATTTCATATTGGCTTCGTTTTTGTTCATCTCCTAAAGTTCCATAGGCTTCATTAATTATTTTATATTTTTCAGTTGCTTCAGGTGAAGGATTTTTATCTGGATGATATTGTAATGATAATTTTCTATAAGCTTTTTTAATTTCATGTTGACTTGCATTTTCACTAACCCCTAATATTTTGTAAAGATTTTCAGAATTTTCTGGCATTTTAATATATTATTATTATTATTATGTAACAAGATATACTTAAATATAAAATAACTAATAATATTATTTTATGAAATCAGAAGATAAATTATTTATACACAAATTTCAACCTATTTATTTTGATGATTTCGGTAAAAATAATGAGATTATTGATATATTAAAAACATTGATATTAATGGATAATTTAAATATATTATTAATAGGTAACATTGCTTCTGGAAAAACATCAATACTAAATGCAATTATTCGAGAATATTATAAAGAATATAATTCTAAAGAATATGATGATAATATACTTTATATTAATAGTTTAAAAGAACAAGGTATTAACTATTATAGAACAGATGTTAAAACATTTTGCCAAACTTGTTCAACAATAAAAAGTAAAAAAAAAATTATTATTTTGGATGATATTGATTATATAAATGAGCAAAGTCAGCAAGTTTTTCGTAACTGTATAGATAAATTTAGTCACAATGTTCATTTTATTTCATCGTGTAGTAATATACAAAAGGTAATAGAAAGTTTACAGTCAAGATTTCATATTATAAAAGTTAAATCATTAAAAAATGAAAATTTGAAAGAAATTATTACCAATATAAAACAACAAGAAAATATTGAGATAACAAAAGAAGCAGAAGAATTTATTATCAATGTATCAAATAATACTGTAAAAATTTTAATAAATTATATGGAAAAATTTAAATTGTTAAATGAAAAAATAACTCTTGAAATAGCTGTAAAATTATGTTCAAATATAAGTTTCTTTACTTTTGAAGAATATACAAAATTAGTCAAAAATAAAAAACTAGAAGAAGCAATATTTTTGATGTATGATTTATATGATAAAGGATATTCAGTTATGGATATTTTAGATAATTATTTTATTTTTATTAAACATACAAATTTATTAAGTGAAGATGAAAAATATGATATAATACCATATATTTGTAAATACATTACTTATTTTCATGATATTCATGAAGATGAAATCGAACTTACATTATTTACAAATAATTTAATATCTGTTATTAAATAAATAGGTGCGTAAAATATAATATATATATATATAATATTAGATGTCAACACAAATATTTAAAAAAGAATTTCCTAGTAGTTTATTATTCAATTTATTAGATAATATTTGTATGAAAAATGACAAACATTATTTATTAACAAATGAATGCTTTAAAAAAGGTACGTTTAATAAATGTATACAAGATTTTGTAGAAAGTTGCAAAAATTATTATCATTCATCAAAGCAACACTATTTAGAGAGAAAACTCAATTATAATGCTTTTACTACTATTGTTCGCCAAATATGTAATTTTAATAAATTAACATATACTTCACAAATTAGATATAGTAAATCAAAATATGATATAGTTTATATAATATATTATAAAAATTAAGTTATAAAATGTTTATGATATATTTATTTTAATAATATTTTTTTCTAGTTGATGAAAATTTAGCTCTATTATTTTGTGTTTTTTTAATTGGTTGTTTTTTATTTTTTTTTAAAGGTTCTTTGTGTAATTCACTATCATTGTCACTGTCACTTTCACTATTACTACCGCTATTACTATCACTATCACTATCAGTATAACCACTATTATTTTCATTACTACCATAAGTCTTTTTTTTAGAGTTTATTCGTTTAGTTTTACCACCTTTAGTATCATTATCATTTGATTTTGAACTAAAAAAATACACACCAAACCCTGCTAAAGCTAAACAAGTTGTTGCTATTAATAAAGATGCAATTTCTTTCATAGTTATAATTATTCATTTTATTTAATTAATAATAATTAAACATATATTTTAAAAACTTTAAAATATTCAAAATTTTTTTTTTATCATATTCTTGATTATCGTAACCAACTATTTCATATAATTTATTATTATCTAAATTTTTTAAATAATGATAGTCAATATTTTCATGATCCAATGGTAAATCATCATAGTTTATTAATGTATAACTTAGTTTACTTTCAGGACAAAGTATAAAACTGATAAAATCATTTAATTCTTTTGAGTAGTAACAATTGAATGAATAACTTATTGATTTACTTTCATTTGTATCACTTCTTTTTCCCCTTATTAAATATGTTTCTTCATTTTTATCATATAGCACGAACAACGTTGTGTCTAAATTATTATCGACATATTCTTCGATCTTAAGAATTAAACAGTCAGTTGATGAAGTAGAATTTTCCATTTATGCTTTTATTATTATTTATTTGTTTATATCATTTTATTTATATCATTTTTTTTTTATTTAGGATTTTAGTAAAAAAATTATCTTTATCTTCCTGTGTACCTTACCATACTTAAATTGTCACCAAGGAAGTTAGGTTTTTGACCATATAATCCAGGATACAAAGGAGTTTTCCAAAATCCGACCCAACCTTGAGGTTTTATTTTAAGTGGTTCTAAAACTTTACCGCCACCTTGAGCAATTGTAATTAAAATATAATTTCCTATTATTGTATTTGATTCCATAACCTGTCTTTCTGACATTCTACAAAACCAATTATAATGATGTCTTTGTAATAATTCATACGCAGGAATATAAATACCATATGTTTGTGTATAAATATTTAAGTAATTATTTGATAAAAGGTCATCTACCAATATTGTAGTATCGTCCATTGTTTTAGTACCAATTTCACGACCATCAATTAAATTAATTTCACCTTTCCTTACACGAGCTTCACACCATCTGTTAAATTCACCCAAAAATTCTATTTCTGCCGTGTAGTCTCTTGATATAGTGCGTTGCATAAAATCTATTAAATTACCTATTGTTTGACATTCTTTATTTGCTCCTGAAAATATTAAATTTGGGTAAAAATTATAACTTGTTGATGTAATATTATGATCAACTGTTTCACATATAAACATTCTATCATTTGAAATACCTTTTTCATACAAAGGTAATAAATTTTTAATACATAAAAATGAAATAGGACATAACATTCCACCATATTTATATAGTAATTTCATTAAACACAACATTCTTATATTATCCGTGAGTGGATTTGGTATTTTATTTAAATTAATATTCCATCCTGGTAGTAACTTATGAAAAGAATTATCATCTATAATGCAAATAGTGAAAGAATTCTCGCATTGCTGAATAATAGATCGTACTGTTAAATATAAATAAGGTTGATTTAAATCAAATGAACTTCGTGAACCAAAACTTAACCAATGTCTTGAATTATATTCATAAGGCACATGTATCCATAAAATTGGTTTTTTACTCTTAGCTAAAGTAACATCATCCAACAAAAACTTACGTATTGTTTCAATGTTTTCTTCATTTTCTTCTCTTGACATCTTATCTTCATATCTTCTATAAAATATCCCGAGAACGATTAAGATTATTAAAAGAATAATATAATTTGTAAATGATTTCATAGTAATGTATTTTATTAATATATTACTATAATATATTTTATTTTATTTTGCAATTTGGGATATTGGATAGTTCTGTCTGACTTCTTGTAAATATTTTCCACATTTTTTAAAAAAAACATCTAAAGCTCCTGGATCTGCACCCGTTACTAAATCGTCTGGTATGAAAGTAACATTTCCTTTTTTGTAACAAAGTAAAACTGGAATACCATTGACCATTTTTTTACTTTTCAGCATTGAATAAAAGTCAAAACTTTGGTCTACATCAATATCACCACAAACAACATCAGCTGGTGACGTTGCAAAAAAAGCATGGACAATGTGCTTAATTTGTTTACAAGGTCCACACCACTCTGCCCCTAGTTTTAAAATAACCAATCCTGGATTATTTTTTAACAAATGAAAAAAGGCATCTCTTGATGATATTTCACTAATTATTTCTTTACTAGTCATATTATAAATTTTTATAAAATTTATTCAATTATTACTAATTTATTATTTTTTGTCAATAGTGACTTCTTTTGCAATTTTCTTAATGATTTTTGTGTCTTTTTCATAGTCATCATCACCTTTACCTCCCATTGCTTCAATGATAATCTTATATAAACAATAATACTTTATATAAAATTAAAATATTATGGAATATTTAGGAATATTAACTAAAAAGAGTTATTTTGGATTAATATAATAAAAATTGATTTAAAAATAAAATATTATTATATGTTATAATAACGAAAAATGGTTAAATATAGTTGCGAAAAGTGTGGAAAAGAATTTTCCCAAAAAGGACATTATACCAAACACATAAATAAAAAAAATCCTTGCGTTATTGAAAGTAAGGTTAAAGAAATTATTGAAAAAGTGGTTTCCGAAAAGATTAATGAAATAAAATGTAATGAAAATATAAACATTATGCCAGAAATAAAAGAAGTTGAAAAAATTAAATTTATAGATTTATTTTGCGGAATAGGAAGTTTTCACTATTCATTTAAAAAATTAAATTGGGAATGTGTAATGTCATGTGATATTGATAAGGCAGTAAAAGAAACATATAAAGAAAATTATGGTTTGTTGCCTTTTGGTGACATTACTGAAATAGAACCAAAAAATATCCCTAGTTATGATATACTATGTGCTGGATTTCCTTGTCAACCATTTAGTCAATGCGGACAACACAAAGGGTTTGATGATAAAAGAGGAACATTATTCTTTAACATAATGAAATTTGTAGAATATCATAAACCAAAAATTATTATTCTTGAAAATGTACCTGGATTATTAAATCACGATGGAGGTAAAACTTTCGATAGAATAAAAAATGATATTGAAACAGCAAACTATACGATTACACATAAAGTTATAAAGTGTAGTGATTATGGATTACCTCAAATGAGAAAACGCTTAATTATTGTAGGAATTAGAAATAATACTGAAATTGTTAAACATGTTGATAAAGTGCTTAATTTTGATGAATATAAAAAAGAAATAACATTAACTGAACTTCTGAGTAAAAATTTTGAAAAAAAAACTGCTTATACTATTAGATGTGGAGGTAAAAATTCTCCTATTGATGATAAACATAATTGGGATGGATATATGGTTGATGGAAAAGAATACAGATTAACAAAAGAGGATTGTTTAAAAATACAAGGATTTAATCCTGATTTTAAATTATGTGGAAATAATAAAGATCAATGGAAACAATTAGGAAATACAATTCCAACTATATTTACTGAAATTATTGGATTAAACATTAATAAATATTTATAATTGACGTAGTTCATCAATCAAATTTTCAAAATTTAATTTAAACAATCTATCGTCTTTCTTTTTGGGAAGACAAGTAATTATTTTTCTTTTTGTGTCTTCTCTAAATCTTTGGGTTGGTGGGTAATCGTCTGATATGGTTAATAATATATATAGACTTGGTGCAAATGTATAACTCCAATCATCTTGCGTCCATCTTTCACGACAAGTAGTTTTACAACTAACAACTTTAAAATGTGTTATTGATTTACCTACTTCAATATTTTCTCCAACTACAAAATCTATGATATGATAACATTTTCCTTTTTTTTCATTAAATCCAACAATTATTCCTGATTTATTAATAGTTACTTGTTTTTTATAAGATATATTATTTTTATCTAATACTCCAACTAAAATGTCATTTTCAAGAAAATCTCCGTTTCCTTGAATTTTACTTTGATGTATTGATATTGATTTATTGTATAATTGTAATAATTCAACATCACTTAATAATGGTGCTATTTGTTTTAGTTCTTGAATTATTTTTAAATTTTTAGAATTTTTATTCTCTTCTATTCTTGATAATACATATTGATTATCAAATTTAATTGTAGGTTTAGTTTCCATTTAATATAATATTATAATACTTATTTATTTGTGTAATTATAAATCAATTTTATAAAAAAATAATTCAATAATATATATGCCTTCTCATAAAAGTAATGATTATAAAACGATTACTTTTTCCCAAGACTTTTTTGGGATTTTCAAAAATGGACAAAAAAAATGTCCAAAATCGAAAACCCAAAATACTTTTGTGTCCACTTTTTCGTTAATAATATAATAAATTCCCAAAACAACTTAAAGAAAAAAAAGGAAAAAAGGAAAAAAGAAATAAAACAACTAGGATTTTAAGAAAAATCAGTAACAAATGTTTCTAGTTCATCAATATCTATATGAGGTAACATAACATGTGATTCCCAAAAATATTTACAGAAAGCCCAGTTAAACTCACAATCATTATTATACCAATGACTGTATTTTGAATTTAATTTGTTCACTATTTTATCTGGAAGAAGCATTAAATTTTCTTTTGGTAATACATAGCACAGTTGTACTAATTCGGAAACAGGTTGAGCTTGTTTATTCACAATAAATTCAGTTTCAAAATAAGGTATATAATGAATTAAATCACATAAAAGAGGAGGATAGTTGTAATTATAACTCCATCTCCAATTAGGGCATCCTGAAGTATAATATTTCATATTCCATTCTAAACCTTCTAGATAATTAATACATATTTGTTTAATTCGTTGTTCATCATAGTCAATTTGAAACAACGCAACATAATATCTTTCATGCCAATTATTATTAAACGGGTTAATATATTTTTCAATATTTCTTTCATAAGAAGGAATATTATCAAATCTTCGATATTTATCTTCTGGCGTTACATCAGGTAGTTTGTGTTTTTCTTTTTTGTCGCGTAACTTCATTTCATTTTTAAAATTGTCCTCTTCATTATCTGCTAAAAATTTAACTAATTTTCTGACATTTTTCCAGTAAACAATTGTACCATTTGTTAAATTTTCATCATTATTTTCAAAAACTTCTTTATATGCATTCAACATTTTATCAATACCACCAGTTCTAATATTAATAGAAGGAAAATGTGGCATAAAATCATTACCTAAGAAGAAACACATAAAAATATAATCATATAACTTATTTATTTTTTGCAATTCAGATAACTCTTTCCCATTGCTTATATTTAAAACTATATTGTTTGCTAGTTCAGGTATATCTAATAAATATTCTTTGTTTGGTTCTAACTCGCTATTAATGGACTTAATAAATTCTGGTGTTTCTCTAAATAAATAAATATTTTTACATATTGGTATATGATTAATGCATAACATTATTAAGTCTGCATCTAATCCATAAATAACTGTATTGGTAGTTTCATTGTGTTGATTTGGGAATTTACGAATAAAGTCAAAAATTTTATGTTCACCTTCTCCATAATTCGCACTAGTAGAAATAATAATATTGTTCAACTTATATTTTTTTGGATCATTAAAGTATGTTTTAACTCGTTCATTTAATTTATTCATAAAAATTGTGCCAGGAGTAATGGCACTAGTGTTCCAAGGGTCAGGTTTTGCATTTTTATAAATACTTCGTGAAATTTTTGCTTGAAATAAAGACTTGTATCTTCTTTCGCGTTGTTGATCTAATTTTGCAACTGGAGCGACACCATCAAATGCAATAAACAAATTATTTGTTGGTTTTATTACTGATATATATTCGTCAATTTTTGTTAAAACATTTTTAATAATTAAATCTGTTTCTTCTTCTTTGATAGTTTTAAAATCAATTTTGTGTATTATATCATATATAATAGAATTGCAGTCCAAATAGAAATTATTAATAATCAAATTATTGTGTTGAAACATTTTCAATATTTCTGGATGATTTTTAACTATATATGAAAAGTAACTTGGTATTCCCATTTTATGTATTTATTAGTAAATCATAATTTGTATTTAATATTCCTATTTTATATATATTTTTAAAACAATATAAAGAAAAAATAAAAATAAATTTTAATGTTAAATGTATAATAAATATATATATATATAATAGTTTTTATGATAAGTACAATTAAAAATCACAATAATAATAAAGTTAAATACAAAAATAAATCAACTATTCAAGATACTAATTCTTCCACGTTGTTATCTGTAATACATAAAAAAATATATTTTTTTAAAGAAACTATACAAAAAACATTGTTACATGTCAATAAAAATAAGTTATTAAATATTTTAGCAATAGGTGATATAAATACATGTATTGAAAAGTTAAATGATTTAAATAATATAATAAATACATTAACCGTTAATATTTTAGATAAAAATATAACTACAGATTTTATTATAAATGAGTTACAAAAAATAAATAATGAGTTATCCTTTTTATTCAAAACTTATGGAACACATGATTTACAAGATTTATTATTAATATGCTTTGGTAATAATAATTTTTCAAATACTAATGAAAATAATTTTGATATATTGAAATTTGAATTATTACAAAAATATTTTCATCCAATTAGTTATAAAATATTAAATAAATTAGAAAAAAATAAAAATTTGGATTGTTTTGATATAAGTAATAATTATACAAATTTTTGCATAAAAGTAAATGGAATGGAATTGTATATTTATTGTAATTCTTCGAAAAAAGGGTTGTTAATTTATGGATTAGTAGATGACATAATATTAGATTTTATAGATAACAAATTTGTTAACACTAAGTTAGTTGATATAAAAAAAAATATTCCTGAACATGATGAGTTTAGAGTTGAAGCATTTGATAATTTTGTTTCTTCATTAAGTTTAAAAGATATTCTAATAAATAAAACATCCAGTGATTTTTATAATAAGTATCTTGGTTGCTTAAGTCAAGTTAAAATTTTGAAACAAAACACATTATTACAAAATATAAAGTATTTTACGTCTGAAGAATTATTTTCAAAGAGAAATATTTTATTATATTTATTAATTAATAGTGATAGTTATGAAAATCAATATTTGGCATATTTGTTTTATGACTTATTGTCCAATGATATTAATGGAACTATTGATACAGAAGAACAAAGTTTATTGTTTGATAGTTTTCCTTGGAAACTAAAACAAACATTTAAAAAAGCTATGAAAAATACAATAAAATACACAAATGAACTCGCTAATTTTGATATGAATAAAATATCATTGGAACAACAAATATGTTTGTTAAAAACAAATGACAGTGTAAAAGAGAAAGCAATGACTAAATTAAAAGAAATAAAGGCTAAGTCTGAAGATACTGGGTCAAAAGCAAGGCAATACTTAGATGGTTTGTTAAAAATACCATTTTTTGTTTATAAAAAAGAACCTATATTATATTTGATGGATAGTATTAGAAAAGATTTTAAAGATTTATATAATAAATACGATATAGAAAAAATATGTCCACAAATTTTAAATAAAAATAAGTACACAAATTTGGAAATTTTAAAAAATATAAAAATAATAAAGGAAAATATTGGCAACTATAATAACAATAATACTAAAATAAATTTAATTGAATTAAATAAACAAATTTATAACAGTGTTAAAAATAAACTTGTTAAAAATATAATTACTATTAACAATATGTTAGAAAAATCTAATTTAAAAGAGTTTGAAATAACTTATAAAAATAAAAATAAACAGGAATTAAAGAATAATATTGAAAACTTTATTTGTTTATGTAGTAATGATAATGAAAAATTTATTTTTTTAAATGAATTGTACTTTATGTTTTTTAAAAATACAAGTTATTATAGTAATATAATAAATGAATTATATGTAATAGAAGAAAATATAAATAAAATAAATGACTATATGAATGATGTTAAAATAATTTTAGATAATACTGTCCATGGTCATAAAAATGCAAAAAAACAAATACAAAGAATTATAAGTCAATGGATAAACGGCGAACAAAAAGGTAATTGTCTTGGATTTGAAGGATCTCCTGGTGTAGGTAAAACCACCTTTGCTCGTGGTTTATCAGAGTGTTTAAAAGATGAAAATAATGTTTCTAGACCATTTAGTTTGATAATGATGGGAGGTGATGCAAATGGAAGCCATTTAGTCGGACATTCGTATACTTATGTTGGTAGTACTTGGGGACAAATTGTTCAAATACTTATTGATAAAAAATGTATGAATCCAATAATATTAATTGACGAAGTTGATAAAATAAGTAGAACAGAACATGGTAAGGAAATAACAGGAATACTAACACATTTACTAGACCCAACGCAAAATGATAGTTTTCAAGACAAATATTTTTCAGGTATCGAATTAGATTTATCAAAGGTGTTATTTATTTTATCTTATAATGATGTTGAAGCAATAGATAAAGTTTTATTAGATAGAATACATCGTATTAAATTTGAAAGTTTACCACTTGAAGATAAGTTAGAAATTAGCAATAAATATTTACTTCCGGAAATTTATAAAAGTGTAGGTTTAGAAAATATGATATATTTCTCCAATGATACTATTAAATTTATAATAGAAGAATACACGTTAGAGCCAGGTGTTAGAAAATTAAAAGAAAAATTGTTTGAAATTGTAAGTGAATTAAATTTAAATATATTACAAAATAAGATATTTTATGATAAAATAATAATACCAATAGAAATAACGATTGAAGATGTTAAAAATAAATATTTTAAGGAAGTGAGAGAAATGAAAACACAAAAAATTCATAGTGAACCTAAAATAGGACAAATTAACTGTCTCTGGGCTAATGTATATAATATAGGTGGAATATTAAATGCTACTGCTATTTTTTATCCATCCAATAATTACTTATCCTTTAAGGCAACTGGGTTATTAGACAAAATGATGGACGAGTCTTTCCAAATATCTTTGACTATTGCGTTTAATTTGACATCATTGGAGAGAAAAACACAGTTAAATAAGTTATATAATGCTGAACAAAAATATGGAATTCATTTACATATGGGAGATGGTAGTATTGAAAAATCTGGAACATCAGCAGGTATAGCAGTAACAATTTTGTTATATAGTTTGTTAAATGATAAAAAAATTAAAAATGATTTTGCAGTAACAGGAGAGGCATCTGATTTAAATGGAAAAGTAGGCGAAATTGGTGCTTTAAAAACAAAAATAATATATGGTATTAAAGCAGGAGTAAAAAATTTCATTTATCCTGTAGAAAATAAGAAGGATTTTTCAGATTTTATGGAAAAATATGAAAATACAGATTTAGTAAAAGATATTAACTTTTATCCAGTAAGTACTATAGAGGAAGCATTAGAATTGATTATAGAAAGTTAAGTAGACGTTTGCGAAACACAAAATTCATAAAATTTAGCCTTTTGTTCATCATTTAATAATGATTGTAACATACTTAATTGATCTTTAATGTTGTTAATGCTTTTATGAAGTTGTGCTTCACTTTCTTGCAAAGCATTATGCTGTTTGTCTAATTCAAATAACATTTCATCTACATTTATATCGTATTTTGCAATGATTGCTTCTAATTGTGATTTACGTAATTTCTCTATGTATGAAATATGGAACCCATTCTTACTAGAGTATAAATTAATTGCACCAATCATATCATATCTAGGATATTTGCCTTTCATTTTGGTTAGTTGTCTTATATAATATAAAAATGATTTTTTTAAATCAATTTTATAATCATTTTTCTTTTCAATATATGTAATTTTTTGTAAGTTTTATAATAATTATTATTTTTTATAATTATTATAATTTAATATTATAATATGATTAAACAAAGTCAAAAAATGGATATTAAAAGTGGTGGATTTGGAGGAAATACTCCATTGTTACTTTATCAACCATTTAACTTAATAGTATTTATATCATTTTATTCTCCTATTATTTTGCCTATAATAATGGTGTGGTTAACGTTTGTTTTTCAAAATTTTAAAGGGCTTATATTTTTAGGATTTTTGATATGTGTAAGTCTTTTAAGATATTTTATTTATATGATGAGTGGTTCAAGAGCAAATCAAAGTGATGGAACAATATGTAGTTCTGTAGAGTATAGTAAATATGGTAATGCAACATTTAGTGCTTTTGTTTTTGCATTTACAATAATGTATTTATCACTTCCAATGTTTATTAATAATAGTGTAAACTATTGGATATTTATTGGACTGATTGTTTACTTCTTTTTAGATATGTTTATTAAAATGTACAAGGGTTGTGTAGTAAAAGCAGGTGAATTATTTTTAAACGTAATGACTGGAGTGGCACTTTCTGCGGCGATAATAATGTTAATGTATGCAGGTGGGTCAAGTAAATATTTATTTTTCAATGAAACACAAAGCAATAAAGATGTTTGTACTATGCCAAAAAATCAAACATTTAAATGTAATGTTTATAAAAATGGAGAATTAATAGGAAACATGTAAGAATGTTATGTTTGTTTATTATCATTTGTATTATCATTTTTAACTGTTGTATCAGTATTATTACTATTTAGTTTATTATTTTGTTGTGGTTTTATTTTAGGTGAGTTAAAAAATTTATGATTATTTATTAGCCATTTTCTTAAGTCACTAATTAATAAATTTCTTTGAAATGATTCAGTAAGTAAATTCATGTTACCTTTTGTATGATAAACTTTAATAAAGTTATTAAAGGTAACACCAATATTGTAGTTTTGATATTTATTTATGTTTTCAATTTTGAAAGCTGGTTTATTTTTTCTTTTATTTACTGTGTTGTGAAAGACAAATAACATTTGTTTAAATTGATTTTTATTTTGAACTGCATTTATATTTATTCTTGCTAAAAAATGACTAGCATGTAAAGAACATTCTGGACACGGTAAAAAATTGCTTATTCTTTTAATATATGAAAAAAGACCAAACTTAATTTTATCGAATTGTTCGTCATTTACTTTTTCTGCTAATGTATGAAAAAATGTCCATATGGGTGGTCCCCAAACTTCTGGTGGCGACATTATATATGTGAAAATATAAAAAATATAAAGATAAACTTCAATATTATATTTAATATGAAATACAACGTTGAAAACAATATTGATTTTTACAAAGAATTATATTCTTCTTTAAATGAAGTGAATGAAACAAATGAAAATTGTGATGAAAATATAGAGATGTGTTTGATTACAAATTCTCCATTAAAAGAAAGATTTGTTGAACTTAAATGTGGTCATAAATTTAATTATGGTCCTTTGTACAAAGATATTTTAAATCATAAAAAAAAATTTAATAGTATGGAGCAAGTAAAAACTAAGTTAAAATACAATGAAATTAGATGCCCATATTGTAGAAATGTGCAAAATGAACTGTTACCCTATTATGAAGATTTATCTTTTCCAAAAGAACATGGTGTAAATTTTTGTGATGTTAATAAAATTAATAGTTACTGTGAATGTATAAATGCAAATAATCAATGTCAGTATAAAACAACTTTTGTAGATAATGAAAATAATAGTCAACTACAACCATGTTTTCATTATGGTTATACACATTATGTATTAAAAACAAAATATAATAATACAAATAAATATTGTTACAGCCATAAAGTAATTGTGTTAAATGAAACAAAAGAGAAAATTAAACAAGAAAAACTAAAAGAAAAACTAGAAATAAAACAGAAAAAATTAGAAGAAAAAAATAAATTAAAGGAAGAGTTGAAAGAGAAAAAATTGAATGAAAAACTGGCTAAACAAAACAAAAATAACAATACACATAACTTGATTATTAGCGATGATAATGTTGTTTTAGTTAATAATATTGCTATCAATAAGAGTGAAGGTTGTAATGAAATTCTGAAAACAGGTAAAAATATGGGTTCATTATGTGGTAATAAAATTTGTGAAGGTTCTTTATGCAAAAGACATTTTAATTTACATAATAAAATAAAAGATATAAAAGATATAAAAATATAAGTAAATTAAATATACACAACTTAGTTTATGGAAACGAAAGAACAATTAGTATCTAATATTAAGGAATGGATTAAAATAGATACAGAAATTTCTCAATTACGACAAGAAATAAAAGAAAGAAACAATAAAAAAAAGATGATGACAGAAACTTTGGTGAATGTTATGAAAACAAATAATATTGACTGTTTTGATATAAATGATGGTTCTTTAATTTACAAAAAAAGTAAAGTTAAAAAACCTATTAATAGTAAAACATTATTAAGTTCTTTACAAAATTATTATAAAGACAATCAACAAATTGCCGAGGATGTAACAAAATATATTTTGGATAATCGAGAAGAACAAGTAAAAGAAATTATTAAGCGTAAAGTACATAAATAGAAAATAATAATAAATAATATATTTCTTTTTATGACTACTTATTTAGAAGATGATAAATTGAACATCAATAATATTTTTTTTACATACGATGCAATAAACTTATTGTATGATATGGATGAATTTGAAAACTTTAAAACTTATAATAAAGATGTTGAAATTGTGTTAGTTCCGTTTAAAATTAATATAAGTGGTAAGTTGCCTTTTAATACGATAATGTTATTTAATGACTACAAAGATCAATTAGATTTTTTCTCAATTTCAAAAATATGTACTTCAATTGAAAATAAAGATATGTTAATATCTTGTGTGCAATGTTATTTGTATTCCATGTTTGTTTCTTATAAAAACAATAACGTTATTCAGTCAGATTTTAATGAGTTTATTTCAACTATTGACTTTAAGGGATTATATTTTTTTCAAGAAAAATTATATGTATTTATTGATTTGACAAAGTTGTCTATAAACATAAGTTTAGTTAATAAAGATGAATTATATTGGTTTGCATTAATAGATGAAATTGTAAATAAAAAAGAAATTTGTAATATACATATACATAATGATGTAACTGACTTTTTCTTGCAAAATAATGAGTTTATTTTTTTAAAAGATGAAAAAAAGGAACAAATAGAAATACCTACTGTTGTTTATAATGGTAAACAAGAAAATAAATTATTTTTTAATTATATTTTTGGTAATGTTCCATTAGACAATAATGCAATTTTAGGATCAGGATATTATTTTACTGATTATAATAATGCAGTAAAACAAATTTGCTTGTTGTTGAGTACGAACACCGAAATCAATGAATGGAAAAATATACCAGTTGGTATCATAAGATACGCATTATTTTTGAGTAATAATTTATTGAAATTGAATTATCCAAATGATAGTAATGATGAGTCAGAAATAAAACGAATAAAATTAAATAATGAAATAAATACTACCTATAACTATGAAAAAATGACATTACGAATAAGTGATTATGATGGTGTATGGAAAGAAAAATATGATAGTGTATTTTTAGGTAAAATAGAACTAGATAATGGTGAAGAATTGAAAAATACTCCTATGTATGTTTGTAAAGATTATTATAGTCATGTTCCATTGTCGTATCATTATATTGATACATATTCAATAAATGGTTTATTGAATGAGAATGAAATCTCATATGAAATTAAGTAATAAACAAAATTATTATTATATCAAGATATAATAATAATAATAATAGTTATCAAAATGAACAAAATCACAGTATTGGGTCTAACTGTTATATTTTTGTATTGTTTAATTCAAATACTACAATTTTATGGTGTATCGCCAAGTACATATCTTGTGTATGTGTACTTTTTTATATTTATTCTTGTTACTTTTTTTGTATTACCCACAGACTATCCAAAAGTATAGGTTTATACATTATCTGAATTTATATTTGCACTATTAATTTGTTCAAATATATTTTTAATTGTAAGAATATCCATTCTATCTTTTAAATTATCGAAAACTTCAGATTCCATAGGATCTCTATTATTAATTTTTTTAAATAACAATATAAAATCGTTTACATCTTTGTAATTATCGTCTTCTTTTTTTTTTATTTTATTTTCTCTCATTAATATATTTTTAGACAGCTCATCTTCAGTTTTTTTTTTGTTTTCAGGATTAAACCATGGGTTTCTAAAATCATCAGTGGGTGTTAATGAATCGCAAATGTCAGGCTTATTGATTTTATTGAATATTTCTCCTTTGAAATTTTTGCCGAATTCCTTAATAACTTTATCAGGAACACTTGGACTGATTTCCATTAGTCTATCATATTCTTCTTTACACAACTTAATCATTTGATTTACATCCATACGTTCTGATGGATGTTTTGCTAATTCAATTTTTATGTTTCTATAAAATTTATCCCATGATATACTACTCACTCTATGTGCTTCATTTAATTGTGTTATTTTTAAAAATTGTTGTATGGTTGTAATAATACCAGCTGTTATATTAAAAGCACCAACTATCATAACAAAATAATTTTGATATGCTACAGGAACACGTTCTTGTGCAAAATTTGCTGTACCTGTTAAAGTGGAAATAATGATAACAGGAATAGTGTACCAAGCGTTTAATCTAGAATACATGTTATTTGCTTTTGAATGGAGCCATTTATAACACATTGCTTTATCACCCCATTCAGTAAGAATTTTTTCATGTTCAACAGTCCATTCAATTTTTTCATTATATGGATTTACAAGTAATAAGTCATTGTCTTGTATTTCATTATTTAACGCAGTGTTTCTCATTTCTTTATAAATATCTTAAATATTTTAATATTTACAAATAATATAAGCCTGTATAATGGAACATCGAATTTCCAATTTAAAAACGGAATTTAATGATATAAGTTTAATTCGCGATAAAATAACCAATATTTTCGAATCATTAAAAGGAAAAATGAACAAATTAAAATTTTTATATTCAGATTTTATTAAAAATAGCAAATCACAACTCTTTGTTTTTGGATTGGATTCATTTCATTTTCAAAGTAAACTAATCGACTTAGAATATGATGATATGATAAGAATGTTTTTAGCAATTAATAATCGCATGTATTGCGAGTATTTCAAATTATACAAAATAATTATTAGCTATGTTAGTGAAAATATAATCGATAAAAAAATACTAGATATAATAAAAGGAAATAATTTTCCAGTATACAAAGACTTGGAACCTTTTAAAGATTATAAATTTGAGTTAATTATTGAAATTCATGAAAATATTTTAATTCTTTTGAATTCAATCATGAGTATTGTAAATCATAGAGAGAATGAACTTTCGTTACATAAAAATAAGCAACTAATTGGTTTGAATATTGATAATTTTATTAATTCTTTTAACTTTGAAATTGTTATTATGAAAGAAAAAATAGGATTGTTTCTATCCTATATAGAATTTTTTCATAAAATGCATGCTAAATATTTACATCGATTTAATAACAGAATTTTATTAATGTATAATAATATTAATAATGATATTCATTTTGATGACAATAATGTATTAGAAGACAAAAAAAATGAAGATATAAACACAAGTAAAAATGTATTTTCAAATAAAAATACAGATTTTCTAACTGAAATAATAAACAATGACGAACAATATGTTTTAAGTGATAACAATAATGAAAGTGGGTTGACTACTCCATCAAATATCTCTTATAATTCAAATCATCATGAAGTAAATAAAAAGCAGAAATCATCTTTTCAGTCGATGTTTAAAAATGGAATTAAAAAAATGAATAATATAATAAATGGGTGTAATAATGTTAAAGCAATAGAAAATGATTTTAATAACAACATTAATAATTCAAAAATAATTTCTGAAAATGAATTACTTACTATGGAAGAAATATACAATGAAGTATCATGTAAAAGTGAAAAAGATAATTATTATGATATGTCATTAACACTTTCAAATATTGACTACGATAATAATAATTTTACACATGAAATCCCACATATTGAAACATCTATTGAAGAAGTAGTAACTATTGATGAAATCCCACATATTGAAGAAGTAGCAATTATAAATGAACTAATTACAGTTATGGAAACTAATGAAACTATTAATAATAATATAAAAGAAAACGAAATAGTTAATACACTTAAAATAGATAAAGTAAAAAAAAAAAATAAAAAAAAAAAGAAATAACACTACTTGTTATCTATATTATTTAAGTAGTTTATTTATTTATTAAAAAAAATGAGCTAAATATATTATAGTTATTTAAATATAAAGAAATACTATGGAAAGACGTTTAAACAAAAAAATTGAAACATATATTTTTACATTTAAAGAAAATATTAAAGATAAAATTTCACAGTTGGGGTTAAATGATAAGGAAGAAACAAATAAACTATTACAATATGTTTATGATTATGACAGACTGTCGTTTAATAAAGAAGATTTTATGAAACGTAAACGTGTTAAGAATTTCGTTCCTATTTTCGATAGATGTTGCGCAAAAAGAGCTACAAATGAACAGTGTACAAGAAGAAAAAAAAATGGTAGTGAATATTGTGGAACACACATGAAAGGAACCCCTCATGGCATTATTGAACAAAATGATGAAGATGTTAAAGTGAATACACAAAAGATTGAAGTATGGGCTCAAGATATTCAAGGGATTATTTATTATATTGATAAATATAATAATGTATATATGGCTGAAGATATTGTTGTTAATAAAGTAAATCCAAAAATAATAGCAAAATATGTAAAAAATGGAGAACAATATTTCATTCCAGAGTTAAATATATAAAACAGTTACTATACCTTTTAAATTTATATATTATTTTTTTATAAACTTAATATATAACTAATGCCAAGAAAATATACGAAAAAAAGAAAAGGAGGAAATACTAGCGAAAAATTACAATCTGATTTTGAGGATTTAGAAAAAATTGTTGAGAGATTAAATAATGATGTAAAAGAATTAAAAGAACAATTACAAAGTTCTAGTGATACAGATAATAATATTGCTAGTGGTGTAGAAGAAGTGGAAAGTAGTGAAAATGAACCAGTGTATTCAAATGATTTAGTGGAAGATACTGAAAATGAGCTTAAAAGTGAAGCAGAGAATAATGATGAAACATTGAATAGTGATATATCTCTAGATAGTAAAAAAGAAGAAATAACTGAATTGATTGCAAAAGCAAAATATATTTTATATGATGGAACAAACTGTGATTTTAAAATGAAACAAAAACCATGTAGTACTGGAAAAGATACTTTAGATGGGTTTGAAAGATCTATGAATAAACTAACAAGTATTTCGGATGCAAATAGTTTGAAAGAAAATATAGAAAACTATATTTCTAGAATAAAAAATACGCTAAATGTGAAAGATGGTGGACGTAAAACTAGAAAACATAAAAAACATGATAAAAAACGTACAAAACGAAGAAGATAAAAAGTTAATTATGAACTAGTTATTTTTTTTATTATATTATATTTTTTTTGTAAAATAATATATTATTAATATAAACAATGAAAAAAAGTACCAAAACAAAAAAAATAGGTGGAGGTTTAAACTATGATAAATTACTCAATTTAATGAGTAAAATAAAAGACGATGTAGTGAGTTTGAGTGAAATCATAAAGAAGTTAAATAATAGTAGTAAATTCGAAGAAAATGTTTCAAATGAAATACCAGTAAACATACAAGAAAAGATAGAGGAACAAACAGAAAAATTAAATGATGTAATAGAAAAAATGGATGAACAAGAAAAAAAAATAGAAGAAGAGCAAAATATAAAAGAATTAGATACTAGTGATGTTGAACTACATCAATCAAAAGAAGAATTAGAAAAAAATATTAATTTATTAGAAAAAAAAATAAATGAAGGTTTACCACAAGAAAGAAATCGGTCTTTTTATTTACAAGGACGTAGTTGGAACCAATGGTTTTATGGATTTGTAGAATATTATAATGAAATAAAGGATAATTTGACAAATATTATTGAAAATAATTATTATATTTCTATTTTACAAAAGCCAAAAAATGAAAGAAGTAAAACAGAAAATAATATGATTTCTAAAGTAAATGATATTGAAATAGAATTATCAAAAATGAACAATAGTGTTACTAAAGGGGGATATTTTCGTAGAACACGAAACAAAAGATCAAAAAAATAAATTATTACTTATTTATCTCCTTTAATATTGAAGTTTACTACACGAGGATTACAGTTACGCATTGCTAACAGTCTTCCTATCATAACATCCTCAAAAATTTCATTTTGCCTTAAAGTTTTTAAATTGGATGAGTTATAGAACTTGTTGATAATTTTCATCGCTTTTCTGCTTAATATATAACTACAGCCTCCATCTAACCAAGTTACATCAGACACGTTTCCTTTTTTGTTGTTCCAATGACTTTTTTCAGATATTTTTCCAAAATGGTAATCACTCCAGGTGTTTGGACTACGATACTCTTTTTTTTGGCCAATGTAGTTATATAAATACAATTCATTTAAATTGTACAAATTTTTGATATTTTCGTCAGTAAACATTGTATCATGATCATCTATTTTTAATATATGAGTAATATTTTTAAAGTCGGGTAAAGTTAATATTTGCTCAATCATTAAAATCATTTTTTCAGGTAATCCTTCATAATTATCGTTACATTTTAAATACAAAATCTTTTCATTTTTATCATAATAAGTGGAACTTATATTATATGAACCTGTAAAAATAATTAAATTTTCAGTCCTACTTTTAATTTCATTCCATAAATGAGAGTGTTTTTTACAAGACATTACAGTTACTAAAATATTTGCTTTCTTTTTGTAAAGTCTGTTTTCATTTATACCATGTTGTAAATAATGTTGAACCGTTTGATCAAATGTCATAGTTGGATTTAAATCTTTGTTTAAATGTAAATATGTTTTATAATTAAAGTCGAAAGGTAATGTAGTCATTATATTTATATAATATATATTATTTAAAAAAATTTAATTACAATTACATATTTATATTTTTTTTGTTAATAAAATATAAATGGAACTAGATAAAAATTGTAAAGAAATATTAAATATTGTAGGTATTTACTTTAATCAAATATCTGAATTAGATGGAATTATATTTTTAAGAGAACAATTACTTTCTGAATACAAATATAATAAAGTTAAAGAATTTATTCCAGAATTAAAAAAAAATTTTAGCTCTTCTTTCATGACATCTATGCAAAAAAATGCAGAAACAAATCAGCGATGGCCTCTTATAAACTTGATTAGACAAATACTATCAGTATATAATTATAACTTATATCCTGTAAGAAAATGCGATGGTTATACAAAAAAAGGTATTAAAAAATACAAACGTTTTTTTAAAATAGTAAAAAAGTTAAATATTTAAAATTATTTTCATGTATAATTTTATATGACTGTGTTTTCTTTGTTGTATATTTACTTTTTCCTTTTAATGTTAAATAATTTCATTATTTTATTTACATGTAAATATGTTACTAAATTGAATTTAAACATGCGAAAAGAAAAACCCAAAGTAAAAGAAACTTTTATTTATACACCAAAATCGAATAATCAAGAAAGATACATAGAATATTTAAATGATGAAAGTGTTGATTTAATAGTTGCAATAGGACCTGCTGGTACAGGTAAAACACTTTTTTCTTGTTTAAAAGCTATAACACAATTAAGAAATGGTGAAATAAATAAACTAGTTGTAACAAGACCAGTTGTACCTGTAGAAGAAGATATAGGGTTTTTACCTGGTAATTTAGTGAAAAAAATGGACCCTTGGACAAAGCCAATTTTTGATTTATTTTTAGAATTTTTTTCAAAATCAGAGTTAGATAATTATATACATAATAACATTATTGAAATATCTCCTTTGGCTTTTATGAGGGGTCGTACTTTTAAAAATTCATTTATAATTGCAGATGAAATGCAGAATAGTTCACCAAATCAAATGAAACTTTTAACAACACGCATAGGTATAAACAGTAAAATGGTAATAACAGGTGATTTAAACCAAACAGATATTACCACAGTAAATGGATTACAAGATTTTTTGAATAGATTAAATAATTATAAAAATGGGACAAACACAACAATGGAAAATATCAAAGTAGTTACATTTGAAAAACATGACATAGAGAGAAGTGAAATTGTCAAAAACATAATAGATATTTATGATTATGATAAAAATAATATTACCTATTTATCAAATAATCAAACAAATTTAGAAAAAAATAAAGTGCGCACAATTACACAAGATAAATTTGAAAATGATGCTGCGTTAATTCCAAAACATCATATATCGAAAAATGTAGATATTTTTTGGGAAACACATTTTTAAAAATTTATAAAAAAATCTCAAGATATACTATAAATTATGGTTCTTTTAACGCCCAATGTTTATCCTACTAGGAGGTATACCACGTTAAATGCCTTTGGTGTATACATGCCTACTTTAACAAACGGAGATATACTTGGGTCCACACCAGTTGTACCTCGTTTAAATCCTCAATTTGCACCCACAGTCACCCCTCCCACATCCAATTACAATGTTGGACCCGGGGGACCAGAAGTATCAATGGTTAAACCAGATATGATATATCAAAGAAGCACTTTAGGTACGTACACTCTATCCGGTGGTTTCGATGTAAACCAATTCGATGTAAACCAAGTTAAAGGCGAAGTCGACGCGGTGAATCCGTTACTACCTGGTGTAGTCGGTCCATCGATGAATCAAGCTGCTAAATTCTGGAATCCCAGTGCAAGCATGGGTGTATTACCCAATAACGCATCTGTTGGATACCAAAGAATGAGTTTAGGTATGTACGCACCTAAATATCAATACGCACCTAAAGATCATTGCCATCCTGTCGGTACGTACAGCCTTGGAAACAAAATTAAAAGAAGTAAATGTTATTTTATAATAGAAGGTTTGGCACAACCTTTTTGAAAGGTTGTAAAAAAAAAAAAATGTGAAGTAAAAAAGTATATAAAAAAAAAAAAAAATTGAAAA
>Ga0214921_10001606_pt1 | contig 38045 bp, 36 predicted proteins | sample LL1505_MetaG_FD_177992 | JGI IMG/M metagenome (GOLD analysis project Ga0214921, IMG submission 177992) | Freshwater microbial communities from Lake Lanier, Atlanta, Georgia, United States - LL-1505 | ecosystem: Environmental > Aquatic > Freshwater > Lake | place: USA: Georgia | collected...
ATCTGGCTGAATTGATCCGCCCGGAGATCCAGCAATACTTCGTTGAGTCCGACGAGGATGGCCGTCCGTTTTCGCGCAACAGCCGGTCGGTTGTGTACGCGCGCGCGAAGAAAGAACTCGCGACAAAGCCATTTGGCACCATGCTGGACGTCTACCAGCAAGGCTACGAATTCATCAACCATTCGCTGGCTCCTGTGCACTGCGATCCCGAGGCGTTGCGCATCACCATCGGTGGCCCGGCATGCAAACATCCATATCGCGCAAGCATCTTCAACATCTCCGCGATGAGTTACGGCGCGCTCAGCCAGAACGCGATCCTCGCCTTGAATGGCGGCGCGAAACTGGGCGGATTTGCCCACAACACCGGCGAAGGCGGGCTCTCACCGCATCACCTGGCCCCAGGTGGCGACATCATCTGGGAAATCGGGACAGGGTATTTCAGCTGCCGCGACGACCAAGGCAGGTTTTCACCCGAAAAGTTCAAGGAAAAAGCCGTCCATCCAAACGTCAAGATGATCGAGATCAAACTCTCGCAGGGCGCGAAACCAGGTCACGGAGGCGTATTGCCCGCGAAGAAAATCACGCCGGAAATTTCGGCGATTCGCGGGATCCCGATGGGGAAAGACTGCTTGTCGCCCCCGGGACACACGGCGTTTTCCTCGCCGCGGGGACTGCTGCAGTGGGTACAACAACTGCGCGAACTTTCCGGCGGCAAGCCAGTCGGGTTCAAGTTGTGCGTCGGCAAGCGCCGCGAGTTCCTGGCCGTAGTCAAGGCCATGCATGAAACGAAAATCCTGCCGGATTACATTGTCGTTGACGGTGGTGAGGGCGGCACTGGCGCGGCACCCGCGGAATTCTCGGATCACATGGGCTGCCCTCTCAACGAGGCCCTGGTCCTGGTCCATAATGCCCTGGTCGGGATCGACGTCCGCAAGCACGTGCGCGTGCTGGTCAGCGGCCGCATCACGACGGGCTTTGACATTATCGCCAAAATCGCGATGGGTGCCGACGCGTGCTATGCCGCGCGCGCGATGATGATGGCACTTGGCTGTATCCAGGCCCTGCGTTGCAACTCAAACCACTGCCCGACCGGCGTCGCGACCAATGACGAGACATTGATGAAGGGACTTGTCGTCTCCGACAAGCGCGTGCGGGTGCGCAACTTCCACGAGGAAACCATTCACTCCGTTGCAGAACTTCTTGGCGCCATGGGACTGACACACACGATGCAGCTGCGCCCGTGGCACCTGATGCATCGTGTCGGTCCGTTTGACATCAGGCACTACGGGGAACTTTTCCACTACCTCGAACCTGGCGAACTGTTGGGGAATCCACCACCGTCATTCAAGCGCGCGTGGGAAATGGCGGCCGCCGACGCGTGGGACGCGGCAGAAGATCTGAAGGCCAAAGGTTCTTTCGGTTACAGGTCAGCCAGTGTCATGCGAGCTGAAAGCGGGACTCCATAAACGACCACGTGATTTCCGCGGCGACTTTCGCTGTCATGGCGGAGGAATCAAGGTCAGGGGCGCACTCGACGATCTCAAAAAGGCGAACTTTCTTGTGGCGCCCCGCGATGGCCGCCATCTCGCATAGTTCCTCGGGCGAGAATCCCACCGCGCCCGGGGCACTGACACCTGCGAGGCCCCGGCAAGAATCCAGGTCAATAGACACCATCACGGCATCGCACCGGGCCAAAAGACGCTCCAGGTCCTGACCGAACGCGTCTGGGATACGAAGCCCGTTCCGTTCCGCGCGCCGCAAGTCGCCGAATTCACGAATCTGGACGCCACGTTCGCGGGCCCAGTGATAATGGGCCATCGCGTTGCGATTCTTGCGCGTACCGAACTCAATCAGATTTCTCGGGTCGATTACCGAACCGTCAATCAAATCCCGGTAAGGGGTACCGCTGTGCGACACCCCGTTTTCGCGTTCGCGCACGTCCAGATGCGGATCGACCGAGATGATCCCGATGGTGCCTGCCGCGTCCTTCTGGGCCGCGGAAACCTCGCGCAAAGCCCTGGCGTGCGGCGCGGAATAATCATTCCCCCCGCCAAGGGCCACGACGGACCTGGAGGCGTTCAACGCGAGTTCACACAGGGTCTGGGAATTCCGGTGGTTCCGGGCCAGCTCGGACCCGGCAACGATATCGCCGGCGTCAGAAAAGACACTGGCGTCGATCTCAAAAGACTTCTCCCCCGAGTCCATGGGCGGAGTCATCCGGTACAGTTCCTGGCGGATAGCCGAGGGGCCTCCAGCGGCGCCGCGGCGGCCACGATTCAGGTGAACACCAAGGTCGTCAGGGGCGCCGAACAGGCAAACCTTCGTGGTCACGCCAACAAGAGGCCATGTGGTCGATACGAGTTCACCGAGGCGCGGGTCGCCCGGGCGGCCCTTGAACAAAAGCGCCTGATCAACCGGTCGTCTGAAATCTTGTTTGTTTTCCATTAGTTACCCCATATACCAAAAGGACTTGGTTGGGGGAAGGGGAACATGGTGGGCCTGGGCAGACTCGAACTGCCGACCTCACGCTTATCAGGCGTGCGCTCTAACCACCTGAGCTACAAGCCCATGTCCACAGGAGCGCCACCTTATAGTCGTATGCGTGTCGGGATGTCAACAAGAGGAGAGGATTCTTCGCCCTTCGGGCTCAGAATGACGGGACGGGCTCAGAATGACGGGACGGGCTCAGAATGACGGGACGGGCTCAGAATGACGGGGCAAGAAGGGCCGGCGGGCGCTCTCGAAAACGCCCACCGGCTTGCTTGCTTGAGGATTACGTAACGAAACCTTCTTCTTAGCGGAGCAGCGCCAGAGCAGCTTCCGGTTCCGAGTTCGCCTGGGCGAGGACCGACACGCCAGCCTGCTGAAGGATCTTGGACTGGGTGAAGGACGCGCTTGCGGAAGCAAAGTCGACGTCACGGATACGGCTGTTGGCTGCCTTGTAGTTCTCGATCTGCGAGCTCAAGCTCGTCACGGCCGAGACCAGGCGGTTCTGCTGGGCACCCATGTTCGCGCGGGTGGTCGCAAGACGCTGCATCGCGCCGTCGATCACAGACAGCTTGTCAGAAGCAGTCTGGCGATCGAACCCGTCCTTGACACTCAGCGGACCGATTTCAGCGCCGCGGCCGAGGCCGAAGTCCTCTTCCGGGATCAGCTTCATGTCATTGATATCAATGCGGATCGTATCCGTGTTGGCAGCCTTGCCGTCACCGCCACCGACGTGGATGGTGAGGAGGTTATCGCCAACGTTTGCGTCAGAACCCTTGAGGAGTTTCACGCCGTTGAACTCAGTGGTGTTGGCAATACGATCAAGTTCGTCGACCAACTGCGTGTATTCACGGTTGGCGTAGGAACGTTCCACGTTGCCGATGGTGTCTGACGAGGACTGGACAGCCAGTTCGCGCAGACGGGTCAGGATGTTCGAGATCTCGTTCATGCCGGATTCGGCAACCTGGACGAGCGAGATGCCGTCCTGGGCGTTGCGCGAAGCCTGCTCGAGACTGCGGACACGACCGGTCAAGTTGGTGCTGATCGAGAGGCCTGCTGCGTCGTCTGCCGCCTTGTTGATGCGGTAGCCGCTGGACAACTGGGCCATCGATTCGCGCAGGGAGTTGGTCGCGGTAGCGACGCCACGCTGCGCCTGCAAAGATGCCACGTTCGTTTTAATGCGAAGTCCCATGATCAAACTCCTCTAAATTACGTTGCGTTCGTGTTCCTCAAGCAAGGAACGGTTAACAATTCAAACAACGACCATTGACACGAGGAGAATCGACAATGGTTTTAAAATGTTTAATAAAAAGCTTTAATATTTTTTTTAAGCAATTTGATAGAAAATCGATTTCACTAGACAAAAATAAAAGATTTTTACTTTTGACAAGTGCCACAGAAGTACGTGGACCGGTTGGCGTGACGCATTTCGCGGATGGGGGTGCTGCATTTCCGGCATGGCTCGCTGGAACGGCCGTACACATTGAGCCTCAAGGCGTACGAGCCTTCCGAGCCGTCCGCGTGGAGGTAATCGCGTAAGGTTGTACCCCCGGAATTGATGGCGGCATTGAGGACTTTCTGGATGGAACTTGCCAAAACCCCATATTCGGCGCGGGTTACGCGACCCGCGGCGCGTCCTGGACGGATGCCCGCGAGAAACAGCGACTCGCTGGCGTAGATGTTTCCCACCCCAACCACGATCCCGCCGTCCATGATGAACGGTTTCACCGCGGTTTTGCGGGAGCGGCTGAGCCTGAACAGGTGCTCCGCGAGTTCCGCCGCAGGAATCTCAAGCGGTTCAGGACCGAGATCGCGCAACCAAGGATGCACGCGAAGGTCAGCGCCGGATGCCACCGCCGTGAGGCGCCCGAATCTGCGCGGATCCACAAAATGCAGGAATTTACGTGAGGGGAGAGGACCCTTCGCCTCCGGCTCAGGGTGACGACTTTCAATCTCAGGGTGACGACGCGGTACGTCGTCATTCTGAGCCTTTCCCGAGCGCGAAGCGCGAGGGAAAGGCGAAGAATCCTTTCTTCTCAACTCAAAAATGACGTGCGTGTGCGGCTTGACCGGATCGGGCCCATCCATCGACAGCAGCTGGCCGCTCATACCCAGGTGCAGGATCGCCGTACCTCGGGCGGTCTCAACCAGAAGGTACTTGGATCGCCGGCGCACATTGCCCGCGACCTCGCCGACCAGAGCGTCACGAATCGCCCCGAACGGCATAGGCTCGCGCAGGTCCTGACGCAGGAAACGCACGTCCACGAACTCATAATCACGCGTCTCTTCGCGAACCGCGCGCGCGAGGCATTCAACTTCTGGCAATTCCGGCATAAGAAAAACCCCGGTCCTCGATGACCGGGGCCGGTGTTACCAATTCCGGGGGCCTTGTGTAAAGACGACTTGCGGGGACAGAATCTTACCAGGCCTTGTGCGGCACGATCTTGATCACGATGCGACGGTTGCGTTCGACAGAACCCGGCAGGTTGCTGGTGTCGGCCGGTTCCTGCTCGCCAAGTCCGAAAGCCTTGACACGCTCCGGATCAAAGTTGAGCGCGTCGACCAGATGCCGGCGAATGGTCAGCGCTCGTTCGTAAGACTCAACCTGGTTCGATTCCGCGTCACCCGACGGGTCCGCGTAACCCTCGACCGAGAGCAAGCTGGCGCGGACTGTGCCCAGGCTCTGCACGGCTGAAGCCAGGATCTGGCGACCAACCGGCGAAAGTTCCATGGAAGTCGCTCCCGCGTTGGGATCCGTGAACAGCAAATTGTATTCGAGCGTGACCTCAGGAGTCAGCGCGACAGCCGGCGCGAACGCCATCATCCTGGGATGCAGCACGTCACCCGCCATGACTTTATTGTATTTGCCGAGGATCCTTGCCGAATCAGACTTCCCGTCAGTCTTGACGACAGCGAGGGCGCGCGACCCCTGGACCTTAGTGACTTTGAGCTCCCCCGTCTCATAATGGACGCGGCCCGCGACCTGATCCAGAAGGGGCCTTTCGGCGACCAGAAGGTCACCCTCGACCAACGCGCCGACGCCGTAACCACGCAATGAAACCACAACGTCGCTATCCCTGGCCTCAGTCGGGTCCCTCGCGTCCCCCGTATCCTTTGTATCCTTGCCACCCTTGCCGGGGGGCGTCAGGAATGACTCAATGTGAAGGGGCTGAAGCTCCTCCGTTCCCGCTTGAGGACGGGCCGCGAATCCAATGACTGGAATCGCCAGCAACATGACCGCGCCTGACAAGATCGAATTTTTCATGACGAGTCCTCCCACGGGAGGAATCGGTGAAACGTGAAAAAAGTTTAGTCACCGTGGCGACAAGAGTATGATTTCGATGAGCCCTGAGGCAAATATTGCCCAGCAAGGAAAACAACCCATGACACCACGCCAGATATCCGTCGCCGTCATCTCCATGACTACCACCCGCGACCGCGCCGCAAACGTGGAACAGGCGACGCGCCTCGTCCGCGACGCGGCAAAGGCCGGCGCGGACTGGATTGTCCTCCCGGAAATGTATGTCTACCAAGGCCCTTACGACACGCTATACGAAGAGGCCGAGCCTTTCCACGGCCCGGCCTGGAAAATGATGTCGGATCTGGCCCGGGAACTGCGGGTTGTCCTGTTTGGCGGCTCCATCGCTGAAAGGCCTGAGAAGGCGAAGCCAGATGAGCGCAAGGTCTATAACGTCACCTATGTATTCGGGCGCGCCGGTGAGGAGCTGGCCTGTTACCGGAAGGTTCATTTATTCAACCTGAAATCCCCGGAAGGCAAGCCCCTGTACTGTGAATCGGAAGGCTACTTGTCAGGGGACAGGCCAGTGGTCATTGAGACCGATGGATTCAAGACGGGCCTCGCGATTTGTTATGACCTTCGATTCCATGAATTTTTCGCGACGCTCTCGGCCAAATCGAAGATCGATGCTTTCGTATTGCCTTCGGCCTTCACCCAGCGCACCGGAATGGACCACTGGGAAGTGCTGATCAGGGCCCGGGCCATCGAACATCAGGCCTATTTCATCGCGTCCAACCAGACGGGCGAGCACGCGCCGGGTAAAGTCAGTTACGGACACTCAATGATTGTCGACCCGTGGGGGCACAAGATTTGTGACACTGGCGACCGGACCGGATTCGCGTTGGCGCCCGTCAGTCACGACGTGATCGCGCGTTATCGCAACCAGTTGCCTGCCATCACCGATCGCAGACCCGAGGTTTACGCGCGGTGACGCGAAACAGCCACATCTTCGAGACAAAGATCCCCAATGGACCCTTGGGTGATCCGGTCGTGTATTGCCTGTCTCAAAAAACAGGTGAGGCCCTGTTGCTGGACCTGGGTGACCTGTCGAATCTAAGCAACAAGGAAATCCTGAAAGTCAGGCACGTCGCCGTCTCGCACACGCACCTGGACCATTTCATTGGATTTGACCGTTTGTTACGCGTCAATATCCCGCACTTCAAGCCTTTCGAGCTATGCGGGCCGCCCGGACTGATCAAGAACGTCCAGGGGAAGATGAATGCTTACTGCTGGAACCTTCTCGAACCAGGCCAAATCCGGATTCGCGTCCGGGAAATCACCCGCGATGGCTCAATCACGACGGCATTGCTCTCAAATGACAAATCGTTTGAGCCCGAAATCGAACCGCACCAGGAACCGGTGTTTTCACCGGATGATCCACCACCACCCGCAAAACCTGCGGTTTGCGCGTTGATTCTTGATGATGGGACCCGCGTCGAGTCGATTGTCCTCGACCACGGTACCCCTGTGTGCGCGTATATGTTGCAGTCCCCGAGTCGTTACTATGTGCGCGACGGCGCCTTGGATGACCTCGGTCTCGATGCTGGTTCCTGGATCCGCGAACTGCAAATGACCATGGCCGCGAAAGACTCCGGCAAACTGTTTGAGATTGGCGGCAGGACGTGGCGCGCCGGTGACCTCGCGGCGCGACTGTTGAATCGTGTGCAGAGCCGGTCATTGGCCTACCTGACCGACTTCATTTTCAACTCCGATAATCTCGCCCGCCTCGAGGGAGCCTTCAAAGGCGTCGAGAAAATTGTATGTGAGACCAATTACCGCACGACGGAACGCGAACGCGCCACTCAAAAAAAACACCTGACGACAAAGCAGGCGGCACTGATCGCGGCGGCCCTCGGCGCGCGTGAACTAGAGACCTTTCACATCTCAAACCTCTACACGGACCGCGTTGACCTGGCGCAGGAAGAAGCCCAGGAATTCTTCGAGAAATTCCGGCAACTCGACACGCGCGACCTGCAAGACGAGGTCGCGGCAGAACTCGCCCACAAACACTGATCTGATAAGCTGGCTCAAAATGCCTGACGGTCCCGTTTCTTGCATCGGCGACGCCCTATCAAGGAGGTCGTCCATCATGAAAATCACGACAAGAATCCATCCGGTGACGTTGTTCATCGCGGCCACAATGGCGCATGGGCCCGCCATTGCATTGGGGGCCACTTTTGCCGACACCTACGTCTGCCGCCCGACAAACGCGGACACGTCCCTTGAATCGGCTGTGCGTCTGTCCAACCGGGGCTCCGGCCAGGACAGGTCCTTCATCGTCAACGGCAACGAGTTGGGGCGGGTTCGGGTGAGCCAGGGAGCCTTCGGGCTTGAGGCTGTGGGAAGTGTTACCAACATCGCTGACGCGACAATGGATTATAAATTGATCGTCCCGCAGGTCGGGTTGAACGAGAGTCGTGACCCTTACCAGGTCAATGGCATGGTCATACGCAGTCTGGTGGGCACCTTCCATCCACCCACCTACGTCCACACGGGCCCGGTGCAGTATCTTGAATTTGAGCCCGTCGGTTGCGAGGCCTCGTCCTCGTTATGAGGCGACTGGGACGGTTGGCTGGTCGTGGGCCCCGGCCCCGTAATCCACATGGGCCAGGTTGCGCGGGGCCGAATCGACGAGACCAGCCCGCGGCGGCAATCCAGCCAAAGCGAGCACGGGATCCTCGAACTTGATCCTGCCCGACGCGTCGACAAAACCCAGCAAGCGCAGGACATGGGCCCCGGCGGCGAACCCGCGGACGGGCATCACACCCAGGTCCTGGCACAGGGTCTTGTCGGCAACCAGTTTGTGCAGCGAATCAGAAATCAGGATATCGGCGCCGGTTTCTTTGGTAAGTGACTGAAGGCGTGCCGCCATGTTGATCGTCGGACCGATCGCGGTGAAATCGATCCTGTGGGCATTGCCGACCGGCCCGAATATTGCCGGTCCGGCGTGAATGCCGATTCCGCAAGAAACAATAAATTCCCCGCGCGCGACGCGGCGAGCGTTCAGGTCACTGATTCCTTTCCGGATGGCGATCGCGGCCCGGATGCTGTCCGCCGCGTCACTGGCCGACCTGACCGGAACTCCCCACAGCGCCAGGACGGCATCGCCGACAAACTTGTCGATGATCCCGTTGTTGGCCTGGACGGCGTTCGTCACGACATCCAGGTACTCGTTCAGTGCCAGATTCACCGCGGAAGGCGCGAACTGCTCGCACATGGCGCTGAATGACCGCAGGTCCACGAACAGGCAAACAATGCGCTCAGCGCGGATCGTCGGCAGATGCGGACTGCGAATGATCTCTCGCAATATCCGCGGATCAATCACCATGCCAAACCGCTGAAGCACCATTTGCCGGTCACGAACAACGAGCGCCCATTCAAGGGCAATCACGACACCGAAAGACGCCATCACGAGTTCAGAAACCTTGGTGACCTTCAGGGCTAGGTCGATGCCATTCAGGGCGGGAAATGCCTCGAAACCCCATATGGACAACTGCCGCGCGAACAAGAGGGTCGCGTCAAAGGTCAACAAGGCGGCGAATAAAATGGCCACCCGGCGGCGGAAAATCGCGTGCGGGAGATTCCTTGTCGCCAGCCAGGTCGACGAGGCGAAAGCGGCTCCCGCCAGCACGACGACCGCGAGAATGCCGAAATGGTTTTTGATGATGGCTGGCACCATGAAATTCAGGATCCCGGTCTTGCCAGCGAACAGGCAGGCTGGCGCGAGCGCGGCGAACAGGATTGCGGGAACAAACGCCTTGAATTTCCGTTGACGGAAATACAGTGGCCAGAATGCGAGTACGCAGGCGTAGAAACCGCAACGAACCGCGGAATCAAGGGTCGAGAAATCGACATCCAGGAAAGACGGAAAGGGCGCCATGGCGTTGCCAACCATGCGACTGTAATTCCAGAAGGCCAATCCCGCGGCATAGGCAAGGATCTCGAGGTGAAAAGGGGTGAACAAGCATCCGAGCGCCGCCAGGACCGCCAGGATCATGCGGCCAAATGCGTCCGGCAGGACCCTCTCCTTGTCGATTCCCCGATAGGCGGAGCGGAATACCGGAGCCACCTCGGGTACGGAAAGAAACGGCTGGCTTAGAGAAATGATGCCTGGCGCGAAGGTTCGGCCGGCGTCAATTTCGAGACCAATCGTCAGGGGTTCGCCCGCAACGCCACCATCGGACAGGAATTCAATGGCCTCGTCGCGCACGCCGCCCGCGCCCGCGGCCTTTTCCTTGCCATTGATGAACAGGCGCCAGCTCTTGCCGGCAATACCAAGAACGTCAAACGCGACTTTCGCTCCAGACGCCGACGCAAAGGACGGCAAGGTGGTCTCGATACGCACGAGATAAACACCACGCCAACCGGCGGATGAAACTCTTTCGTACAAAGAAACCGGGACGTGCCTCCAACCATCTGAATTCAGTTCGGAAAGTGGTCGCGGATTCAGCGGGCAGTCGGCACCAGGACAAACGGGCGCGCCCTGGTCTTCTGCGTATATCTTCTCGAGAACCGGATCCTCGTGGAGGTCTTGTACGACGGCAGGAGCAAAGGATCCGATGTCGAAATTCCTGCTGACGAGCCGTTGCGGGTCAATAGTCCAGATGGCTCCGACGGCGACACAAAGAGGCAAGACCTGCTGCGTCAACCACGCCAGTGGCGATCTCGTTTCTGGGTTGTACTGCGCCATCAAAAAACTCCGGAAGAACCACTGGTCTCTTCCGGAGTCATCGGCAATTTGAAGCGACCCATTGAAGGCGCGCTTTTGGTGAGAAAGAAAATTTCGCGGTTAACCTGAACAGATTCCAACCCCCGTCATTCTGAGGGCGAAGCCCGAAGAATCCTGTCTTTGAAGAAAGGATCCTTCGCTCTTCGCTGCGCTCAGAGCTCAGGATGACGATGGCGGCTGCGACAGACGATGACGATGGCGGCTGAGACTTAAGATGACGACCTGGCGGGCTGTGTCGCCAGCCACTCGGGCTGGCGATGGCGACCCCGGTTGTCATCAGTTCTGGATCGTATCCTCGGAAAGGAACGGGGCAAGGGCTTCGCCGCGGGCGAAAGTTGTCGGATCGACCTGGTAGCACTGCTGCACGAACTTGCGAGTGGTCGCCGCGCCATCAAGGTTGAAATCGTCCGAGTGATCACAGGTGACCAGGCTCAATTCGCCACTTGCGCCAGTTTTGGTTTCTGCGGGGGCAGCGTCACTGTAGGCCAGGTGTAGTTTGTTGCCATCAAGGCTCATGCTCAGAGTCATGCCACGGCCGGTCGGATCCTTGCCTTCCATGCCAGCGTAGCTCACGAACCGGGCGAAACCGACGAGCGCGCCAGTATACAGTTCCTGGGCCTCGAAACGGACGACCATGGCGCGGTCACGGCGACGAACCGTCTTGGCGCCAGATGCGGTGGTAAACGTTTCGGTCTGCTGAATGTTGACGATCGCGTCGACGGACAGACCCTTGTTCGACCTGGACAGGTTTGTGAAAGTCCAGCGGCGAGCCACTTCGGTAAACTGATCCTCACCCTGCGCGTTGCGGCTGGAGCTCTTGCTCTCCGTGACAAAGGTCTTGTCGATCAGGTTTGCCTTGAACACCTCGGTAACAGCATCGCGACTGCCAGCGTATGCGTTGGCGGAAAATACGAGTGCGGCGACAGAAACGACTTTCAGGAACTTCAACATAACCCCCCCTCAAGGTTTGAAGAATTGAAGGGAGGTTGATTACCATTGTTTGAACTATAAGCAACCCACTGGAAACCACTATGCGGCTCACGAGGCGCTGCCAGATCGCTCCCCGCGCTTCTCAAGACCGTATTTCTCGACCTTCATGATCAATCCGGCGCGACTAATCCCCAGTTCTTTCGCCAACTTGGACTTGTTCCACCGGGTCCTCTCCAGCCCCTGACGGATCATTTCCTTCTCGAGGTCCTCGAGAGCGTCTTTCAATTTGCCATCCAATCGGTACTGGGCATTGGGGGATTTGGCGACGGAGTCCCTGATTCGAGGACTCAGGAAGTCGTTGCTGATCTCCTTGTCATCGCCCGCGAGAACGCACAGGCGCTCGATCTCATTCTCAAGCTCGCGGACGTTGCCCGGCCATTCATGGTTGAGGAGGTCCTCCATGCACGCAACGGACAGGATTTTCGCGGGCTTGTTGACCTGCTTGGCGAAGGCTGCGAGGAAATGATCAACCAGCAGCGGGATGTCTTCCTTGCGGTCGCGCAAGGGCGGCACCGTCACATTGATCACGTTCAACCGGTAGAAGAGGTCTTCGCGGAACGTGCCTTGCTTGACCATGGCCGCAAGGTCACGGTTGGTTGCCGCAAGAACACGCGCGTTGGACTTGCGTACCTGCGTGCTGCCGACGGGCGTGAATGTTCCTTCCTGCAACACGCGCAGCATCTTGACCTGCATCGCCATCGACATCTCGCCGACCTCGTCAAGGAACAAAGTGCCGCCATCGGCCTCCTCAAAGAGACCCTTCTTGTCACGAACCGCGCCAGTGAACGACCCCTTGATGTGACCGAACAGTTCAGACTCCAGCAAGTTCTCGTTGAAAGCGCCACAGTTGACGACCAGGAACCTGGTGCCGCGACGCTGAGAGTTGTAATGAACGGCTTTTGCGATCAATTCCTTGCCGGTTCCGTTCTCACCCTGGATCAGGACAGTCGCGTCAGAAATCGCGACGCGCTCCAGCATACGGTACATCGCCTGCATCACGCCGGACTTGCCGATCATCGAGTCGAACCCGTAACGGGCGCCAAGCTCCTTGCGCAGTTCCGCCACCTTTTTCTGTGAATCGGCGACGATCTTGTTGGCGCGCAGCATTTCGTCCACCACGAGCTCGATCAACTCTGTCAGGTAGGCTACTTCCTTCTTGGACAACACAGGCAACTTGTCGACTTCTGCCATCAACTCGTGGGCACGCCCCGGAAAAGCACGGTCAAGGTACGACTTTATCTGGACGCGCTGTTCCGCGGCCGTCTCCTCGACGATAAACCCGTCGCCAAACACGCAACCGAGGTACTGGTTGTTGACACGGATGGGAACCGAGATTGCCGAGAATCCGGCGTGGCACTTGAACAGCCGCGAGTCCTTGCTGTTGGTCGCGTCGACGGTCGTCTTGCGCGCGGTGCCCAGGCATCCCTGGAAACCTTTCTGGTCACCGGTGACGGCTTTGCAAACCGAATTGAGCGGATTGAAAAAACGGCCCTCGGGTACGCCGCGAAGAAACCCCTTCGTGTCCGTGAAGTTCAACTGGACCTTCCACCAACGACCCACGAGCTCGCGCAGGCTGCGGATCACATGCAGCTTGTCGAACTCATCCCACTTCACGGCGCCGGATTCAACTGGTGACGAAGCCATCGCGAGTCCCTCGTTGCTTTTGGTCGTGCGATTCCAAAACAGCCACGGGAGTCATCGGCAGAATTGTCGAGAATGTTAACAGGACTTAAAAGTTAATATATTCAGTCGTTTACGAACGTCGATGCCCAACCCTTCAGCAAATTGTCGCACTGATGGGCGTCTTCGATCATTACAAGATGTCGTTCACCTTGACACCAGAGGGCAGCGAGAACGAAAGGGGAGTCAATCCCCTGCGGTCGGGATTGGAAAACTCGACCGCGAGGCTCGCCTTGTTGCGCAGCGTGAAATAAACCCGCGACACAAATCCACGTTCCTCATCGATGGTCAGTTCCAGCGTGTCGATTTCATCTGCCTCGGGATTGGCTGGCTTGAACTCGAGTTTCAACACCTTGCCTTCGCGCGTGCCAGTGACCATTTTGTACGCGTTGAAGATCGATCCCACGTTCAAGACAAAGTCCACAACGCGTTTGACCTCCTTTGCCTGCTGGCCTCTGGCGCTGTACCTGGCCGCGACATTTTCCCTTGGCAGGTATTTGAACAAATCGCGTCCGTTGAAAATCGTCTCTTCGTTCAAGGGCTCGCCCAGAACCCAACGGAACCGGTCTGGCTTCTGGAACAGTGCGTGGCCCTTGACCACGACGGGGCGGTTTGGCCGCGAAGGGCTGGTTTTGCGCTGCACAAGGTCCACGCGAAGGCTCTCGCTTGAAGTCAGCTTCTTCGCAAGTGCGTCAAGCTCACCCTTCGAGACCTGACCCTGGCTTCCTGGATTGGCCGTGGCAAGGGGGGCGGAATCGACAGAAAAAACAATCAAAACGCCGGCGATTACGAGAGCACGGAAGCGGCCTGACTTCATTTTACTTTCTCCAACAAGAATCGAATCGCCGCGATGGCGGCTGCTTCCCGGACCCCTTGCCGGTCGCCCGTGAAATTGAATCTCTTCTGTTCATCAGTCGCGGGACCGGCAATGCCTATCCAGACGGTTCCAACTGGCTTGTCCGGGGTTCCGCCGTCTGGCCCGGCGACGCCCGACACACTGATCGCCCACGTGGCCTTCAACCGGTCCCTGGCCCCGGCTGCCATGGCGCGCACCACAGGTCCCGAAACCGCGCCATTCGCGGCGATCACGCCTGGATCAACGCCCAGCAATGCGGACTTGGACTCGTTGGAGTAGGAACAAAAACCACCTAAAAAGTACCGGGAACTTCCCGCGACCGACGTGAGCCACATGGATATCATGCCGCCCGTGCAGCTTTCTGCCGTCGCGACCGTCGCCGACCGGGCGCCCAGCCGGCGAAACAGCTCCTCCACCGCGGCCGCGACGTGAGCCTGGGCATTTTCGCTGACTTTATCTTTCTCGGACAAAGGACGTCCCTTGCGCAACAGGTTGGGGGTTCGATATCGTGAGACCCTTGCGTTTCACGATCTTGACCAACGGGGGTCAACATGACCGTCCATAATGAAGCTCACGCCTGGACACAGTACTACGCCAGCGACGCTCCGACCAAGCTGGACTTTTCCACGTCCTCCAGCATCGCGTCCACGATTGAGGCCGCTTGCCGCCGCTTTGCCAACAACCCGTCCGTGACCGCCATGGACACAACGCTGACCTACCGCCAGCTCGACCGGCTCGCCAACAGGTTTGCCGCCTTCTTGCAGCATGAAATCGGACTGAAAAAAGGCGACCGGCTGGCGATCATGATGCCCAATGTCCTGCAATTTCCGATCGCATTCCTCGCGGCCCAGAAGATCGGAGTCATCTGCGTCAACACGAACCCGCTCTATACTCCACGGGAGATGCGCCATCAGTTCTCAGATAGCGGCGCGACGGCAATTGTCATCATGGACTTGTTCCTGGACAAGCTTGAGGAAATTCTCAAGGAAACCGGGATCAAACATGTCATCTCGACCAGTATTGTTGACCAGTTGCCGGCATGGAAAGGATTTGCCGTCAACGCCTTCATGCGTTTCAAAAAAATCGTGCCGAAGAACAACTTGAAGGTCCATTCTTTCCGCAAGGCGCTTTCCACCGGCGAAGAGTCACGCCTCGTACGGCCCGAACTTGGCCTCGACGACGTCGCCCTGCTTCAATACACGGGAGGCACAACCGGTATTTCCAAAGGCGCGATGCTGACCCAAAGGAACATTCTCGCGAACATGCAACAAATCAGGCACGCGGCATGGGGGCAGGTCGAGGAAGGCGCGGAGACTGTCCTCACAGCCTTGCCGCTGTACCACATCTTCGCCCTGACGGTGAATTTCCTGTCGTTTCTCGCGATGGGTGAGCACCTGATCCTGGTGCCAAAGCCTGTTCCCATCGCGAACACGGTGAAGATCTTCAAGAAATACAACATCACCGTAATGACCGGCGTGAACACCCTGTACAACTCGATCTCCAACGACAAGGAATTCAAGCAACTTGGCATCCGCTCGATCAAGTTCGCCCTGGCCGGCGGCATGGCGCTACAGGAGAGCGTCGCCAAGGCGTGGCAACTGATCACGGGCAATCGCATTGTCGAGGGTTTCGGATTGACGGAATCGTCACCTGTCACTCATGTCAATCCACTCGGCCAGACGCCGCGCACAGGATCGATCGGTGTCCCGGTCCTCGGCACCGACGCGCGGGTCGTCAACGACAAGGGCGAGCCGATGCCCGTCGGGGAGCCCGGCGAACTCATCATCAAGGGACCTCAAGTGATGGCCGGATACTGGCAGCGCCCCGATGAAACCAGCAACGCATTGAAGGACGGGTGGTTGTGGACCGGTGACATCGCGAAGATTGACCAGGACGGTTACTTCTTCATCGTCGATCGCAAAAAGGACATGATCCTCGTATCTGGATTCAATGTTTACCCGAACGAGATCGAGGAAGTGATCGCGTCGCACCCGAAAGTCCTCGAGGCCGCCGTGGTAGGACTTCCGGATGCCTCAACGGGCGAAAGCGTGAATGCCTTTGTCGTGCCGAAAGACCCGGGCCTGACCATCGAGGAATTGCGGACATTCTGCCGTGACCAGCTGACCGGATACAAACGGCCGCGGCACATCGAGATACGTTCGTCGCTGCCAAAGACCAACGTTGGAAAGATCCTTCGTCGTGAACTACGCGACGAGGCTCTTGCGAAAAAAGCGCCGCGTGCCCAAAAAAGCCAACCGGCAACATGAAACGCGTCATGAAATTCTTGCTGGGGGGGTTACTGGGGGCATCTGTCTTCTCAGTCGAGACCGGGGCACGGGCCGCGACCAACTGGAGAACCGGCGCGATCGTCGGCGCCGGCGTCATGCAGCAACCCTCAAGCCAGTACTTCCTGATGGCGTATTCCGCGAACGCGTTTCTTGAGTTCGCCCCGGCAAAGGCCGCGATATCGCTGACGGCGTTCGGAAGGCCCAGGTTCTCCGCCGGAAATTACGAGGACCAGGACTTTGGTGGCCTTGTCGAATTGAGAAAAGGCGTCGCCGCGCGCGGAAGTTTCTCACTTGGAGCATCCATCGGCGGCGGGCAGATGCGTGGTTATGTGAAATCCAAGGAAGTTGACGGTACCCGGTCCGATTACCGGATGGACGGGGTCTCAGCCACGGTGGACCTGCGCTACGCGACCGGGAAAGACGCCCGGTTCAGTGCTCAATTGAGTCATACGATGTTCTCGGGACTGAGCACGGCCCTTGAGACGAAAGCCCGCGTGGCGTGGCCATGGTCCTTCGTCATGCTCGGAATTGGTTACAGCGCATGACGAACCGCATCGTCCTCGCGCTTTTGTTATTGGCTGCCTGCCTTCCCGCGTCGGCTTCGGCTGCCAACGGCAAAATCAGAAAAGTGTCGGCGCAATACGCGGCGTTCGCCCCGAATGCCGGCGGTCAGGTTACCTATGGCCTGCGAGCCAGCTGGAACGACCGGGAAGTCGGTTTGTTTCAGAATCATTACCTGACCGCCGGCGGGAATCCGCTGGTCGGGGCTGTTTACGCCTTCCGTTTTCCAGTCTGCGATGAGTCCTGCATGGTTCACATGCACCTCCAGACAGGAATCGGGGGGACATCCGCGGGTCCGCTCGCGGAGTTTCTTTGGGGGACCGAGATCCCGTTGCTGCCATTGGCCCTCAATGGAGGTACGATTCCGTACGTACCGATGCTGCGGGTGGACCTGGCCAGCCACTGGGTCGCGACACGCAGCCGCCTTATCATGTGGAGTTATCCATTTTGGGTTGGCGTCACCTTGCCATTCTGACAGCCCTTTTGGTCCGGCTCGGGGCACCCGCGGCACTGGCATACCCGGTCCCGGTGGACTTCGATGGCAAGGTCGTCCGGTGGGATGTTTCTGGTCCTGACGAGCCGCTCTACTATGAAGTCATCAATGACTCGAGCTTCAGCGTGCAGTCGGCGGAGTCCATCGTCGACGCGTCGGCTGCCCTGTGGTCAGGCGTTGATGGTTCGGCCTTGCGTCTGGCCAGCGCGAAAGACTCCGCCCAGGCGCGGACGTCGATCACCGTCAACTTCAAGTCGAACTTCGACGGTGGCGATTTTGCGGCAGCCTACGCAGAGATGGATGAGACTGATACGGACGGCAAACCTGTCCATTGTTCGGTGAATGTCGCGATCCGAGGAAACGAGGTCCTGAAAGACCTCGAAAAGACCGTCCTGCATGAGCTGGGACACTGCATTGGCCTCGGCCATTCGTTGTTCCCGAAGGCCATCATGAGTTACCGGCTCAGTCAGAATTCCTTCGCGCTCGATGTCGACGATGTCGCCGCGGTCCGGCGCCTGTACTCCGCGGACGGGAGCACATTTGAAATTCCCCCGGGGTGCGCGATCGGGGCGCGTCGTGGAAACTCGCGGCAACGATCCGGATTCACTGGATTTATGGAGGCACCGGACCTGACATTGATCCTGTTGCCACTCCTTTGTCCGATCCTTTGCCCGATCCTTGTTCGGATCCTATTTCCAAGTCTTCTCCGGACACTGATCGCCATGTTGACGGCACGCCGTCTGCGAGGCTAAAACCAGCCCGAAACCGCGATAACCGCGCCGGACGGGATGAAATGAGCTTGCTGCAACCCCCATTGCCAGATCGATTGAAGTCGATGAGCGACGAGGATGTTCATGCCTTGATCGCCGCGTCGAAGGCGAAACTCGGCGACCGGTGCGTGATACTGGGCCACCATTACCAGCGCGACGAAGTCATCCGCCATGCGGATCACACTGGTGACAGCCTCAAGCTGGCCCGCATCGCGCGCGAACTTGAGCGAACTCCTTACATTGTTTTCTGTGGTGTCCACTTCATGGCTGAGACCGCCGACATCCTGACCTCGCCGGCACAGGAAGTCTCGCTCCCCGACTTGCAGGCCGGATGTGACATGGCTGACATGGCGGAGACATGGGATGTCGAGGCGGCATGGGACGAGGCCATGGCGGCATTGGCAACCACGGAACGTAACGCCCGAAAAGCAAACAGGATCGTACCCGTCACCTACATCAATTCCAAGGCCAGCCTGAAGGCGTTCGTTGGCAATCATGGCGGCACGATTTGCACGAGTGGCAACGCGCACGCGGTGATCGAGTGGGCGCTGGCGCGGGGTGAACACCTGTTTTTCTTTCCCGACCAGCACTTGGGTCGAAATATCTGCAAAGCGATGGGATTCGATCCCGAAATGGACATGATCCTGTGGGATCCCAAAAAGCCACTGGGTGGACACACGCCTGAAAAAATCCGCGCCGCCCGGATCTGGCTGTGGCAGGGACACTGTCCCGTCCATGCCTTGTTCACGCTGCATCAAATCAAGAAGATCCGCACGGAAAGCCCTGAAACCAGGATCATCGTCCACCCCGAGTGCGCGATGGAAGTTGTGGACGCTTCTGACATGTCGGGATCGACCGAGCAGATCATCCGCGCGATCGAGTCGTCGCCGGAGGAAAGTCGCTGGGCTGTCGGCACGGAGAAACACCTCGTGGAACGCCTTGCTGCGAGCCATCCGGATAAAGTGATCACCAGCCTGAATCCATACACGTGCCTTTGCGGCACCATGAACCGGATCAGCGCGCGACACCTGGCCTGGGTTCTCGATGACCTCGTCCAGGGCAGACCCATGCGCAACCGAATCACGGTGGACGAGAAAACGGCGACGGCATCGCGCGTGGCTCTCGACCGAATGTTCACCCTGAACTGAAAGATCCGGGCGCTTGGCGATTTACATTGATCACTGCGGTACCACCCAAATCGCGCGGGACGTGCGCGATGCCATGGTCGGGCTCATGGACCATGGCCCGTTTGCGAATCCGGCGGCGCATCACCACGCGGCCGGACGCGCGGCATACGAAATCCTCGAGACGGCGAGGGCGGAAATCGCCTCATGCCTCAACGCGCGACCTGAATGGGTACACTTCACTGGTGGCGCCAGCGAGGCCAACAACATCATCATCCATGGGTTCGCGCGACGTTTTCGCCACCATGGTTGTCGCATCCTGGTCGGCGCGACAGAGCACAAGTCAATCCTCGATTCCGTTCTAGATTTGAAGGATTCCGGTTACTGCGAGGTCGAAGTCATTCCGGTCCGACAGGCCGATGGCCTGATCGACACGCGGATACTGGAGCAGCGACTCGCCGACAATCCGGCAAAAAAGGCGACCCTGGTCGCGGTCATGTGGTGCAACAACGAGATCCCGGCAAGGAATCCCGTCGAGGAATTGGCCGTCTTGTGCCAGCGCCACGGGGCGTTCTGGCATTGTGACGCCGTGCAGGGAATCGTGCGTGAACCCGTGGATGTCCAGACACTGGGCGCGTCGTCGATTGTCTTCGCGCCTCACAAGATTTACGGGCCAAAGGGCATTGGCGTTTTTGTGATCCCGGAAAGAAGCCCCATGCTGCGCCTTGACGCGCCATTCCAGGGCGGAGACCAGGAACGGAAAATGCGTCCCGGTACCGTCAACACCCTGGCCATCGTCGGGACCGCCGCCGCGGTGAAGTGCCACGAGAGAAGGCGCGAGGAACTGCTTTGCCACTTGCGCTTGTGCGACGATGCCTTTGTCGAGGTCATGTCGCGGGAGGCACCTGGATTCCACCTGACAATTCCCCGCAGCGCCAAATGCCCAGGGATCGTCAATTTCCATGTTGATGGCGTTGACGCGCAGAGCCTCATCCACTCGGTCGCGGAACTGGTCTGCGCCAATCGCGGGGCCAGCTGCTCCGGCGCCGGCGGGGAAAAGGCGCGCCACGTACCCACAGCCCTGGGGCTGCCACTTGAGGTCGCTGCCAACGTGATCCGCGTGAGCTTCGGTTTTCAAAACTCGGTCGATGAGGCCAGGATCGCCGCCGAAATCTTCGCAAAAGAAATCCGCACCACCCGCAAGGGATGATGCGGACTCTGTCGTCGCGGCGAGATCAACGCAAGAGTTGCAGAGCATATTCCGAACTGCTGTTTGCCTGTGACAACACAGACACACCTGCTTGCATGAGGATCTTGCTCGTCGCGAACTTCGCCGTTTCACTGGCGTAGTCGACGTCGCGGATGCGGCTCATTGCTGCGCTCAAGTTCTCGTTTGAGATCTCGATGTTGGTGATCGTCGAGTTCAGTCGCGACTGGACGGATCCAAGAGTCGCGCGGTACTCCGCAATCGAGTTGAGTGCCGAATCCATGCGATTGAACAAGTCACTCGTGCCGGATGGACCAAGATCCTGGGCACCACCGTCGCCTTCCGAGATGATGGAGATCTGGTCCTGGGTGATTCTGCCCAGTGCCTCGTTGAGCTTGGAAACCTCGTCCGTATTGATGGTCAATACGTCGGGGTCACTGGCCGGGTCAATCTCCGGCGCGTTGCCGTTCGCGTCATTCGCGCGGTTCGCGGCGCCGACGAAGAGCTGGATCGGCTTGTTGCCGTCCGACTTCAGCAGCTTGGATCCGTTGAACTCGGTTGAGTCAACGATCCTGGCGACTTCCTGACGGAGTTGCTGGAACTCCTTGTCGAGGAAGGTCCGTTCGCGGTTACCGACCGTATCTGACGCGGCCTGTGCGGCGAGTTCGCGCATGCGGACGATGATGTTGGTGGTCTCGTTCAAGCCACCTTCAGCCACCTGCAGGTAACTGATACCGTCGTTCGCGTTGCGTTTCGCGACGTCCAAGCTTCTGGTTCGCGCGCGGATACTTTCCGACACGGCCAGGCCGGCGGCGTCATCCGCGGAACGGTTGATCCGCTGACCGGATGACATCCGTTCGAGTGATTCCCCGAGTGCCCGGCGGTTCTCTGTGAGCCTCCGCTGGGCAATCAACGACTCTGTGTTGCTTTTTATCCTGAGTCCCACGTTTGCCTCCTTGGCAAGCCAGCGCACGCTGCCTTGCGTTGTTAATTCAGGTTGTTCAACTCGCTACGTCTGAACCTGATTCCTTCCCGGCAATCAGTTCCGGAGCAGTGCCAGGGCCATTTCAGGTGCCGCATTGGCTTGCGACAGCACGGAAAGACCGGCTTGGCTCAGGATCTTCGTCTGGGTGAGTCGGGCGGATTCCGCTGCGACATCCACGTCCTTGATGCGGCTGCGGGCGGTTTCCATGTTTTCGACGTTCACGCCGAGACCGTTGATCGCGGAGTTGAGGCGGCTTTGAATGGAACCCAGAGTTGCGCGTTCCGACGCGATGCGATCAAGCGCGCCATCAATCGTGGTCAGTTTCCCCGATATTTCCTCGCGAGAAGGTGCGTCGCCGCCGAGGGTAGCCGGACCGATTTCAGCGCCCTTGCCGAGGCCAAGGCTCTCCGAGTTGAACTTCAACCCCTCGAGACCGATCTTGATGGCGTCGACATTCGTGTCGGCGTTGGTACCGACCTGGATCACGAACTGGCTCTGCTCGTTGTTCGGGTCGAAGATCCGGGTTCCGTTGAACTCGGTCGACGAGCCGATGCGGTCCAGTTCGTCCACCAGCTGCGTGTATTCGCGGTTGAGGTAACCTCTTTCGCGATCACCAATGGTGTCGGTCGAGGATTGAACGGCCAGTTCGCGCAAGCGAACCAGGATGTTCGTCATCTCGTTCATGCCACCTTCAGCGACTTGAACCAGCGACACTGCATCGTTGGCGTTGCGTTGAGCGACGTTGAGGCCGCGAATTTTACCGCGCAAGCTTTCAGAGATGGCAAGACCCGCCGCGTCGTCAGCGGATTTGTTGATCCGGTAACCGGATGACAACTTCTCCATGCTGCTTTGCAGTGCGTTGTTGCTGTCTGAGAGGAAACGTTGAGCGGTAAGACTTGATACGTTGGTCCTGATGCGCAATCCCATGATTCGTCCTCCTTGATCCATCCCGGGCACCAACCTTGGTCCCGGTTTGTTTGCGCAAGCTTCACCCTGAAACTTGCAGGGGGAATTTCGTTGTTTTTGTAAAAAGCTTTAGAAGTTTTTTGCAAAACACCAAAAAACGGGTAGGTTCTCAGTGATCCCGGACGGTTGGATGAGAATGAGCAACAAATTCAGCGACTTGATCAGTTTTGTCGAAAGCAAAATCACAGGATTTCCATTGGAAAAACGGAGAGTTATCGTCGCCTGTTCGGGGGGTGTTGATTCCACTGCGCTTTTTCGCGTTTTTTGTGAGCTTTTCAAGGCCAAAAGAATTTTTTCGTTGGCCCTGTTCCACTTCAACTACGGCCTCCGCGGGGAGGAGTCAGAGGGCGACGAGGCGTTTTGCGAGGCCCTGGCACGGGGCGCTAGCGTCCCGTTTCTGGTCGCGCGCGCGTCGGAAAAAGACCGGCAGGACCGCCAGGGTGAAGGCATACAGGAATGGGCGCGCCGGTTAAGGCGCGAGGCGCTCACGAAACTGGCCGTCAACGGCGAAATCGTCGCGCTGGCCCATCACGCGGATGACGCTGCGGAGACTGTCGTCATGCGCATGATGCGCGGAACTTCCCTCACGGGCATGCGAGGAATGGCCGAGTGGGACGGTCTCTGGTGGCGGCCGTGGATTCGATTGCCGAAGGCGGACATCATCTCCGCGGTCGAAGAATCCGCCATGCTCTTTCGCGAGGATTCCACCAACGCGCAACTGGACTACGCCAGGAATGTCGTGCGCCATCATGTTTTGCCGGCCCTTTTCAGATTGTGGCCGGCCGGGCGCGAAAAACTTCTGGATCTCGCCGATGACGCTGCTTCTGTCGCCGAATATGCATTGGAAAAGGCACTTGAGGACGTCCGGTTTGAGTTGAAGGCGGGCACGCCAGACCAACGGACCATTTGTGACAGAATGCCCGTTTGCGACCAGTCCAAATTGGCCGCGCTGCCCGATGCCGTCGCGCTGGCGGTCCTGGCACACATGGCGCGCTCCACCGCGGCGGGCAGCTGGAGGCAGTTGTCACGTCAGAACCTCATGAAGGTCCTGAGGGCTGCCCGTGCCGTGGAAAAACAGCGATTTGTCCTGGAGTTGAGTCAGGGACTATACCTTGAGGCAGGATCTGGCCAGGTGAAGGCGTGGTCGGCTAGATTACCTGCCGGGTGATCTTTTCCCAACGATGCACCGGAATTGCACAACAGACCGGTAATTTTTGCCCTCCCCGGGCCTTATTGGGGCATTCGGTTATATGATTTGAATTGGAACCCCTGTTGAACGCCGGGTCCATTTGCGAATTTCTCCCGGTTCTGCAACAACTGACGTTGATCATCAAGTCCGGAAAATGACGCTTTCCACGATGGAAAAGCAAATCACCGGCGGAGGAAAAAAATGAAGAATCCACAGAAGCAGACTCAACAAATGCGGACCACGATGGTCATCGCGAGCCTTCTGCTATTGTTCTTGCTCTTCCACGTCGTATCACGACCACCTGAAGAGCAAAAAGTCATCAAGTTCTCGGAATTCACGGAGGCCGTGCAACTGCCGGCAGGTGACCAGAATCGAGTGAAGGAAGTCACATTCCGCGAGAACGAGATCATCGCGACGCGCGAGGACAATTCGACGTTCCGTACCTATGGACCGAGCGATGCCGAATTGCGCAAGCAACTCCAGGACAAAGGAGTCAAAGTCAACTTCGAGCCACCCGAGGAGGCTGGCCTGTGGAAGACCCTTCTGGTCAACTCATTGCCCATGCTACTTCTCCTGTTCCTGTTTTTCTTCTTCATTCGCCAACTTCAAGTTGGCGGCGGCAAGGCAATGTCCTTTGGACGCAGCAGGGCAAAATTGCTGAACGAGAATCAGGTGAAGATTACATTTGCTGACGTTGCCGGGATCGACGAGGCGAAGTCAGAACTGGAAGAAGTCGTTGAGTTCCTTAAAGACCCGAAGAAATTCACTCGCCTTGGCGGCAGGATCCCGAAAGGCGTTCTCCTGATCGGATCTCCAGGCACCGGGAAGACGATCATGGCGAAAGCGATCGCCGGTGAGGCCGGCGTTCCTTTCTTCAGCATCTCCGGTTCTGACTTTGTTGAAATGTTTGTCGGTGTCGGCGCGAGTCGCGTGCGTGACCTGTTCGAGCAAGCGAAAAAGCACGCCCCGTGCATTGTATTCATCGATGAAATTGACGCCGTCGGTCGCCAACGCGGAGCCGGACTCGGTGGCGGGCACGATGAACGGGAGCAGACACTGAACCAGTTGCTTGTTGAAATGGACGGATTCGAGAGTAACGAAGGCGTCATCATCATTGCGGCGACCAACCGTCCGGACGTCCTTGACCCCGCGCTGTTGCGCCCGGGACGGTTTGACCGGCGCGTCGTGGTACCGAAACCGGATGTCCGTGGGCGCGAGGGGATTCTCAAGGTTCACACACGCAAGGTGCCCATTGGCACTGATGTGAAGCTGGCCAAGATCGCGCAGGGAACGCCTGGATTCTCGGGCGCGGATCTGGAAAACCTGGTCAACGAGGCTGCTCTGATCGCGGCACGGGCCAACAGCAAGGAAGTGTCGATGTCGCACTTCGAACTGGCCAAGGACAAGGTCCTCATGGGTCCCGAGCGCCGGTCCCTGATCATGAGCGAGGCGGAGAAGCGCAACACGGCATATCACGAAGCCGGCCACGCCATTGTCGGCATGTTGGTCGAGCATGTCGATCCGGTGCACAAGATCAGCATCATCCCGAGGGGTCAGGCCCTTGGCGTCACTGTGATGTTGCCGACCGAGGACCGGCTGACCCTCACAAAGGAATACGCCGAAGGCATGATCGCTTACGCGATGGGTGGACGCGCGGCCGAGGAGCTCGTCTTCCACAAGCAGACGACGGGCGCCGGTGACGACATCAACAAGGCGACAGACATCGCCCGCAAGATGGTTTGCAACTGGGGAATGAGCGAGAAGCTGGGGCCCCTTTCGCTCGGCAAGAAGAACGAGGAAGTCTTCCTTGGTCGCGAAATGGGGCAATCAAGGAATTTCTCCGAGAAGGTCGCCGAGGAGATTGACGCCGAAATCCACCGTATCGTCACCAGCGCGTACAAGAAGGCACTGACGATCCTGCGAGACAACCGCGAGAAACTCGACATCCTTGCCGAAGCGCTTCTTATCAAGGAGACGGTCGAGGCTGCCGACATGGAGCGCCTCATGCGCGGCGAGCATCTGGTCACGGATGAAGAGCGTCGCGGATATGAGGACACCAAGACAAAGAAGACGGCCGAGACAAGTTCTGCGAAGCCCGAGGCTGTCGCCGAGCAAGGCAAGTCCGACGGTGCGCAGCAACTGATGCGCCCGGCGACATCGGTAACCTGAACACGAATCTCCAGGGACGTAATGGGAAAGCAAAATTCGCCATCACGGTTCCTGATCATGGGCGTCGTAAACGTGACGCCCGATTCGTTTTCAGATGGCGGCAAGGCATTGGGCGTCGAGGCGGCGCGTGATTCCGCCTTGCGGCTTCTGGCAGACGGCGCTGACTTGATCGATTTCGGCGCTGAGTCGACCAGGCCAGGAGCCCAGCCAGTCCCTGTCGACACGGAACTGCAGCGGCTGATTCCGGTGCTTGATGTCATGAAGTCGGAAATGCCGCTGGAAAAAATCAGCGTCGACTCACGCAAGGACAAAGTCTTTGCTGAGGCAGCCCGATCGGGTATCCGCTGGTTCAACCGTGTGGGCGACCTTCCAGATCCAGCGCTGCTGCGGGAATTGGCCGGCCTGGATGACGGGGCGCATCTGGCCATGACGCACATGCACGGCGCCCCGGAGACGATGCAGGATTTCCCGCTTGGGGCAGAAGAGGTCGTTGGCGTTGTCGAGCGGTTTTTTCAGGAAGTTCACGACGCGACTTGTGCCGCGGGATTTGGCGCCGGGCAAATCTGGATGGATCCGGGCATTGGATTTGGCAAGTCATTGGCAGCGAATCTGGAATTGCTTGGGAACATCAGGACGTGGGCCGGTGACTACAACGTGATGATCGGCGTCTCAAGAAAGAGTTTTCTCGGTCGCCTGTTTGGAATTGAACGTCCGCTGGATCGTGACCAGCCCGGCAAGGCCATTGAGGCCATGTGCGCGCTGGCGGGAGCCAGGATCATCAGGACGCATGACGTCCAAGGCCTTGCGGTGATCAGAAACAGGATGATGGAAGCCAACTGATGCGGGAAATTCTGGACCAATTCAGCTTCTGGGCGGTGATCGACATCGCGATCATCGCTTTCATCATCTATCAGGCCCTGCTTTTGATCCGTGGAACACGTGCGGCGCAGATACTGACCGGTATTTTATTCGTGGTCGCCACGTTTCTTCTCTCCTCCATCGTACCGCTGACTACCCTCAACTGGGTGATGAACAAGTTTTATTCCAGCTTCATCATCATCTTGATCATCCTGTTCCAGGATGACATCCGGCACGTCTTGTCGCGCATGGGAAAGAAGTCCTTCATCCCGGGCGCGGACCGTGTGGCGTCACATCATGTCCTGGACGAGATCGTCCGGGCAGCGACCTCTATGGCAAGCAAACGAATCGGTGGCCTCATTGTCCTGGAAAGGAACATCATCCTCGGGCGCTATGTGGACGTTGGTGTTTTGATCGACGCACGCATCTCAAAGGAACTTCTGGTCTCGATCTTCCACCCATCTTCACCCATCCATGACGGAGCGGTCATCATTCAAAGGGGACGCGTCGCTGCCGCCGGATGTTTCCTGCCACTCACTCGCGAGGAAAACCTGGATCCCAACATGGGGACGCGGCATCGCGCGGCGATCGGCATCAGCCAGGAAACAGACGCGATCGTCGTGATCGTCTCCGAGGAAGTTGGTTCCGTGGCTGTTGTGGTCGAGGGCAGGGTATCTCGCAGACTCGACGCGCGCCAGTTGCGCGAGCAACTGAACGAGCTGCTGATGGGTGAGGAAGAGTTCAGTGAAAAACAGGCGCGCAATGAATCGGGCTCGCCCGGGGGTGAGGTCAAATGAGAGACCGGCTCCGCAAATTGTTGCTGGATAATTTGCCCTACAAGGTTACGGCGGTCATCCTTGCGTCCATGCTCTGGTATATCGTCCAGGGTGAGGAAATCCTCGAGGTCAACAAGCGAATTGCCGTCACAGTCGCGGTTCCCGACGGATACACGATCAAGGGGCCGACACTCAGATACAAGGATGCGACCCTGCGTGGACCACGGGTGCTCCTCGGGCAGTATATGGAAGGCAAGAAGCCACTGGAAGCCACCATCAAGATCCCACCCGGAAAGGCTGGTCAACTGAGATACAGGGTCGACCGGGAAAACCTGACGTCATTTGACCCGCGAGTCCGCATGACCATTCACGATCCTTATATCGTGGTGACGGTCGACGAGGTGTCGGGAAAGAAAGTTCCCGTGCGTGAAGTCATTGAAGGCGTTCCGGCCCAAGGTTACATGATCGAAAAAATCCTCATTGACCCAGAGTCCGTCAACGTCACTGGCCTCAAGGCAGACCTCGCCAAAGTGAACCAGGTTGCTACGGAGCAGATAAACATATCCGGCCTGAAGCAACCCAAGGTCTTCGAAGTCAATCTGTTGAAAACCGGTCTCGGCGAGGTCCAACTTGGAATCAACCGGGTTACGGTAAAGGTCGCTATCGGGGAACAGAAGATCAACAAGAAGTTCGCGTCCATCCCCGTTGAGGTTGTCGGCAGCGATTACCTGACCAACGTTCGCCCGCAATTCGCGACCATCGTCATCCAGGGGACGCCAGGCGTGCTCAGCTTTGTAAAAAAGGCGGACTTGCGGGCCTTCGTCGATGTGCGAGACCTGACTCCGGGACGTTACGACCGCGAGATCCAGGTGAAGATCCCGTCGGAAACTGTCATGATCGAGACCCACCCGAAATCCACGTCAGTCGAGATTTACAACCAAAAACGCCTGCGCTAAACGGATAGGCCCCGGCCAAAGATGAAACCGCCGGCATGAGGAGTCTTGAATGGGATCAAGGTTGTTCGGCACTGACGGAATCCGCGGCGAGGCCAATTCATACCCGATGTCGCCGGACCTCGTCCTGCGCCTCGGGCAAGCGATCGGAGTCTACTTCCGCAGCAAAATGGCCCACCCGAGAATCCTGATCGGGAAGGACACCCGGCGTAGCGGCTACATGCTCGAGCAAGCGCTTTGCTCCGGCATCTGCAGCGTTGGTGTCGACGCGTTTTTCCTCGGCCCACTACCAACGCCGGGCATTGCCTACCTGACACGAGGCCTGCGCGCCTGCGCCGGAATCGTCATTTCGGCCTCGCACAATCCTTTCCATGACAACGGGATCAAGATCTTCAGCGCGAACGGATACAAACTGCCTGACGAGGACGAGGACAAACTCGAGGCGCTCCTGAAAAGTGACGATCTCGAGAATCATTCCGTACATGGCGCGGACATCGGAACCGCACGCCGCATCGAGGATGCCATTGGGCAGTATGCCGTCTTTCTAAAGGAACAGTTCCCAAAGCATCTGACCCTCGATGGCCTGCGCCTCGTGATCGATTGCGCCAACGGCGCCTCGTACAGGGTTGCGCCGAAAGTCTTTTCGGAGCTCGGTGCCGAGATTTTCATGCTGGGCGTCGAGCCAAACGGCATCAATATCAACGATCACTGTGGCGCGCTCCACCCTCAACAGCTTCGCGAGAAAGTTATGCTTTACAAGGCTGACCTCGGCATCGCGCTGGATGGGGATGCCGACCGCCTGGTCGTCGTCGATGACAAGGGCGACATCGTTGATGGTGACGAGATCCTCGCCATTTGCGGCATCCACATGCTGCAGAAAAACAAGTTACGCAATCGCGCCCTCGTTTCGACCATCATGAGCAACATGGGCCTCGAGGTCGCTCTCGCCCGCCACGGTGGCAAGGTTGTCCGGACAAAGGTTGGCGACCGGTATGTCATGGAAGCCATGATCAACGGTGACTACAACCTGGGCGGCGAGCAATCCGGACACCTGATTTTCCGCGACTGCGCGACGACCGGCGACGGCCTGATGGCGGCCCTCAACCTGCTAGAGATCATGGTCGAGAGTGGCAAGAAGGTTTCAGAGCTTCGTCACTGCATGGAACGTTTCCCGCAGGTGATGCGCAACATCAAGGTGAAGGAAAAGATTCCCCTGGAGCAACTCCCGGAACTGACGGAGTTCATCAAGCGTTGCGAATCGAAACTCGCGGGGACTGGCCGGGTGCTCGTGCGCTATTCCGGGACCGAGAACCTCGCGCGCATCATGGTGGAAGGCGAGGAAAAAGACATGATCGAAACCATGGTCGATGAAATCGCCGACAAGATGCAATCGGCCATCACGAGTCACCAACAGTCACGGCAGTCAAGCACTGTCCCTGGAACGGAAAAGAAAAAGTGATCCGCCTCGGTGTCAACATCGATCATGTCGCTACAGTCCGTCAGGCCCGCGGCGAACCATACCCTGATCCCGTCCAGGCAGCTGTGCTTTGCGAACTGGGCGGCGCCGACAACATCACCTGCCACTTGCGTGAGGATCGCCGGCACATCCAGGATCGCGACGTATACGCCCTCAAGGATTCGATCAAGATCCCGCTCAATTTTGAAATGGCCGCCACGGAAGAAATGATCCGGATCGCCCAGCAAGTGATGCCTCACGCGGTAACCCTCGTCCCCGAGAAACGCGAGGAACGGACTACCGAGGGTGGCCTTGACGTTGCCGGCCACGCGAAAGAGCTGAAGCCGAAAATCGCGCGATTGAAAGACAGTGGTATCCTCGTCAGCCTGTTTATCGAACCGGACGACAGGGCTATCGAAGCCTCCGCGGCGCTCGGGGCGGATGCCGTTGAGTTTCACACCGGAACCTGGTGCCATGAAATGGCGGCAACGCGCCTGACAAGACAACAGGTGGAACTCACTGGCCGCCTGACGCACGCGTCAGTCCTGGCTCATCGTCTCGGACTTCAGTCTCACTTCGGCCACGGCCTAAACTACACCAATGCCATGTGGTTGCAGCACGTCGATCATGCGGAGGAGGCCAACATCGGTCATGCCGTTGTGGCCCGCGCCATCTTCACGGGGCTCAAGGAAGCCGTCATGACCATGAAGGAACTCCTTAATGACCCACGCCACCGCCCATAGGATCCTTCTGGATATCGTTGCGGGTGAGGACTCCCTCGGGACTATCGCCCGGGACACGGCGAAGGGGTTATCGGGAACAGCGCCTTTTTGTCTTTGGCTTGTCGGGCCTGTTGGTGCCGGAAAAACAACCATCTCGTCTGCCCTGCTGCACGCGATGGGGTTACCCGAAAAGGTACCTGTGCTTTCCCCGACCTATACGTACATCCAGGAGTACACCTTGCCAGACGGCCGCCGCATGGCCCACATGGACCTTTACCGCGGGACGGCGATGGAGGCCCTGGAGGACGCCGGCGTATTCGGCGATTTATCCAGTTTTTCCGGCATGTTGATTGAATGGCCGCCACTGGGCGACAACTCCGCCGCAGCCGCCAACCTGGGCCTGGCCCCGACCCACATCATGACGATCACCCCCGTCGAGGACGGCGCCCTTCGCCATTACCAATTTGCGGTTGCGCGTTAGGGTGGGCTTGGATATACAACGCGCTCTCGTCCAGAGAATGCCTCATGGCATCCTGCACCCGTAGCTCAGCTGGATAGAGCACCAGACTACGAATCTGGGGGTCGGAGGTTCGAATCCTTCCGGGTGCGCCATTATCCCTGTCATTCCAGTCATCTACGTCATTCTGAGGCGCAGCCGAAGAACCTTGCACCCGCGTCATTCTGAGGCGCAGCCGAAGAACCTTTTCCTCAATTCCCCCCGAACATACCCTCGGGGTCCGCGAAGCATTTTTTCAGGACCTCCGCCATTTTAGCGCCAACAACGCCGTCGATGAGGCGGTGGTCGAAGGTCGCACCCAGGGTGATCCGGCGCACGACGACGACCTTGCCATCCCGCACGGCGGGAACCTCCTCCACCGCGCCCAAGGCGATCAACATGGGAACATGAGAATAGGGGACCAAAGGCGCCAGCCCGCGATTCATCCCGAGGCTGCCGATGTTTGTGATCATGACGGAACCGAACGGGTTTTTTGGTGGGCCAAGAAGGGGCGACCACAGGTTGAGCCGGAACATGAACACGGAAGTAAAATCAATGGCGAGTTTTACGGCCCACCCCGGCAGAAAACTGAATAGGGATTTCAGTTTGGCGTAACTTTTATCCTGATTCGTCCGAACAGCGGCCACTTTCAAATTCATCTCGGCGGCGATCTCAGAGACAGATTTCTCGTCGGCGCGGTGGATCACTACCCCCGACAGGTCCTCGCCCTTCTTGTCTGTGGCAACCTGGAAAAAAACCGAAACATCTTCGCGCTCATAAAGTCGCCCCCACCGGATGATGCAATTGATCTCAGGATTGCGCCTGAAGGCCTCGGCAATGGCGCGCCCCGTGAAGTGGGTCAGGGTCACCCTTTCTCCCGTCTCTTTTACAGCACTCTCAATGTAAGCAAGGGCAGGATCCGCCTCTACTTCGAGAAAGGCATAGACCGTAGGATCTCCGGGGCTTCCCCACCCACCGAGGGCGGCCTTCCGCCAACCAGAGACTTTTTTGAGGAGCCTGAGATTCAGATGCCCCTCGACAATGAAGCTCAATGCGCCACCCCCGGGGCAGGAACCACATTTGATGGCTCGCCGGCGGGAACGAACGCAATCTGACCGTTTTCCCTCATCTGCACGCACCCGAGTTTGGCCTCGAACCTGCCATCCGGGTCTCTCTCATCGACCGGCAGGGTCGAACTTCCGTCCAGTGAGCCCATGTTCTGCTTGAGGAAGGGAATCTGTTTTCGCCCCTTGAATTCATCGAAGACGAAATTCCTCGTCGCGAATTCATCCATGACCAGGGCTTGGCCGGCGGCATCCATGACGACGAAAGAGTTGAGCCCAACCCTCGACGCACAAGTCGACTTCGCGGGACTTGCCATCAAGACCTGTGACCCGCGCAAAACGTATTTCCCGATGTTGACTTCCGAGAGCATGAGCGTTTTGTCGGAACCAACGGCCTGGTCGACGTAAAAATACCCATGCCGCAACATGTAGTACCCGGAGCTACTCAGGATGAGTTGCACAAACCCGCCTGTGTCGACCTCAAGTCGCCACTCCCGCAAACTGTGGCGCGGCAGGGCAGCGCGCCCGGCAGCCGCCTGATCCAGGGCGGCCCGAGTCCCCTCGGACGGGGATTTGTCCCGGTTTACGGATGCGCAGGCGCCGCACAACAGGGCCAAGGTGACCCAAACGGACTTGCGCCAAAAGTTACGCTGTATTCGCATTTGAACCCTCGCGATCCGGAAACCTCCGGAAATCTCGAGTCATTTGCGGATAATTTGGGAAAAACTATAGAGATGAAATGACAAGGGTCCGGAATCACTGACTATTTCAGTTGAAATAGAGATGATTCCAAATTGCCCGAAACGGAAATGAGGTCGTCAGTACCAGATATCAAGCAGTGTCTTGTTCTGAATCCGGCAATTGGACTCGGGAGTGCGGGCCTTGCGATCGAATAAAACGACCACCTGATGACGCTCCCGGGCGGGCCAAACGCCTCCGCTGTAATCATCGTAAGTCTGCAGCATGAACTCGTAAGTGATCAGGTTGCCGCTGCGCGTGACAAGGCGTGGTTCCTGTGCCTCATAGACCTTGGCATCGATGGCTTTCAAAGAGGTGAGGCGGGTCATGGCGCTGTCAATCGCGGAAAGACGGGCTTCCTCAATGCAAGGTGCAACGCGGGCAGCCGACGCAGCCGCCAACACCTGACTGCCAGGAATCACACGCGAGAATAGGCTGAGCCCTGACGTGGCAAACACGGCAAAGGTAGCGATCCGGAATGGAGCAAAAATCATCTGCGAGCGCCTCCACAGCAGAAAAATCTGCCTGTGAGATGCGCATATAGTGCCAGTGGCCCAACGGTTACAAGGAACTTTTGATCAGCCCGCCTTCAGTACCGGAAAGGCCCCGAGGATGCCGTTAAGCACAAACTGGACGGCCACCGCGGTCAAGATCACACCCATTATCCGGGTGAGAAGATTGAGGCCGGTGCGGCCAAGAACCTTGTAGAGCAGTGGAGCCCCTTTCAGCGTCAGGTGAGAAAGCCCGAGAGCGCCAGTTATCGCGACCAGAAGCCCGAAAAGTTGAGCGAATCCCTTCGCCTCGCTGGCGAACAGAACCACCGTGGAGATGGCGCCTGGCCCGGCGAGAAGAGGCATCCCCAGTGGAAATACCGAGATGTCCTCGCGTGCCATGCCCTCGTACTGCTCTTCGGGCTGAACGCGCGAGCGACTGGCATTCAGCTGGGCGATACCGAGCAGGAGCAGCAGTATACCGCCGGCGATCTGGAAGGCAGGGAGGGTGATCCCGAATACACGAAAGATTCCCATGCCTGTTAGGCCGAACGTGCAGAGGATCGCGAGGGCCAACTTGGTCGCCTTGCGGCGGGTCTGGCGCAGGGCCTCCGGCGAGTAACCCTCGGTCAGGCTCAGGTAAATAGGCACGACGGCAAACGGGTCCACGATCACGAAAATCGCGACAAAAGTGTTGAACGTGAAAAGCAAATGTTGGGTCACTGGACAGGACTCCCCGGGGATGGTTCCGTCGTGCTGAATCGTAGAGGTCTCACTTCAGTTTACGGGGTCGATTTAACCTTTACAAACCGGTCGCCTTGCCGTATCCCGAACCTCCGTTTTTCATGGTTGGGCAATGTACGAACTTCGCTGCGAATCACTTGCAAAGTCATTCGGGAGCTTCGCGCTTCAGCCGTTGGACCTCACGATCCAACCGGGCGAATTTTTTTCGCTTCTGGGCCCCTCCGGCTGCGGCAAGACTACCGTTTTGAGGCTGCTTGGCGGGTTCGAGCAAGCCAGCAGCGGACGCATCATGTTGGGCGAACGCGACATCACGCGCCTGCCGCCCCACAAACGAAACATCCATACGGTTTTCCAGCGCTACGCCCTTTTCCCGCACCTGAGCGTCTTTGAAAACGTCGCCTTCAGCCTCCGGCTCAAGGGACTCGCCCGCGCCGAAATCCAGAAGCGCGTCGACGAGACGATGGCGTTGACCGAAATCAGCGCGCTGGCCGACCGCCGGATCCATCAGTTGAGCGGTGGCCAGGCCCAACGGGTTGCTCTGGCGCGTGCCCTGGTCGACCAACCCGCGGTGCTGCTCCTTGACGAGCCTTTCTCGGCCCTTGACCCGTCGCTGCGGATCCGGGTCCGGGAAGAAGTCCGGGCGATCTGCAAAAAAGTCGGGGCCACGTTCATCCTGGTTACCCACGACCAGGAAGAGGCCCTGCAACTCTCCGACCGTCTGGCCGTCATGAAAGAAGGCCGCTGCCTGCAAGTAGGGACACCCAAGGCCATCTATGAGGACCCAACGGACGCGTTCGTCGCGAGCTTCATCGGTCCCGTCAACGAGATCCGGGGCGAGCTGTCCGAAATACAGCCGGGCGAATGGACCGTCGCCTCATCCATGGGGACATTCCGGGTCAAGAAAAATGGACTCGCCCTGCCGCGGGATGTCTCGATGCTTCTTCGCCCAGAGAAGATGCGCTTGCTCCGCCAGCGCTCGAACACCCAGGAAAACCTGCTCGAGGGGGAAATCCTCGACCTGACGTATCTCGGTTCCCGGACCGAATACACGATCAGGACCGGCAACACCGTCTTCAAGGTGTCCGAGGCCGAGATGGAGCGGCAAAAGAAGCGCCTGCTCAACCAGCGCGACCGCGTTTTCCTGACCTGGAAAACCGAGGACGCCATCCTTTTGCCGCAGAGCGGTCAGAAATGAAAAAGCTGGTCCTGCGGCTGCGTGACTGGCCCCCCAGCGCCTGGATCTTCTTCGCGTGGCTGGTCACCCTGAGTGTCGTTCCTTTCCTGATCATCTTCGGCATGAGTTTCGCGACGCGCACGAGTGCCGGTGTCATCACCTGGGACTTGACTCTCGCGAACTACGAGCGAGCGTTCCACCTCGTTTATCTCAAGGTCCTGGCGAAGACATTCTTCCTCTCCCTCGGCGCAACTTTGACATGCCTCCTGATCGGATTCCCGGTCGCCTATTACCTCGCGCGCGCGACACCTGAAAAACGCCAGCTGGGGCTCATGTTGCTGTTCATTCCCTTTTGGACCAACTTCATCCTGCGCATTTACGGAATCGTGTCGATCTTCGGCAATCACGGACTGCTCAACCAGCTCATCATGCGCCTCGGGCTGACTGACACGCCACTTGAGATCCTTTACACGCGGTTTGGTGTCTATCTTGGCCTTGTCTACAACTACCTGCCTTTCCTCGTCGTACCAATCTTCTCAGCCCTCGAAAAATTTGACCTGTCCCTTCGCGAGGCGGCCATGGACCTTGGGGCCAACCGCTGGCAGACGTTCACTCGCGTGCTGCTTCCGAACGTTCGGGAAGGCGTCGCCGTCGGCAGCCTCTTCGTTTTCATCCCGATGATGGGGGAATACGTGATCCCCGACATCCTTGGAGGCGCGAAGGAAGTTTTCCTGGGCCGGGTCATGGTCGAGCAGTTTTTCACGATGCAGGACTGGCCGTTTGGTTCAGCCCTGGCCAGCATCCTTTCCATCGGCCTGGTGATCGCCGTTTGGGTCCAGATGAAGTTTGAACGGGGCAAGCCCCGGGGCTCCGCCGGAGCAGGTGTGGGAGTCTCTCATGGAGTCCACTAGGCAGAGCAACTGGTTCATCACTTTCACGTTCTGGGCGACCATGGGATTCCTGTACCTGCCGCTCGCCTATCTCGTGGTCCAGGCCTTTCTGGTCGACCCCATGGACATCGGAAGTGGCTTCACCACCAACTGGGTCACGGCGTTGCTCGAGAGCGACGCCCTTTGGGAACCGCTGCTCAACAGCCTCGTCATCGGCATTGCCGCGGCGACAATCGCGACAGCCGTTGGAACCATCGGGGCAATTGGCTTTGGTCCGTTCTCGACGGTCTTGCCACCCAGCCTCACCGCCTTGATCATGCTGCCGATCTTGATCCCCGAGGTGATCACGGGACTTTCCCTGCTATTGTTCTTCCTGCTATTCCGTTTCGAGCTCGGCATGACAACGGTCGTGCTTGCTCACGCCAGTTTCAGCGCGAGCTTTGTCTATTTCATCATGATCGAGCAGCTGAGGAAGCTTGACCCACACCTTGGGGAAGCCGCTTATGACCTGGGCGCCAAGCCGACCCAGATCTTCTGGAAAGTGATCCTGCCCAACATCATCCCAGGGCTCATGGGTGGATGGCTCCTTTCGTTTACGATCTCGTTCGACGACTTTTTGATCTCTTTTTTCACCAGCGGCGCCGGTCTGACCACATTACCCTTGAAAATCTACTCACTCATGCGCATAGGATTTTCTCCTGAGTTGAACGCCATGTCTCTGGTCATGATCTGCCTCTCAACAGCGCTGGTCATGATCCTGTGGTCGAGGGAGCAAAGCCGCAAATGGGTGATCAGCGGATCCTGAAAACTGTCCTGACTGTCATCAAGGCAGGCGTGGCCATTGGGCTGATTGGCTCCATCGGATACCGCCTCGCCAACCGCAACAGCGAAATTGCAAAGCCCGTCCTGCGGGTCTGCGCCTGGAGCAACTACCTGCCGGACGAGGTGCTGGAGGAATTCCAATCGCGGACCGGGATCAAAGTCGAGCTCTCGCTCATCAGCAGCAACGAGGAACTGTTCGCCAAACTTAAAGCCGGCGCCACTGGCTTTGACGTCATCCAGCCATCCGACTACATGTCCCGCCAAATGATTCGGCTGGGCATGTTGCGCGAAATTGACCATGCCCGGCTGAAAAACCTGGGGAACCTTTTGGACGATTCCAGGAGCCCCGTCTGGGATCCAGATCTGAAATACACGATCCCTTTCTCGTGGGGCACGACCGGGCTTGTCATCAACACAAACAAGATCTCGCTCGCGCCCGGGGAAATTCCTGGCTGGGGAATGTTGTTTGAGACTCCTGATCCCAAGCACACTTCCCTTCTCGATGACATGCGCGAAGTCTTTTCCGCGATGCTGATCTGGAAAGGGCTCACCCCGAACGTCCGCGACAGCCAGCAACTGGCAGGCGCCCAGGACAACCTCAGGAAGATCCGTGAGAAGATCTTGATGTTCACGTCTGAACCGCGCCAATACCTGGCGCGATCAGAACTCAACATTGCGCACGCCTATTCGATGGACGCCATCCAGGCATCCGAAATCAGGCCGGAGTTCAAGTTTTTCATCCCGCGCGAAGGGGCGGTTCGTTGGGCGGACAATTTCGCGATACCAACATCGGCCAGGCACGTGGCGGAAGCCTACCAGTTCCTGGATTTCACGCTGGATGCGAGGATTGCCAGCCAACTCGCGCTGAAGGGACGTTTCTCAACACCAAACCGCGCTGCCTGGCAGTTGTTGCCTGATTCCGAGAGGACAAATCCAGTCCTTTATCCGTCCAAGGAAACCTTGGCCCGGCTTCATTACCTCGAGGATCTCGGTGACGCGCTGGTCGTCATGAACCGCATGTGGGCTGAATTGAAAATTTGAATCTCAATGCCCTGGTTCAGATACCCCG
>Ga0214921_10001607_pt1 | contig 38029 bp, 45 predicted proteins | sample LL1505_MetaG_FD_177992 | JGI IMG/M metagenome (GOLD analysis project Ga0214921, IMG submission 177992) | Freshwater microbial communities from Lake Lanier, Atlanta, Georgia, United States - LL-1505 | ecosystem: Environmental > Aquatic > Freshwater > Lake | place: USA: Georgia | collected...
CAATTCTTCCGGCGTCGAACCCACCACATTGCGGGCCATAATGGACGAAGAAGCCTGCCCGAGCGCGCAGGCTTTCACATCATGGGCAAAGTCAGCAACCTTCCCCCCGGCCAGTTTCAGGTCGATGGTCACGGTCGAGCCGCACAGTTTGGAATGGGCGGTCGCGGACGCGTCCGGCTGGTCCAGCCGGCCCAAACGGGGAATTTCGCCTGCCAATTCAAGAATTCGGCGGTTGTAAATGTCATTCAGCATGGGTGACCTGACAGAAGCTCATCGGCTCCTTATATAGGGAGGCAGAGGTGCTGACGAGAAGGCTGATGCTTTCGGTCGCACCCTAGAAAGAAAAAGCTAGTCTTTACTGGTCCAAGGCTAAATCGCCCTCGTAACATCTCAGAATTCCCTGAAACCCCTCAATAGGAGGCGCCACATGGATGCCGTGGTTAAGACCTTGCCTGCACGAAATACCAAGCCTGCCCTCGAGCCGACCGTCCGGCCAAGCCGCGAAGAAGCGGAAGCGGCCGTTCGCGTTCTGCTGCGTTGGGCTGGCGAAAACCCCGCCCGCGAAGGCTTGATCGACACGCCCAAGCGCGTGGTCAAAGCCTATGAAGAACTCTTCGGCGGCTACCGCGACAATGCCAAAGAGCATCTGGAGCGCGTCTTCGAAGAAGTCGAAGGCTATGACGACATGGTGCTGGTGCGCGACATCAGCTTTGCGTCGCATTGCGAACATCACATGGTCCCCTTCGTCGGCAAGGCGCATATCGCCTATTACCCGTCCGAAGGTGTGGTCGGCCTGTCGAAGCTGGCACGCGTGGTCGATACTTTCGCCCGCCGCTTGCAGACACAAGAAACCATGACTGCCCAGATTACCGACGCCATCGACGGCGTGCTCAAGCCCCGCGGCATTGCCGTGATGATTGAGGCCGAGCACATGTGCATGTCGATGCGCGGCATTCAGAAACAGGGGGCCTCAACGGTCACCACCCAGTTCACGGGCGTCTTTCGAGATGACCCGTCGGAGCAAGCCCGCTTCTACACGCTGCTGCGTGGCTTCAAGTAAAGAAAAGGCGGGCTCAAGACCCGCCTTTTTTCTTTAGTGCCGACCGGGCAGAACAATCACTCTGGTCTTCACCGGAAGATGCGCCTTATCGACGATCAATTCCGGATCGCTGCGCCGCTCAATGTCAAATCGCTCGGATGCCAGACGCAGGAAACGCTCCAGCGTGGATGACCCGAAGAAATGCATCGGCACAATGATGCGCGGTGAGATTTTCTCCAGCACATCCATCATGCCCGCCATATCGAGCGTATAGCCGCCATCCACGGGGGCGAGCACGACATCGACTTGGCCGAGACGTCGCAAATGTTCTGGCGTCAGCTCATGATGCAAATGGCCCAGATGCGCGATGCAAAGCTGGCCCGTCTCGAAGACGAACATAGAATTGCCGAGATATTCCGTGCCGCCGCCCCAATCGCGAATATTGGTTTGCACATTGCGGATGCGCAGATCGGCGATGCGCACATCATGCTGCACTTCCCCACCCGACGGATTCCAGCCGCGCAGCACATGCGCGATACGCGGATCAGGGTGCAAAGTGAAATGCGTCGAATGGGCCTTGTTCATCGTCACCGCATCAAGCGGCATGGGCACGTCGACATGATCATTATAATCGGTCGCCGCTCGCACACCGGCCATGGTCTCGATCAGAAAGGTCGCGTGCCCTTTAAAAGTCACCCGCGCCATATCTTGCGTCAAAGCCACAGGCCGGATGAGCGGATGGCGCTGCGCCACGAGACGCGGACAGGCCTCTGGCTCCGCTGCCGAGGCGAGAGGCGCCCCGAGCAGGCAGAAAGCAAGAGCTGCAAAGGCAGACCGGCACGACAGCATGGCAATCTCGCAATAGGAAACCCGAACCGCTATAGTGGCGCGACACGGGCCGTGATGCCCATCACTTTTTTGCAAAGAGCCGACCAGTCCCATGACCGCCTCCCCTTTCGCCCCGCGCGGCACCAAACAGGACCTTGAAGAAGGCGCCCAGCTGGCGCCCAAATTCGACCGGGACGGGCTGATCGTCTGCGTGACGACTGAAAAGGCGAGCGGCGACATTCTCATGGTCGCCTATATGAATGAGGAAGCTCTGCGCCTGACGCTGGAAACAGGCGTCGCGCATTATTGGTCACGCTCGCGCAATGCGCTGTGGCGCAAGGGCGATACATCGGGACAGGTGCAAACGGTGGTCGAAATGCGCACCGATTGCGATCAGGATGCGATCCAGCTGGTCGTTGAAGCGGGTGGCGACGGCAAAGCCTGCCACACGGGCCGCCGCTCCTGCTTTTATCGCAAAGTCGAGCGCGCCGCCGATGGCAGCGCGCGTCTCACCTTTACGGAATAAGCGCCCTAGCAAGCTGCAATATAATCTTTCAGCGCACGCTGCTCGGCTTCAAATTCCATCAGGCGATGGCTCACCACGTCACCGATGGAAACGAGGCCGAGTAAGCGCCCGCCTTCCACGATCGGCACATGACGGAAGCGGCCGCTCGTCATTTTCTGCATCAGGGCATCAATCGTTGTGCCCTCGCCGGCCGTGACAACACGCTCCGTCATATGCTGGGCCACCATATCGCCAAGCGCCTGCGGTCCGCGCTGGGCAACAGCGCGCACCACATCCCGCTCGGAGATAATCCCCACCACGCGCCCGTCATGGTCTGTCACAACCAGCGCGCCAATGCTTTTTGTCGAAAGAAGAACAGAAACTTCGTGCAAAGTCTGCTCGGGTGCGACCGTTGCAACCTGACGGCCTTTCACTGCGAGAATACGTGCGACTGTCATGACAATCATCCTCCCGCCTGCTGATGCAGTTCAACGAGGATGCGCGCAAAATCTCTTTCCCACAAGCGATCCCGCATGCGCCATTCGGCCAGACTTAGCGAAATTCGAAATAAGAATCCGAGCCTTTGGGATCAAAGGCGGAGAACAGCAAAAGGCCAGCGAGAAAACCACCAACATGTGCCTGCCAGGCAATGCTGCCATCGCTCAAGCCGAGCGGTTGTGCGCCCACGCCAAAAATTAGGTTCGACAGAAACCAGAAAAGAATGAAGGTCAGCACACGCTGATCGCGCAAGACGTCACGCAAAGGCAAAGCCCGCAACCGATAGGCGAGCGGCTCGTCTGGCCGCAAAGCCAAAGCTAGGCCAAGCGGCGCACCGGGCTGGAAGACAAAGCGCAAGGCAGCGCCCATCGCGCCCGAGACGGCAGCAGAGGCACCAATCATTGGCGTCGCATCATAGGCGTGAAACAGCCAATGGGTGAGCGTGCCTGCGAGTGCCGTGACGACGAACAAAGCGATGAAACGCGCAGCTCCGAAACGGCGTGCGACAGGTGCACCGAAAGCGGCAAACCAGATCGAGTTCAAACCGAAATGCATCCAGTCCGCATGCAAGAAAGCATAAGACAGCGCCGTCAAAGGTTGGAAAAAACCATCGCCGAAGAAATAATTCGCGATTTCAATATCGTCGCCACCGCGCAAGGCAATGGCGCGCAAAACTGCCGCCACGCCTGCGGCATCAAATTGTGCGGTGAGCCGCGCGGGCACGAAAGAAAATTCTGCCAGCAGCGCAAGATCATCTTCATTGGTCAGAAAATGCTGCCGGAAAAAATGCAGCGCACCCATCGCAATGATCAGCCACAGGATCACGCCTGGCAGATTGACGAGGCGTTCGCGGGGCTGATCACTCAAGGTGCAGGCTCTCCTCAGCCGATCTGTTTCATCTCGCGCGCGAAACGCTGCCAATTGGCGACATAGCGATCGGCCGAGCGGCGCAAGCCGTCAATCGCGGCCTCATCCAGTGTGCGCACGACTTTAGCGGGCGCCCCCACAATCAGCGAATTGTCGGGAAACTCTTTGCCTTCCGTCACCAGAGCATTGGCGCCGACGAGGCAATTTTTGCCGATCTTCACATGGTTCAAAATCGTCGCGCCCATACCGATGAGCGAATTGTCGCCAATCACGCAGCCGTGCAGAATGGCCTTATGGCCAATGGTGCAGCCCTCGCCCACGACAAGCGGGGCGCCGGGATCGGTATGCATCACCGTGCCTTCTTGCACATTGGAGCGCGCGCCAATCGTGATCCATTCATTGTCGCCGCGCAGCGTCACGCCAAACCAGATGCCGACATCTTCGCCAAGCTTCACCTTGCCAATGAGATTGGCATCGGGTGCGACCCAATAGCGGCCTTCAGCAGGAAGATCAGGCGTCAGATCGCCCAGAGAATAGATCGGCATCAGAAGCTCCGAAGCTCAAAAATCTTCCAGATCGAAATCAAGGATCGCCATTTGCAGTGTGAAGCTCTTGCCCTTGGCATCATCGGCTGAAATCACACCGAGGAAATCTTCACCGCTGTTGAGCTCAACCGAATCCTGCTTGCGCATCCGCGACACAATCGTGAGCTTGTCGTTCTCAAACAACATGCGCAGATATTCTTGAAGCGTCTCGCGACCGACAGGAATTTTCATCTCAAACGAGAAAGAGCGATCGCCGTCTTCATCATCGACATCAATGCCACCAATCCGGCGCTCGCCGAAATGGACATCGGCGGCTTCGACATTTTTGGGGTTCATCGCGACGCGGATCGATTCATTGCCGAAGGAGTGGCGCAGAAATTCCTGCAACTTGCGAAGTTCAATCTTCTCCAGAGGCATGTCCTCGTCCTGTCCTTTTTCTCTTCAAACTTTGTCGCGTTGTCCCAAAAAACTTCGCAGCCCGCAAGGCAGGCCGCTCAGCCGTCGAGCTTATCCGCGAGGATTTGGTCCATGGAGCGCGCGGGCTCCGCGCAGCCTGCTTCGCCCACCACGCGGGCGGGCACGCCAGCAACCGTCTTGTTATGCGGCACGGGGGCCAGCACGACAGAACCCGCCGCCACGCGCGCGCAATGGCCCACTTCGATATTGCCAAGAATCTTCGCGCCCGCGCCGATCAGCACGCCCCAGCGGATTTTCGGGTGACGATCGCCGCCTTCCTTGCCCGTGCCGCCCAGCGTCACATCCTGCAAGATCGACACATCATCTTCGATCACAGCCGTCGAGCCGACAACAAGGCCCGTCGCATGATCGAGGAACAGACCCTTGCCGATTTTGGCCGCCGGATGAACATCCGTCTGGAAAACCTCTGACGCGCGCGATTGCAGATAGAGCGCAAAATCCTTGCGGCCGCGGTTCCACATCCAATGCGCCAGACGGTGCGTCTGGATGGCGTGAAAACCTTTGAAATAGAGAACGGGGTCGAGAAGACGCGTGCAAGCGGGGTCGCGATCAGCAACCGCCAGAATGTCAGCACGAAAAGCTTCGCCCAGCGTCGCATCTTCCGCAATGGCTTCGAGATAATGCGCGCGGATCAAAGCACCCGGCACGGCGCCATGGTCGAGACGCGCAGCCACACGATCGGCCACCACTTCTTCGAGCGAATGCAGATTGAGAATGGCTGGACGGATGAAGCCCGCCATTTCAGGCTCGCGCGCCACCGCCTCTTCCGCTTCCGTGCGGAGCCGGAGAAAAATCGGGTCGGCCTGACCTGCAAGTGAGATGTCAGCCGTCTGCGCCTGCGCCATTCAAAAACTCCTCTAGAGCCACCCTTCTACCATGGCCCGCCGCCAAAGGGCGAGCGTCTCCGGCTCAGGGGCGCTCCTTCAAAAAGGCCAGCACGCCCTCTTTGAAAACCTTGTCCCCCACCGCCAGATTGTGGTCGCGGCCGGGAATGTCGAGGGCCTTGGCGCCGGGGATGAGGGCTGCCGCCTCATGCGGATTGCCCGCCACATCATCCTTGGTGCCCACCGCCACCAGAACCGGCACGCGGATGGCGGCGGCTTCCTCACGGGTTAACGTCTGGCGCGAGCCGCGGATACAGGCCGCCAAGGCATTCAGATCGCTCTTGGTCTGTTCGGCAAAGGCGCGAAACATCCGCTGCATCGGGTCAGTGAGCCCGTCGAGCGAGGGGGCTTCCATCGCATCCGCTATGCCCAACGGCAGGCCAAGGCCATCAACGAGGTGATGGCCAAGCCCGCCTAGCACCGCAGAGCGGACATATTCGCGGTGGTTGAGCGCCAGAAAGGCGGTGATGCGCGCCCCCATGGAATAGCCCATCACATCGACGCGCTGGAGCTTCAAATGTTCGATCAGACGGCGCGCATCCTCGGCCATGGTGGCCGTGTGATACATGGCCGGATCATAGACCTTCTGGCTCGCGCCATGGCCGCGATTGTCGAGCGCAATGACTCGGCGGCCCGAATGGGCCAAAAACTTCACCCAGAGCGTATTGACCCAATTCACGGCATGGTTGGAACCAAAGCCATGGATCAGCAGGATCGGCTCATCAATATGGGGGCCTGTCGGGGCATGATCGATATAAGCGATCTGCAGCCCGTCAGAATTGAAAAAATGCATCTAGGTGATCCCATAGGAACGGGCCGGGACCATAGCGAAAGCCCCTGCCCCTTGTGAAGCCAGTTCGTCCACCACCCTAGACGCCCTTGGGTTAAGTCTTTTTGACCCTACCCAAGCCGCCCGCCCTCGCTTATGGTGCGCAGCAACTGAACACCCTTTGATCTCACGGATAAGAAGCCATGGCTGAACATTCCACGCCCCATTTCCACAACCAGCCGGGTGTCCCGCTCGTGCGTGTGGGCGCGAAGGAATTCATGTGCATCGGCGCGCTGCCGCCCTTCGATCATCCGCATATTTTCATCGACATGGGCGACGATACGGAAGCTGTCTGCCCCTATTGCTCGACCCTGTTTAAATACGAGCCCTCGCTCCACGGCCATGCCGATCCAGCCACTTGCGAGTGGAAACAGGATCAGGCCGCGGCCTGATCCCCGCAAGGGCCTCAGGTGGCACGAAACCCCCACGAGAAAAGACGCGCGCTGATAGCAGGCGCTGGTATCGGCGGTCTCGCCGCAGCATTGGCTTTGTCGCGCGCCGGATTCCTCGTCGATGTGTTTGAACGCGCCACGTCTTTGGAAGAAGTAGGCGCCGGCATACAAATCCCGCCCAATTCATCAAGCATACTTGCTGATCTTGGCGTTTTGCATCGCCTCGAAGGCAAAGCGATGGAGCCGGATTGTCTGCGCGTTCGCTCCGGCGCCAGCGGCTCTCAATTGATGATCATGCCGCTGGGGCGTGAAGCACGTCTGCGCTGGGATCATCCCATGCTGGTGGCCCATCGCGCCGATCTGCAAGCAGCCCTGCTCGATGCGGTATCGCAAGACATCAATATTCATCTGGAACTGGGCGCGCGCGTCACAGGTGTTGAATTCGATGCAACCCGCGTGACTTTGCAGATGGCAAGCGACAGCGGCGATTTGCAGGAAACTGGCGATCTGCTGGTGGGGGCCGATGGCGCCCATTCGCTGATCCGTCGCGCGGCCGGACTTGGCGCGATCAAAGCGGGCTATTCGGGCCGTGTGGCTTGGCGCGCGCTGCTTCCAGCCGAACAAGCGCCCGCCTTTGCGCGCGCCAAAGAAACCGCGCTGTGGCTGGGACCAAAAACACATCTCGTGCATTATCCGCTGCGCGGTGGTGCTTTCATCAACATCGTGGCCATTACGGATGATGAATGGCGCGGCGATGATGAGAATTTCTGGGTCTCGCAAGGCGATCCCAAACAATTGCTGCGCGCTTTCCGCGATTGGGATTCGTCCGCCCGCAAATTGCTGGAGGCAGTGACTGATTGGCGCCGCTGGCCGCTGCTTGACGCTGAACCTTTGAAGCGCTGGAGCGCAGGCCCCATCACATTGCTCGGCGATGCAGCCCATCCCATGCTGCCCTTTTTCGCGCAAGGCGCGGCGCAAGCTATCGAAGATGCAGCCGCTTTGGGGGCGGCTTTCATGCCGCGCAGCTGGCAGGAAGTCTCCATCACGCGCGGCCTTGCCGATTATGAACGCAAGCGCCACGCGCGTGCTTCGCGCGTTCAATCTGCGTCACGCAAACAGGGCATGATCTATCATCTGGCAGGCCCTGCCGCACTTGTGCGCGACATGGGCATGCGCGCGCTCCCACCGGATATGGTGATGGCGCGTTTTGATTGGCTCTATGAAGATCAGCGCGGCGCGTTTTTGACGTAATTGGCCAGAAATTCGCGCGTGCCGGTGGGCAGCGCCAATTGCTTGCGCACGCGTTCATTCACCTGATCACCGGTGACGAAATCGGGCACATAGCCCAGCGTCCTTTCCGCATCGGCCGCATAATCAGCATCTTTTTCCAAATCCTTGATGGCTTTGGTCAGAGCGTCTTTGGCCTCTTTCGGCACGCCCGGCGGCATAACAATCAAACGCTGCATAGCGCCATTGGCGGCGAGAATGGTGCGATATACGTCCCACAACTGACCAGACGGCGGCACGCCTTTGATCTTTTCGTGGAACTGGCGGAAGTCCATCATATTGACGCCTTCCATTTGCTTGGGCGTGCGAAATGTTTCGCCGTCATAGCCCGGATCATAAAACAGCGGGATGACTTCGCCAGACTTCACCAAAGTTGGCTCAATCAACGAGCGATAGGAGGGCGGCGATTCCGCGTAATAATTGATCTCGCCTTGTTGAAGCGCCAAGCGCGCAGCCTGCGAGCCGCGATAGCTCGTCACATATTTATATTTGAGCCCAAGCATATCGAGGCCCAAACGCAACAAGAGATCCTTGGCATTATCTGCACCAAGACCACCGGAGACGACACCTTCCGCACGCCCGAAATCTTCTGGCTTTTTTAAGCCCGGCGCTAGATCGCTGCGCGCGAAATAAACCGTCGTGCCCGGTTGATAGGCGACGAATTCATAATTCTTGAATTCAACACGACGCGGCGCGGGATCATTGATCGAGCGCCAGATCTGTCCGGTGAGATAGCCGAAAGCTGTGCCATCGCGCGGTGCAATTTCGCCCAACCAATTGGTGCCGATGAGACCACCCGCACCATCCATATTTTGTGCGATCAAGCTGGTCGGCTGGTCGAGATATTTGATGATGTGTTTGGCAAAGAGGCGCCCCTCGATATCGGTCGGGCCACCAGCGGCATAATTGATCATGATGGTGATGCGCTTGCCGCGGAAATAGCCCTCTTGCGCGGAGGCCGCGTGAGAGCCCGCCAAGGCCAGCGTTCCGGCCAGTAGAGAGAGGGTCAGCCCCTTCAGACACACGCCTAGCCCCATGATCATTCCTCCCCGATTTTTATTTATTAGGGGGAGCATGCACCGAAAAGAGAGCCGCGGACAAGGCCCTTACAGCCCTTCCCATCGGGGGCATTTCATGAAAATAAGAGCCCGCCTGCCCCCTTGATGGAATTGGTAGACATACAAGACTTAAAATCTTGAGCTTTCGGGCGTGCCGGTTCGATTCCGGCAGGGGGCACGCATTCTCCCCGTCATGGCGAGGAGCCGCAGGCGGCCTGGTAAACCATAGCATCAACCTATGAACATGAGCGCTATGGATTGCCGCGTCGCTTCGCTCCTCGCAAAGACGGCGGGTAGGTGATGGCTTTTTTCTTGATCATTGCAAATGGCAGACGCCATGATGCGCCGCATAGGCACGGCTCTTCATCCCGTCTTTGCGAGGAGGCCAAAGGCCGACGTGGCAATCCATAGCACTATTCTATGAACGTTATTGATATGGTTGCTTCGCTCACGCCCGCAATGACGGCCTGAAGGCCATCACCCTTTTTCGTTCTTTGAAATCGGTGGCTGGAAAGCCAGACCCAGATCCCATGGGAAATAGATCCACGTGTCCTGGCTCACTTCCGTCACGAATGTATCGACCAGCGGGCGGCCCTGCGGCTTGGCATAGACGGTCGCAAAATGCGCATTCGGCAACATTTCGCGCACGACGCGTGCGGTTGCGCCTGTGTCGACGAGATCATCAATCACCAGCACACCTTTGCCATCGCCATGTTTGGCGACTTCAGGCGTAATGCCTTTCAAAACTTTGAGGCCGCCTTGCGTCGTATAATCATGATAGCTGGCGATACAGACCGTCTCGATCATGCGGATACCAAGCTCACGTGCAACGATGGCGGCTGGCACAAGACCGCCGCGTGTGATGCACACAAGAGCTTCAAACGGCCCCGCTTCCGCCAGACGCCAAGCCAAAGCGCGCGAGTCGCGGTGAAATTGATCCCAGGAAACAGGGAACGCCTTATTATTCGGATCTGACATTCTTCTAACCCTTCAATCCGGCGCGCAGTTGGGCCAGCATGGCTTCAATTTCTTCTGCCGCTTTGGCGACTTGTTGCGGCTCGCGCCCGCGCACGATGATCTGATTGCGGAAAGCGCCATCGACATAGCTCGGGTAAGAGCCGATCGAGAGCGTCTCATGCGCTTTGGCAATATCAGCCAGTGGCGTGGCATATTGGCCTTCGGGCAGACCCGCATCAATCGCATGCATGGTAAGTTTGACGCCCGTCTCCAACGTCGGAGCAACACTGTCGAGCATGGCTTGCATGATCATCGGCACGCCGGCCATGGTGATCACATTGCCAATGCGGAAACCGGGAATCTTGTTGACCGGATTGGGGACAAGATCGCCACCCCGCGGCACGCATGCCATGCGGCGGCGTGCTTCATTCAAATCTTCCGGCTTGATGCGCTCGAGCATAGCCGCAATGATGCGCTCATCTTCATAAAGCTCGACACCAAAAGCTTGCGCCACCGCGTCAGCTGTAATGTCATCATGGGTCGGGCCGATGCCGCCCGTGGTGAAGACATAAGAATAGCGTGCGCGCAGAGCATTCAGCGCCTCGACAATCTCTTCCATCACATCAGGCACAATGCGCACTTCGCGCAGATCAATGCCGATATTGGTGAGATAATCGGCGATATAGCCGATGTTCTTGTCCTTGGTGCGGCCCGATAAAATCTCGTCCCCGATGACGAGAATGGCGGCGGTAATATGCTTCTGGCTCATCATCTCGGCCTTGCTCTTGGTTCAAACCAAGGTTTAGGGAGGTGGGACCGCCCCGCGCAAGCGCAAACAGACCGAAAAAGGGGATTTCCCCCGCTAGGTCATGCCCTTTGCCAGCCGATATTTTCTCGTGAGCGGAGCACTTCACGATAGCCATAGGCCGGCAGCATGCGCTCCAGATCCACCGACCAAGCCGTATTGGAACGCGCGCAGAGAATGAGACGCGGCCACAGATCAGGCGAAGCCTGGCGGAAGAAGGGTTCCAAGATCACGTCCTCAGCACCCGCGACATCAATCTTCAGCGCATCCATACGCGCATAGCCTTCGCTCGCCAGAATATCTTTCAGTGTGCGCGCGTGAACTTTCAGCGTATCGCCGGGCGCATCTGAAATGCGCACAGATGTGCGACCCTGATTGCGCGCATCCAGAAACAATGTGATCTCGCCTTCGCGATCAGCCACCGCACATTCAAGCGCCTTCACCGTCGCAAAGGGATTTTGCCGAATGTTATAAATGAGGCGTTCGAAAATGACGGGGTTGGGTTCAACGGCGAGAATTTTGGCGCGCGCACCAGCAAGACCAGCCATAGACAAAGCATAGCCACCAGCACTCGCGCCGATATCTACTAAATGCATGTCTTCGCAGGCCACACTGGCAAGCAAAGCACGCTCTGCGGGATCAAAATAATGGGGCGTAAACAAGAGGCGCTTTTCGCATCTGTTATTGGCCGGATAGAGCCGCATCCGCACGCCCAGACTTTCCACATCCAGCGGGCGCCCGCTCAACATTTTCACCCCAAGAGCGCGCAGGAAAAAAGCGCGCCGCGCGCCACCCCATGTCGCGGGGCAGCTCCGCGTGAACTCAAGGATTGCCTGCGTCAGCCCGCGGGGGGCGTGACGGCCAAAGGCTGAGAGATCATTGACGATTGATTTTTGCATCGCTCGGCCCAGGGTTCAGACTGCGCATATCCTTGAGAACAGGCGTGTTTTCTCGTTCAGGGCATTTTCTAGCATAGGCGGGCGGGCAAAAGCCAGAGAGGCCCACATCCGGGCTTGCACAGGGGCTGAGTTTGCTTAGATTCAAAAACATCTCCTGCGCGCCACCGGTGCGCGCCCCAAACCCATGGAAGTGCCATGAATTTCGTAGACGCGGCCGAAGTCCCCGGCCGCAAGACGGGCCAGATTAAGCTGCATGGCGCGGAAGATTTCGCTGCTATGCGCAAGGCTGGCAAGCTCACAGCAGAAGCCCTTGATATGCTCGTTGATGTCGTCAAACCCGGTGTCACCACCGAGGCCATCGACAAGCTGTGTTTTGAATTTGCGATGGACCATGGCGCTTATCCGGCACCACTCAATTATCGGGGCTATCGCAAATCCATCTGCACCTCGATCAATCATGTCGTCTGCCATGGCATTCCCGATGACAAGCCGCTGCGTGAGGGCGATATCGTCAATATTGACGTGACGCTGATCGTTGATGGCTGGCATGGCGATTCAAGCCGCATGTATCTTGTGGGTGTAGTGCCGCGCCGTGCGGAGCGGCTGATCGAAGTGACTTATGAAGCGATGATGCGTGGCATTGCCATGGTGAAGCCCGGCAATACGACAGGCGACATTGGCGCTGCCATTCAAGAATTTGCGGAAGCCGAGCGCTGCTCTGTCGTGCGCGAATTCTGCGGCCATGGATTGGGCCGCTTGTTTCATGACGAGCCCAACATTCTCCACTACGGCCGACATGGCGAAGGCGTGGTGCTGAAACCCGGCATGTTCTTCACCATTGAGCCGATGATCAACCTCGGCCGTCCGCATGTGAAAGTGCTGGCCGATGGGTGGACCGCTGTCACACGTGACCGTTCACTCACTGCGCAATTCGAACATACGGTGGGTGTGACCGAAGATGGCGTCGAAATTTTCACGCTTTCGCCCAAGGGCTACCATCAGCCGCCGTATACCGGCTAACCCACAATCAGGAGAATTTATTTCGTAATAAGTTTATTGATTTCAACGGCTTGTTATATTTTGGCTTCGTTCTGTAAACGCGAGGAAAATTAAACAACGCAATGAACTTGTTTAGGATCTCAAAAACCAATCAAACTTAAGATGAAATTTTACCATTCATAAGAGTTTTAGAAAAGCGCATTGATCAGAAACTATGACGGTTCACGTAACCGGACGCCTGGGCCACGATCATCACCGCTAGGTAGAAACACGATTCCCCCAACCTTGGCCTGCCCCCTGAAAAGTGGTCCTCCCTGATGTATGGCTTAAAAGCCTTGAGGAGGAATGCAAATGGCCAGGAAAAGTCATAAGGCGGAAGAGATTGCCGCCAAATATCGGCGGGTGGAAGCTCACACAGCAGAGGGGCGGCCAGCTGCTGAGGCTCTTAGATCGATAGGCGTGATGGAAGTTACTTATTATCGCTGGTAGTGAGAATATCGCGGCCAGAAGGACGATCAGATCAAGCGCTTGAAAGAGTTTGAAGCAGAAAACAGCCGATTTCGCCAAGCCGCCTCAGATCCACAATCAGGCCGCACTCATCGCCGCGATATCAACCGCCTGCAACATAGGCCCTAGAGTTGCCGGCTGCGCAACCCTGCTTCGCAGGCTACCCCAGCGCTAGCTACAAATCCAGTCGTCAACTAACATAACCACCGGATCACCTCATGGGGCTGGCCACCCGGTCAAGCGGCTCACCAAGAGACTTCGACACCATGAAAATCGCAACAGATGACGTGATCGAACTTCGCGTCGATGACATCGCTCAGCTTTTTCATACACTCGACCCATTCCCGTTTCGAGAGCGAGACCTCGACCGAGAGGCTGAAGAATATATTGTTAGCTGGGCTCGTGAGTTAACTACAAGTCAACCGCTCAAAATCGTCATTTACTTCCCGGAAACTGAAGCTCAAACGGAGAACGCGCGGTATCTTAGTGAAGCATTCAGTCGATATTTCTCTGGCCGGGCTGTCGCTGTTCAGCGTGACCTCAATGAACTTTTTAGGGTCGGCCGCCGTGCACTGGCAATCGGCATAGCAATTCTTACTGCGTGTCTGATGTCCGCACATTTCATCGTTGGAGTTTTTTTTGACGCACCATTCAAGCAGTTAGCCGGAGAGAGCCTTCTGATATTGGGCTGGGTGGCGAATTGGCGCCCGCTCGAAATATTTCTATACGATTGGTGGCCGCTTGTCCGTCGGCGTGAGCTTTATCAAAGGCTTTCGACTGCAATAGTCGACCCAAGATCGGAACCAATTTTGGGTGCAAATAAAGATCCGAAATAACAGGAATATTTCTGACCTGGACGAAGCATCAACAAAAGCCTGTTTCGATTGAGACTTCTTCCAGCCCCCAGATCCTCAGAGGGCAGACCAAGGACCTAATCTTTGAAGCACAAAATTTCATCCTTTTGATAAAAATTATAATAACTGACCATCTTAAACTCAGCTACTACAGCAAGAAAAATTATATTCTAAATAAATTATATGCAACTTTTGCAGAAGATAAGAATTCCTTCTTCAGAACTTGTGTGCCTTAAGAAGGAATTGACCTATGACATTAATGAGTGAGCTTAAAGCAGTAGATCATACAAGAAACGGAAAAGCTGTAGACGTTTTTTCCATCATTAGAAACGAAATGGACCTAACCTTTGATCATTTAGCTCAAAGCTGGTCTTTATTTTCAAATGCTTTGGTTACAGACAAACGACAATTAAACCCATTTATTGACGTGCACGAAAATCAATTTCAATTTATCATTGAATGTGAACTACCTGGCGTCGAAGAAGATGATATTTCAATATCAATATACAATGGAAAACTTTTTATTAAAGGACATAAACATTCTGAGCGTGAAGAAAAAAAAGACAATTTATATATCTCAGAACGCTCGTTCGGCTCTTTCGAGCGTAGGCTGCATCTTCCTGAAAACATTGACATCGAAAAAATCGAGGCAAAGTTTGACAAGGGAATTCTTAATATCATTTTTCAAAAAAATTCTAATTCAGTTAGAAATGAAATCCGAATTCCAATCAATCGTTAAAAAACCCAACAATCATAGGGGTAGGAAACATGAAAGTCAGAGATGCAATGCACCGTCATGCTTTTTCAGTTCATCCAAATACAACTTTATCAGCCATTTCAGAAACAATGCGTGTTCACGATATCGGCGCCATACCCATTTTAGAAGATCATATATTAGCAGGAATCATAACAGATCGAGATATTGTCGTGCGGGCTTTTTTCAATGGATTTAATCCAACTGAAGTTATGGTTCGAGACATTATGACGAAAAAGGTTATAAGCTGCTACGAAGACGAGAATCTTCAATACGCTTTGAAAATAATGGAAAAGAATAAAATTCGCCGTCTTCCTGTTCTAGATGAAACTAATTTTTTAGTAGGGATGTTGAGCTTAGGCGATGTCGCGCATGTAGCATCGTCGCAGTTGATGGCAAGTGCACTGATGAAAATTTCTGAACATCACGGGAAAAATCATATAGCGCTTTAGTATTCTGTGTCGCAATTAACTTAAACGGTTCCGGCTAGCGTAGATAAAGCACTGGCCAGACCCCATTAGATCAGGCAACCTAAAATTAACCTCTTTGGATAAGCAATCAATCAGCCACTCATGCGACCCAATCTGCGATCATCAAAAGCGCCAATACAAAAGGGCTTATCACTCGCAGGGGCGTTTTGTTTGTTTTAATTTGGAATTTGGTGCGAGGATACGAAACAATCCTACCCCTTAGTCCGTATTGTGGAACGACCACCATCAACGGCGATCACTTGTCCTGTCATCCATGCTGCATTATTCGACATGAGGAAAGCAGCAAGCCCTGCGAGGTCCTCAGGCTCACCCAAACGCGGCAGCGGATGCATGGCAGCAATGGCATCGGCCATTTGTGCGTTAGATGTTAATTTGGCAGCTAGCGGCGTGCGTGTCAGCGAAGGCGCAATGCAATTCACGCGAATTTTTGGCGCAAGCTCAGCTGCCAATGCACGTGCCAGCCCCTCAACAGCTGCCTTCGCCATGCCAATGGACGCATGATTGGGAAAGCCCTGCCCCGCTGCCACAGACGAGAAGAGCACGACAGATGATCCGCCTTCTTGCTTGGCAAGTGCTGGCATCGCTGCCTGTACAGCCTCCGCCGCCCAAAGCGCATTGACGCGAAAATCCTGCTCAAAATCGGCACGCGTCAGGCGCGCCGCAGGCTTCAGATTAATCGTGCCCACGGCATAGATGAGACCCGCAAGCGCGCCACCCTGTGCGGCTTCCTCCGCCACGCGGGCAAACACACCCTCTTCGGAAAGATCGGCACAAGTGGAAGAAGCCTGAAGCTCCGCGCTCAGCGCAGCCAGCGCATCAGCCTTGCGGGCGACGAGATGCAGCGCAAAACCCTGCGCATGAAGACGGCGCGCTGTTGCCGCACCCACACCGCCCGTGGCACCTAAAATAACGATCTTGCCCGACATTAAATCCTCCACATCTCTTCTCTCTTTACGGGAGCCAGATGCTGTCGGATTGATCACAGCTGTTTGAGGGCTTCGGGCGTGTCAATATCCAGTCGGGCCGCCGCACTGGCCACAGGCATATCACGCACATCATTGCGCCCGCGCAAAATCTGACGCGCACCCATATCACCCGACAGATGGGCAATCTCGGGCGCCAGTCGCGTTGACAATAAAACCGGATTTCCGCGCACACCTTCATAGGTTGGCACAACGGCAGCTGCTTCATCTGTGTAAGCGTCCGCCACCTGACCGATGAGCGCGGCATCCACCAAGGGCATATCACCCAGAAGAATGACGGCGGCTTTCCAGGCAGCCGGGCGCACGGCAAAGCCGACCCGCAAAGATGAGCCCATGCCGCTCGCATAATCTTCATTGACAATGAAAGACAGCGGCAAGCCCGCCAGTTCTGCACGAAGGGCCGTGTCGTCATGCCCTGTCACGACAATCACGCCTGCGAGACCTGCTGAAAGAGCTGCCTCAGCGACATGGCGCACCAATGATTTGCCGTGATAGAGCGCGAGCAATTTCGAGCCTGCACCACCGGCCGCACGAAAACGCGCACCCTCGCCTGCAGCAAGAATGATTGCGCCAATCTCACTCCTCACCATGCGAGGCCTCGCCCGAGCGCGGTTGTGGCCGCGTGACAATTTCCATCAGCAGGCCACCCGAGCCCATGCGGCGGATATCTGCCGCTGTCACGGGAATATCGGCCAACATGCGTTGCAGCACCCAGTCAAAGCCGTTTTCTTTCGGGCTGCGTGCACAGCCTGGTGCGCCGAGAAAAGCTTTTCCGGCAATTTGTCCGATCAGCAAAAGATTGCCCGGATCAACCGGCATGCCGAATTGTTCAATCGTGCCGCCCGCCTCTTGCAAAGCAGCGGGGATCACGTCGCGCCGATCGGTAATAGCGGAAGCGCCGAAGACGATCATCAGATCGCAATCATCCAAATGACGCGTGATGGCAGTGGTGAGAGCCGCCTGCTCATGCGCCACGCGCTCATCAGCAACAATGCGCGCCTTGGCTGGCGCGATACGCTCGGCCATGACACGCAAAGTTTTTTCAACAGTTGATGATTTCAAGCCCGGCAGCAGCGTCGAGATGACGGCAATGCGCTTGGGCAGAAAAGGTGCAACGCTCATGGCCTGTACAGGGAAAGCTGCTATCGCCCGCGTCACGGTTTTGTCTGCCACAGCAAAGGGAATGACTTTCACTGTGCCGATCATCTCGCCTTCAACAACAGCGCGATAATGCGGCAGGGTGGCCAGCGTCACCTGCTCATCGACTTCGTTGAGCGCATCCACCAGAGCGGGATCGGCAACCAGCACGCCATTGCATTGCGCGAAAAGATTGGCTCGGCCTGTAAAGGCTTCATCGACGCGCACATTTTTGCCTGCAACGCCAGCGGCCACACGGGCGGCGGCTTCATCTTCAGTAATATCGCCAGCTTCCAATTGCGCGACAACCACGTCTTTGAAACCCGCTGCCTGAAGGGTCTCGATATGGGCGCGCGTCAACCGCTCGCCTTTCTTCAAGGTGAGAGTGTCTGTCCGCAAAGAATGGGCAAGAATGCCGCCTTCAGCCGCACCAATCGCAACGGGACCAAATTTCACGGACGCACCTCTGTGCGCAGAGGCTTTTTGCGCAAGGCGAGAATGATCTCACCCAAAACGGAGACCGCAATTTCTGTTGGCGTCACAGCGCCGATATCAAGACCGATGGGCGCACGAATACGAGCGATATCGCTTTCCGAAAATCCCTTGGCGAGCAAACGCTCGACACGCTTGCCATGGGTTTTGCGCGAGCCCAATGCGCCAATGTAAAAACATTGCGCGCGCAAAGCTTCGTCCAGAGCCGGATCATCAATCTTCGAGTCATGGGTGAAACAGCAAATGCCCGTATAGCGGTCGATCTTCATCGGCGGCAAAACGGTCTCGGGCCAATCGGCGATCACTTCGACATCGGGAAAACGCTCGGGCGTGGCAAAGGCGGTGCGCGGATCGACGATCACCATGTCGAAGCCTGCGAGTTTAGCCATAGGCGCCAAAGCTTGCGAAATATGCACAGCACCAATCACCACAAGACGCACAGGCGGCACTTGCACGGTGAGGAAATAGCTCTTTCCATCCTGCTCGATCAGGCGGCTTTTGCCAGCGCGCAAGGCGGCGTCCAGTTCGTCGGCGAGCGGATCGCTGGCCAAAGTCTCCGGCGTCACAAAACGCTGCTCACCACCTTCAAGCGCTGTCACCAGAACAGCGGCGCGGCGCTCACGGCGCGCATCATTCAATTGTGTGAGGAGATCGCGACGCATCAGGCCACCTTCTCAACATAAACGCGGATGCGCCCGCCACATGACAGTCCCGCGCGCCATGCTGTTTCATCGGCCACGCCGAATTCGAGCATGCGTGATTTGCCGTCAGAGATGCAGTCGAGCGCTTCTGTCACCACATCGCCCTCGACGCAGCCGCCAGATACCGAGCCCAGAAAATGCCCGTCTTCCGTAATGGCCAGATGCGAGCCCACAGGCCGCGGCGCCGAGCCCCATGTCTCGATCACAGTGGCCAGGGCAACGCCTTTGCCGGCCTTCACCCATGTCTCGGCCTGACCCAGAATGTCCTCGTCGCTCGCCAGCATTTTGCTCTCCGTTCTTGAGACGGAATATAGCGCACCATGACCCTCATTGCGAGGCGACGGGCTCTTCCGACACCATCGCGCGACCCCCACCCCAACCCTCCCCTCAAGGGGGAGGGAGTTTTGGTGACGCGCGCAATCGGATTCCCCTCCCCCTTGAGGGGAGGGTTAGGGGTGGGGGTCGCGCAATCTTCGACGATGGATTGAGCTACGAACGACGCCGAGCATAGCGCCAAAGCGCCCTCAACCGCGCCCAAAGCCCTGCGCGACCACCGGCGAGGCCTGCCTCCTCCAAAGCCTGCCGGATCCAGGCCCGCACAGGCGTGATTTGTGCCTGCGCCCATGCGTTCACACGCAAGAGCCAAGCATTCAGCTTTGCCACCCATTCAATCGACAAAAGCTTGTCGCGACACACGGCCCAGACATAGGCCGCCAAACCAAAACGCACGACTTCAGCAAAGAGATAAATCAGGACACCCGCAAAAATTTGACCCCGCGCAAAGGCGATAAAGGAGATCACCTTGATGACCTCACTCAGCGCCAAGGGGATGATAAAAACAAACAGAGTGGGATAAGGCGCAAGCCGCTGCAATTGCGCATTGGCCCAAGCCTTGAGACGGCGCAAAGGCAGAAAATCGATGATCGCCTGCACAAGCGGTGCAAAGGTTTCCCAAAGCCACGAGAGACCGAGAAAGACCAGCGCAAGCACTGTCCAACCCATTTGCTTCATGCGCATCAGGCAGAGGCCCTTTTCATCCAGCCGCGCGGATCATTTGCCCTTTGTGTGACCGGACGCGACAAAGCCGCTGCAAGATCGGCGAGAGACGCCAGCTGGTGCACAGGCCGAAATTCATCGACATGCGGCAGCATAGCGCGAATGCCGGAAGCTTTGGGCTCGAAGCGATCATAGCGCAAAAGCGGATTGAGCCAGATGAGCTTCCGGCAGGAACGATGCAGACGGTCCGCTTCAAAGGACAATTGCTCGACACCCTCGCGCTCGAGTCCGTCGGTAAAGAGCAGCACCGTCGCGCCCTGCCCCAACACGCGGCGCGACCATTGGCGATTGAAGGCATGCAGCGACGAGCCAATGCGCGTGCCGCCTGACCAATCGGGAACAGTGGAAGAGACTTGCGCAAAAGCCGCATCAATATCGCGGTGACGCAAAGCACGCGACACATTGGTGAGACGCGTGCCGAAGAGAAACGTCTCGACACGACGCTCCTGCGTAATGCGATGTAAAAAATGCAAAAAGACGCGCGTATATTCGCTCATCGAACCCGATATATCGCAAAGCGCGACAATGGGCGGCGCGCGCAAGGCCGGTTCACGCCGCGCAATCTGGAACATATCTCCACCGCGCGACAGCGCCAGCCGCAAGGTCCCGCGTGGATCAATCCGTGAGCCATGTGCATCGGGGCGAAAACGGCGCAGACGGATGTGATCATCAGGCAGCTTCATGCGCGCAATCGCCTCTTCGGCGCGGCGCAATTCATCGACCGTCATTTGCGCGAAATCTTTTCTCTGCAAGATCTCATCTGCCGACATGGTGAGACGCATGTCTTGTACGATCTCGGGTGCAGCCTCGCGCTTCGGGCGTTTTCCGGCAATCGCTTCGGAAAGGCGCGTCGCACCCGGTGCAGGCTTGGCCGCCTGTTTCTGCGGCTCGGCCATGGGCGACATCATGGCAATCAGCTTTTCGACAAAGCCACGTTTCTTCCAGAAAATATCAAAAGCCGCATGAAAAATGAGGCTCTGCTCATGCTTGCTGACAAAGACCGCATGCAGCACACTGCGAAAATCTTCGCGCGAGGAGATGCCGGCGACTTCGATGGCGCGCACAGCATCTAGCATATGGCCGGGACCAACCGGCAAGCCCGCTTCCCGCAAGAGGCGACCAAAATGCGCGATATTATCGGCGAGTTTGCCCATGCTCAGGCGGCAGCGGCCTTGGCCGCATCCAGCGTCTTTTGCAATTCGCTGCCTTGCAGCTTTTGAATGTCGTCCTGATATTTCAAAAGCACGCCGAGCGTGTCGGCAATGGTTGCCGGATCAAGCGAAACAGCATCGAGTTCGGTGAGGGCTGACGCCCAATCCAAAGTCTCTGCAATGCCCGGCTGTTTGAACAAATCCACTTTGCGCAAAGCCTGCACAAAACCGACAATTTCGCGCGACAAGGCTTCAGCCGTGCCCGGCACTTTCACGCGCAAAATCTCGAGCTCACGCGCAGCATCGGGATAATCCACCCAATGATAAAGACAACGGCGCTTCAGCGCATCATGCACTTCGCGCGTGCGGTTCGAGGTGATGATGACAATCGGCGCATGTTCCGCGCGGATCGTGCCAAGCTCGGGTACGCTGACTTGAAAGTCGGAGAGTATTTCGAGCAGGAAAGCCTCAAAAGCTTCATCTGTGCGATCCAGCTCATCAACCAGCAAAACGGGCGGGCCTTCGGTAAAAGTTTCGAGCGCCTGCAAAAGCGGGCGCTTGATCAGATAGCGCTCCGAAAACACATCGTGCTCGATCCGCGCGCGATCCTGCTCGCCACTGGCTTCAGCCAAACGGATCGCCATCATCTGGCGCGCATAATCCCATTCGTAAACGGCCGAGGAGACATCGAGCCCCTCGTAACATTGCAGGCGAATGAGCTTGCGGCCCAGAGTGGATGAAAGCACCTTGGCAATCTCTGTCTTGCCGACACCGGCTTCGCCTTCGAGGAAAAGCGGGCGGCCCATTTTCAGCGACAGGAAGATAACGGTCGCCAGAGAACGATCAGCGACATAGCCACCGCGTGTGAGAAGTGTGAGGGTCTCGTCGATGGTTGCAGGCAGGTTGGCCAAGGCTCACTCCGTTCCCACCCTCGTCATTGCGAGGAGGGCTTTAGCCCGACGCGGCAATCCAGAGGCCACACGTGGGGCTTTCTGGATTGCTTCGCTACGCTCGCAAAGACAGAGCGACGTCTTACTTCGCAGCGTCCACGGCGCGGCGTGCCATCACGCCGATGAGATGCGCACGATAGTCCGCATCCGCATGAATGTCGGAATTCAAACCATCTGCCGATTGCTTGATGCCCTCGATCGCCTTGGCCGAAAAATCTTTCGACAGCGCGTCTTCGAAATCAAACTGGCGGAACACGCCACCGGAGCCCGCACCGGTCACCGCCACGCGCACGCCAGCGGCGAACTTAGCGACAAACACGCCGACGATCGCATAGCGCGAAGCGGGATTGCGGAACTTCTGGTAATTGGCTTTTTCCGGCACAGGGAAGATGATCTTGGTGATGATCTCGCCCGGCTGCAAAGCCGTCTCGAACAGGCCAACAAAGAAATCATCCGCCGCCATCTCGCGCGTATTGGTGACAATGGTTGCGCCCAGTGCCAAGCAAGCTGATGGATAATCCGCTGCCGGATCATCATTGGCCACCGAGCCACCAATCGTGCCGCGATGGCGCACCATCGGATCGCCGATCATGCCAGCGAGTTCCGCGAGCGCCGGAATGGCTTTCTTCAGCTCGGTCGAGCCCGCCACATCCGCATGACGCGTCATCGCGCCAATCGTCACTTTGCCGCCAGCAATTGTGATGCCGGAGAGGCCCAATGCGTTCAGATCAACAAGATCGGAGGGTGCTGCCAAGCGCTGCTTCATCGTCGGCAGCAATGTCATGCCGCCCGCCATGATCTTGGCTTCGTCGCCGCCTGCCAATTTCACCGCATCTGCCAGCGAGCTCGGGCGATGATAGTTGAACGGATACATTTTCTTGCTCCCTCAGCGCGGCCAGACGGCGCGCGATGTTTGAACCTCTTTTAGCGGGACTAAACGCGCCCCGCCAGACCCATCATTCCGCAGCTGCCCGCGGGGCCGCCTTCTGCACAGCCCGCCAGACCGCGAGCGGGGTCGCCGGCATGGCAATCCCCTCGTGGCCGATGGCGTCCGTAATGGCGTTCATCACGGCCGGCGGCGCCGCAATGGCCCCTGCCTCGCCGCAGCCCTTGATGCCGAGCGGATTGGACGGGCACGCCGTCTGCGTCATGCCCACATCATAGGAGGGCAAATCACCCGCGCGCGGCATGGAATAATCCATATAGCTCGCCGTCACGAGCTGGCCGCTGGCATCATAAACCGCGCCTTCGAGCAAAGCCTGGCCGACGCCCTGCGCAATACCGCCGTGGACCTGACCTTCGACAATCATCGGATTGATGACGTTGCCGAAGTCATCCACCGCGGTCCAACGGTCGATGCGCGTCACGCCGGTCGCCGGATCAATCTCCAGCTCGCAAATATGCACGCCTGCGGGGAAGGTGAAATTGGTCGGATCCCAGAAGGCGCTTTCCTTCAGACCCGGCTCAAGCTCCTGCCCGTTGAATTTATGCGCGATGTAAGCCTGCAAAGCGACCGATCCGAAATCGATCTCTTTATCGGTGCCGCGCACCGAAAACTTGCCATCCTTGAATTCAATATCGTCAGGCGAAGCCTCGAGCACAAAGCCCGCAACCTTTTTCGCTTTCGCCTCGATCTTGTCGAGCGCTTTGGAAATAGCCGACATGCCGACAGCGCCCGAGCGCGAGCCATAAGTGCCCATGCCCATCTGCACTTTATCAGTGTCACCATGAATGATGGCGACATTATCAATCGGAATGCCCAGACGCTCCGAGACCAATTGCGCGAAAGTGGTTTCGTGTCCCTGCCCGTGCGAATGGGAACCGGTGAGAATTTCCACTGTTCCAATCGGATTGACGCGCACTTCCGCAGATTCCCACAAGCCGACACCTGCACCCAGCGAACCCACAGCAGCGGATGGCGCAATGCCGCAAGCCTCGATATAAGCCGAGAAACCAATGCCGCGCAGCAGACCTTTCTTGGCCGATTCCGCTTTGCGCTTCCCGATATTGGCGTAATCGGCCATTTCCAGCGCTTTGGTCATAGACGCATCATAATCGCCCGCGTCATAGCACATGATGACAGGCGTCTGATGCGGGAATTGGCGCACAAAGTTTTTGCGCCGAAACTCGGCCGGATCTTGCTTCAATTCACGCGCCGCCACTTCGACCATGCGCTCAATCACAAAAGTCGCTTCGGGGCGACCTGCACCGCGATAAGCATCGACAGGTGCCGTGTTGGTATAGACGCCATCAACTTCGACATAGATGGCGGGAATATCATATTGGCCCGAGAGCAGCGGCGCATAGAGATAGGTCGGCACGCAGCTCGAGAAGGTTGACAGATAAGCGCCGAGATTGGCTTGCGTCTTCACGCGCAGCCCCAGAATTTTCCCCGAGGCATCAAGCGCCATTTCGGCATGGGTGACATGGTCACGCCCATGCGCATCCGACAAAAAGGCTTCGGTGCGGTCAGACACCCATTTCACCGGGCGGCCGACTTTCTTCGCAGCCCAGACGCAGACCGTCTCTTCCGCATAGATGAAAATTTTGGAGCCGAAACCACCGCCCACATCCGGCGCAATCACGCGCAGCTTATGTTCGGGCGCAATGCCGATAAAGGCGGAGAGGACGAGTCGCGCGACATGCGGATTCTGGCTTGTCGTATAAAGCGTGAAACCACCGCTACCGGAATCATAATCCCCCACAGCCGCGCGCGGCTCCATCGGGTTTGGCACGAGGCGATTATTGACAATATCAAGCTTTGTCACATGCGCCGCTTTGGCAAAAGCGGCTTGTGTCGCAGCTTCATCACCCAGATGCCAATTGTAAACCGTATTATCGGGCGCCACATCGTGAATGACAGGCGCGCCAGATTTTACCGCATCGGCCATCGAGACGAGCGGCGACAAAACCTTGTAATCGACAACGATCTTTTCAATCGCATCACGCGCTTGCGCCTGCGTTTCCGCAATCACCACGGCCACATGATCGCCGACATAGCGCACTTTGCCTTGCGCAAGTGCGGGATGGGCGCCCGCTTTCATCGGCGAGCCATCTTTGGAATGAATCATCCAGCCACAGATCAGCCCGCCGATTTTGTCAGCCGCCAGATCATCACCGGTGAAAATATCAACGACGCCGGGCATAGCGCGTGCGGCATCGAGCTTGATACTGCGGATTTCGGCATGCGCATGGGGAGAGCGCAGAAACACCGCATGGGCTTGGCCATAACGGTTCACATCATCCGTATACTGGCCCTTGCCAGTGATGAAACGGAAATCTTCTTTGCGCAAAACGCGCGCGCCAATACCGGATTCACTCATCTGCTTCCTCCAGAGAATGACCGGTTCCGCGAAAAATGCGCCCGGCTCTTGCTCTTGCTTATGACAGAGAATGCGGGGCGGCTGTTTTACTCAGCCGCCGTGCCAGCCTTGCCCATGGCTTCAGCGCCATAGTGAATGGCTTTGACAATATTATGGTAGCCCGTGCAGCGGCAGATATTGCCTTCGAGCTCCTCGCGGATGGTCTTGTCGTCGAGATCATTGCCCTTGCGACGCACCATATCGACCGCGCTCATAATCATGCCCGGCGTGCAGAAGCCGCATTGCAAACCATGATGCTCGCGGAATGCCGCCTGCATCGGATGCAAATCTTCGCCCTTGGCCAGACCTTCAATGGTCGTGATGGTCGCGCCATCAACGGCGACTGCGAGCAAAGTGCAGCTCTTCATGGCTTCGCCATTCACATGCACCGTGCAGCAACCGCATTGTGTCGTGTCGCAACCCACATGCGTGCCCGTGAGCCGAATATGTTCGCGCAGAAATTCAACGAGAAGCGTGCGCGGATCAACATCGCGCGTCACAGACTTGCCATTCACCGTCAGGGTTACGCTGGCCATAAGCCGTTTCCTTCCGAAAAAACCGGTCTTCGCGCCGGGGTCATGACCTAAGTTGAGCCGACCGCTGACAAGCGGTCAAGCCCGCAGCGCCTCACATAAAGGCGTAAATCGCCGCGGCGGATGCAGGTCTGTGCAGGCGCTCAGCCCGCCTTCACCGCTTCGGCAAAATTGTTGAAAAACTGGTCAGCCATTTTCTTGGCCACGCCATCGATAAGTCGCGCGCCGAGCTGGGCAATTTTGCCACCCACATTGGCTTCCACGTCATAGGACAGGATGCAGCCCTCTTGGCCTTCAGCCGGCGGCAGCAGGCGAACCGTTGCGCCACCCTTGGCAAAGCCGGCCACGCCGCCCTCACCCTGGCCTGAAATGCGGTAGCCATTGGGCGGGTCGAGGTCGGAGAGTTCGACGGAACCTTTGAAAGTCGCCGAGACCGGGCCGATCTTGAGCTTCACAACGGCGGAAAAGCCATTATCGCCGCTCTTGTCCAGCGTTTCGCAGCCGGGGATGCAGGCTTTCAGCACGGCCGGGTCATTGAGCTTCGCCCAGACCGTCTCGCGGTTCGCGGGAAGTGCCACTTCCCCGGTCATCGTCATCGCCATGATGCTGTCTCCTCCAAGTTTTGCCTTGGGCGCTTTGCCGGCCTTGCTGGCCGCCGCCGGTTGCACTCGAGCTCCCGCCGGTTTATGCGCTTTTGCCGCGCCCCGTCACCTTTGGTGTTAAAGCCCGCGTGCAACAGGAGCAAGAGAGCATGGGTCACCTCGCCACGAAAACCGGACAATTCCGCGTCGAAATCGAAGGGCCGGCCACCGCGCCCGTCCTGATGCTCTCCAATTCGCTGGGCACGGACCTGCATATGTGGGACGCGCAAATGCCCGCGCTGACCAAGAAATTCCGCGTCGTGCGCTATGATTCCCGTGGGCATGGCGGGTCAGTCGCCAATGAAGGCCCCTATTCCATCGCTATGCTGGGCCAGGACGCCCTCGCCATTATGGATGCGCTGGACCTCTCCAGCGTCAATTGGCTGGGCCTTTCCATGGGCGGCATGGTCGGCCAATGGCTCTTGGCCCATGCGCCCGAGCGCATCACCCGCGCCGTGCTCGCCAACACCTCCGCCTATATGCCCGATGCACGCCCCTGGAACACGCGCATTGTGAATGTGCAGAAGAACGGCATGGCTTCCATTACAGGTGGCGTGATCGAGCGTTGGTTCACACCCGAGTTCCAGAGCCGCGAACCCGCAGCTGTGCAACGCATTGCCGACATGCTCGTGAACACACCAGCCCAAGGCTATATCGCCGCTTGCGCAGCTGTCCGTGACATGGACCAGCGTGAGACTGTGCGCCGCGCCTGCGCACCCGTGCTGGTGATTGCCGGCACGCGCGATCCGGCAACTCCGCCAAAACTCGGCATGGAACTCGCGTCTGTCATCAAGGGCAGCGAATATGTCGAGCTTGATGCCGCGCATTTGTCGAATGTGGAAATGCCCGATGCATTCGCTCGCGCGGTGATGCAATTCTTGACCAAGCCCGCCAAGGCACAGAAAGCGCCAGCAAAGAAAAAAGCTGCGCCGAAGAAGAAGGCTGCAAAGAAAGCCGCCAAGAAGACAGCTGTGACGAAAAAGGCGGCGAAAAAAGTGGCCAAGAAAGCCACGAAAAAGGCCACCAAAAAAACCGCCAAAAAAGCGTCGAAGAAAGTTGCTTCAAAGACGGTGAAAAAAGCCGTCAAGAAGACAGCCAAAAAGACGGCTAAGAAAGCCGTGAAGAAAGTGGCCAAGAAAGCGGTTAAGAAAGTCACACGCCGTCCGGCGAAAAAGGCCAAGAAGAGGAGTGCGCGCTAATGGATGACAAGACCCGCCTCCAGCAAGGCATAAAGGTCCGCCGCGAAGTGCTCGGCGATGCTTGGGTGGACAAGTCCAACAAGGCGCAGAGCGAATTCAACGCCGATTGGTTTGATTTCATCCAGCGCACGGCTTGGGGAGATATCTGGTCGCGCCCCGGCCTGGATCGCCGCACGCGTTCGGTCGTTGTGCTGTCGTCCACCATTTCGACGCGCAATTGGGAAGAGTTCAAGCTGCATGTGCGCGCTTGTTTCAACAACGGCCTGACCAAGGACGAGTTGAAAGAAATCATCCTGCAATGCGCGATTTACGCAGGCGTCCCGCCAGCCAATCACGCCTTCAAACTGGCGCAGGAAGTTTTCGACGATATGGGGATTTGACGGCACCCTAGCGCCGTCATTGCGAGCGAAGCGAAGCAACCCAGAGGCCTCACGCGCCGCCTCTGGGTTGCCGCGTCGGCCTGCGGCCTCCTCGCAATGACGAGGCTTTAAACCAGCTCGCCACGCGCGGACAGCGCTGCCTTGCGGATCGCTTCAATATTGGCCGCATAAGCATTCGGCCCGCCCTTAAAGGCAGCCGAACCCGCCACCAGAAAATTCGCGCCAGCCTTGGCGCAATCACCTGCATTGTCGGCTGTCACGCCACCATCGACTTCAATGTCGATCGGGCGGTCACCTACCATAGCGCGGATGCGGCGCACTTTTTCGAGCACGGGGCGAATGAAACTCTGGCCACCGAAACCGGGGTTCACCGTCATTGCGAGAATGAGATCGACATCATCGAGCAAATATTCGACAAGATCTTCCGGCGTGCCGGGGTTCACCGCAACGCCTGCTTTTTTGCCGAGCGCGCGGATAGCTTGCAATGAGCGATGCACATGCGGGCCAGCTTCTGCATGCACCGTGATGTAATCGGAACCCGCCTTGGCAAAGGCTTCCAGAAACGGATCGGTCGGCGCAATCATCAGATGCGTGTCGAACGGCTTGTCCGTGCATTTGCGGATCGCTTTGATGACGTCGGGCCCGAAAGTGATGTTGGGCACGAAATGCCCGTCCATCACATCCAGATGCACAATGTCGCCGCCCGCGCCCATAATGTCGCTGACTTCCTGGCCGAGCTTGGAAAAATCGCTGGCGAGCATGGAGGGCAGAATCTGAATGGGGCGCATGGGTTGGCTCCGGATGAACTCAGCGGGGACTAACATTCTTTCCCCGCCGATGAAACCTCAGGCCGGCTGCAATCCAATGCGTTCATCACGACGGCGCAGCAGATGGATCAGCGGCAGAGCCAGCAGAACCATCCAGGCTTTGCCGACGATCTGACCACCCAGATAATCGAGCGAGCCAAAAGCCAGCTGCAGGAAGACAATGGAATCCACCACAAGCCCTGTCGCGCTGGAGGCAAAGACGGCGAGCACAAGACCACGGCGCTGCAGCGGCGTGTAAATCGCAAAGTCAGCCAGCTCGGAGAGCAGGAATGCCGCAGCAGAGGCTGCCACCAAGGCCGGCGGAGCAATTGCGGCTGAGATCACCGTTCCCACAGCAATGGCAGCCAGAGCAAATTTAGCGCCCAAACGGCGCTGAACAAGATCACGCAGCACAAGGGCCAGACCGATCATCAAAACACCAGAGGGTGCGACCATGCCCGGTGCCACCGGAATGACACAGGGGCCATCAGGCACGCAAAACGTGCCGAGATTGCCGATCATCCAATTGGCTGCTGGAATACAGGCACCGAAGGCGATCAGGCAGGCAAAGCCCTCAACGAGGCGCTGGCGGTCGATTGTCATGGTTCAGGTCTCAACGGAATTTGGCCGCTACATGCAGGGAACGGCGCCAGGATGCAAGGCTTTTGCACAGGCAAGAGCCGAAAGGCTCGCTCCTCCCCCTCTCTCCGTGCTAGGCGGGGGCTTAAATCCCCCACTCGGAGCCAGCCGATGATCCCCCGTTATTCCCGCCCTGAAATGGTTGCCATCTGGGATCCGCAGACGCGTTTTCGCATCTGGTTCGAGATCGAGGCCCATGCCTGCGACGCTTTGGCTGAAATCGGCACGATCCCGAAAGAAAGCGCCAAGGCCATTTGGGATGGCGCGGGCCATGTCACATTCGATGTCGAGCGCATCGATGAGATCGAACGCGTCACCAAGCATGACGTGATCGCTTTCCTCACCCATCTCGCCGAATTCATCGGACCCGAGTCGCGCTTCGTCCATCAGGGCATGACATCATCCGACGTGCTCGACACTTGCCTCGCCGTGCAGCTCGCACGCGCCTCCGACATTCTGCTCGCTGACATTGATGCGCTGCTCGCTGCCATCAAGCGCCGCGCGATGGAACATAAGATGACGCCGGTCATCGGCCGCTCGCATGGCATTCACGCTGAACCCGTCACTTTCGGCCTCAAACTCGCGCAGGCTTATGCCGAATTCACGCGTTGCCGCGAACGCCTTGTGCATGCGCGCAAGGAAATCGCCACTTGCGCCATCTCTGGTGCTGTCGGCACATTCGCCAATATCGACCCACGTGTTGAAGAACATGTCGCCAAGAAAATGGGCCTCGCTGTCGAGCCCGTCTCGACGCAGGTCATTCCGCGTGATCGCCACGCGATGTTCTTTGCGACCTTGGGCGTGATTGCCTCGTCCATCGAGCGTCTGGCCACCGAAGTGCGCCACATGCAGCGCACAGAAGTGCTGGAAGCCGAAGAATTCTTCTCGGAAGGCCAGAAGGGCTCTTCCGCCATGCCGCACAAGCGCAACCCTGTGCTGACGGAAAATCTGACAGGCCTCGCTCGCCTCGTGCGCGGCATGGCTATGCCGGCCATGGAAAATGTCGCGCTCTGGCATGAACGCGATATTTCGCATTCCTCCGTCGAGCGCATGATCGGGCCTGATGCGACCATCACACTTGATTTCGCACTTGCCCGTCTCACCGGCGTGATCGACAAGCTGATTGTGTACCCTGAAAACATGCAAAAGAATCTGGATCGGCTGGGTGGCCTCATCCATTCGCAGCGTGTCTTGCTTGCACTGACGCAAAAGGGCATTTCGCGCGAAGATTCCTACAAATACGTCCAGCGCAATGCGATGCCGGTCTGGCGCGGCGAAGGGGACTTCTTGACGCTGTTGAAGAAGGATCCGGAAGTGTCGAAGGCTTTGTCAGCCACCGAACTCGAAGAGCTGTTTGATCTGGGCTATCACCTGAAGCACGTCGACACGATCTTCAAGCGCGTGTTCGGAGCATAATTCCCCGTCATTGCGAGCGGAGCGAAGCAAACCAGAGGCCCCACGCGTAACTTCTGGGTTGCTTCGCTCCGCTCGCAATGACGAACAAAAAAAGGCGGGCCTAAGCCCGCCTTCTTTTTTTGACGCGTGGCGCCGTCACATCTCGACGAAACCCATCTTGCCGTCAGCGCCCTTCTTCCAGACATACATGACGTAATCCGCATCCGTGCGATCGCCCTTTTTGTCGAAAGAGAGTTTGCCAAGCACGGTCTGGAACGTCATGCCGGAGTGAATCACTTCCGCCACTTTCTTCGTATCGAGTGTTCCGGCTTTCTCTGCCGCAAGTTTCACCACCTGCACAGCCGCGTAAGAATAAAGCGTATAGCTTTCCGGATTGATTTTCTTGGCTTCGAACTTCTTCAAGACTTCAGCCGCATCAGGACGCTTGGTCGGATCAGGACCAAAAGTCATCAGCGTGCCTTCCACGGCATCACCCGCAATGGCGGCGAGCTCGGCTGTCGCAATCCCATCGCCGCCGATCATCACTGTGTTCAAACCCTGTTCACGCATCTGGCGCAACAAGACGCCCGCCTCGCCATGCAGCCCGCCCCAGAACAAAACCTCAGCGCGTTGCGCCTTCAGCTTCGTCACAATGGCGGAATAATCGCGCTCGCCCGGATTGATGCCTTCATACAGCACTTCCTTGACGCCGCCCGCATTCATCGCCTTTTGCGTCTCATCTGCCAGACCCTTGCCATAAGGCGTCTTGTCGTGAAGCACGGCGATGCGCTTGTCCTTCAGCTTGTCGACGATATATTTCGCTGCGACCGCGCCCTGCTGGTCATCGCGCCCGCAGGTGCGAAACACATTCCACAAGCCACGCTCTGTAAAGCGAGGATTGGTCGAGGCCGGTGTGATCTGCAAAATATTATTTTCGGAATAGACTTCCGCAGAGGTCGGGATCGATACACCGGAATTGAAATGGCCGATGACATATTTCACGCCATCGCCCACAAACTTATTGGCGGCCGACACGCCCTGCTCGGGCTTGGACGCATCATCGCCAATGAAGAGCTGGATCTTCTGTCCGAGAATGCCGCCAGCAGCATTGATGTCTTCTGCCGCCTGTTCAGCGCCGTTCTTCAGCATGGAGCCGAAGGCGGCAGATGAACCGGTCATCGGTCCGCCCACACCCATCTTCACTTGCGCTATGGCTGACGAGGCAAAGAGTGCGACTGCGACGGGAGCCGCCAGAACGAGACGTGAGATAAACGGGGATTTCATGGGAGGCCCTCAGCAGAAATGAATCTCTGGAGACAAGCTTACCCGTTTCAATCGCTCTGTCACGCCTCAGGCGAGCGGGTAAAGCCATATTGAACGACCATCTGACGGGCGCGGGTCAGACGAAATGCCGCCAGCGCGACTGCAAGCGTCCATCCGAAAGCCAAGGCCAGCCCCGACAGGCGCGGCGCCAACTCAAACAAAGCATAGCCCAAGAACACCATCACAAGCGCCAGCAGGAACGCAATGAAGACAAGGATCAGCGGCGCGCGCCACGTTTGCGCCACCGCGCGTCCTGCGGCCGCAGAGGCCGCCCCGCCCAGCAGCGCCAGCAAGACCAGAGGAAGAAACGCCAACGCCCCCATCAATGCGCCCCCTCAAGATAGGCCGCGCGCACCTGCGGGTTGGCGAGCAAGTCGCGCCCCGTGCCTGACAGCGTGATCTGGCCATTGACCATGACATAGCCGCGATGCGCGAGCTTCAATGCATGAAAGGCATTTTGCTCAACCAGAAAAATACTCAAGCCATCATTGCGATTGAGATCGGCAATGACCTCAAAAATCTGTTTCACAACGAGTGGTGCCAGCCCCAGCGAGGGCTCATCCAGCATCAATAGACGCGGGCGGCTCATCAAAGCGCGCGCAATGGCCAGCATTTGCTGCTCGCCGCCCGACAAAGTCCCGCCGCGCTGGTCGATGCGCTCTTTGAGGCGCGGGAAAATCATGAACATGCGCTCCAGATCGCTCTGGAAATGCGCCATGCCAGCAACGCTTGCGCCCATTTGCAAATTTTCCAGCACAGACATGCGCGGGAAAATGCGCCGCCCTTCTGGTGATTGTGCAAGACCAAGCCGCGCGATCTCATGCGCAGGCTTATTGGTAATCTCCTGCCCATCGAAAAAGATTTTGCCCGAGCGCGCCGGCGGGCGACCAAAGACACTCATCATCGTCGTCGATTTGCCCGCGCCATTAGCGCCAATCACCGTGACGATTTCTCCCGGCATGACATCAAGATCAATGCCCTTCAGCGCAATAATCTGGCCATAAGCAGCCTCCAGCTTCTGGATAGACAACAAAGGTGTCGTCATGCCAGCACCTGCGCTGCTTCTTCTGTATCTTCAACGCCGAGATAGGCGGCAATCACGCGCGGATCATTGCGGATTTCTTCCGGTGTGCCATCGGCAATGAGCTTGCCATAATCAAGCACCACAACATGATCGGAGATTTTCATCACCACGCTCATGTCATGCTCGATGAGCAAGATGGAAGTGCCCTGCTCGGTGCGGATCGACAGGAGCAAATCATTGAGCTCTGCACTCTCGCGCGGATTGAGCCCTGCCGCTGGCTCATCCAGACAGAGCAGCACCGGATCAGTGCACATGGCGCGTGCGATTTCGAGGCGACGCTGCGCACCATAGGGCAGCGCGCCTGCTGGATCATCCGCACGATTGGTGATGCCGATCTTGTCGAGCCAGAAACAGGCTTTTTCAATGGCAGCATTTTCCGCGTCACGAAAACGCGGCCAACCGATGAGACCCAACAGAGACAGGCCAGAGGCGCGCATCAGATTATTGTGCTGCGCGACGATCAGATTTTCGAGCACGGTCATGCCGGAGAAGAGCCTGATATTCTGGAATGTGCGCGCCACATGCGCATCGCGCGCGATTTCAAAATCAGGCATGCGCTCCAGAAGATAGAGGCCATCGCTGTGCCGGCGCCCGCTTCTTGTCAGCGCCTCCACATCTTGCGCATGCGCCACACCTTCACGCGCGAGCGCCAGCCGCCCCTGCGCGGGCTTGTAAAATCCCGTGATGCAATTGAAGAGCGTTGTCTTGCCAGCCCCGTTGGGACCGATGAGCGCGGTAATATCGCCGCGCCCAACATTGAACGACACATCATTGACAGCAGTCAGCCCACCAAAGCGCATGGTGAGATGTTCGATTGAGAGCAAAGGTGCTGAGAGAGCGCGCGCAGTCATCAGCCATGCCCCTCCTGCACATGTGTGCCTGACACATTTTTTTTCTGCGCCAGAAACACGGATGGTTCACGCGACGAGATGAGGCCGCGCGGACGCCAGATCATCATCACCACCATCGCCAGACCGAAGAGCAACATGCGGTAGAGCGAAGGATCAAAAGACGAGCCGAAAACTTCTTTCAAGAAAGTCAGCTCGCGCAACAGCTCCGTGCCACCCACCATGACAACAGCGGCCAGAGCGACACCCATCTGCGAGCCCATGCCGCCCAGCACGACAATGGCAAGAATGGTGGCGGATTCCATAAAGGTGAAACTGTCGGGATTCACAAAACCCTGCCGTACGGCAAAGAAGGAGCCCGCAAAACCTGCAAACATCGCCCCTAATGCAAAGGCGGTGAGTTTGGTATTGACCGTATTGATGCCAAGCGAACGGCAGGCAATCTCGTCTTCGCGCAAAGCCTCCCATGCGCGCCCGACCGGCAAAGCGCGCAGGCGCAGCGTCACGACATGGGTGATGAGCGCGAGTGCCAAGATCAGATAGAAAAGAAACATCGTGCGGTGGATGGCTTGAAACTCAAGACCGAAAGTGGCGGCAAAACCATTTTCGCTCGCGGTAAATGGCAGACCAAAAAACGTAATGCGCGGGATCGACATAATGCCCGCTTTGCCATTCGAAAAATCCGTCCAATTGGTCAAAACCGCGCTGACAATCTCGCCAAAAGCCAGCGTCACAATGGCCAGATAATCGCCGCGCAGGCGCAGAACCGGAAAGCCCAGCATGGCGCCCCAGCTCGCCGCCATCAATCCGGCGAGCGGCAGGCAGATCCAGAACGACAGGCCAAAATGCGTGGAGAGCAGCGCATAAGTGTAAGCGCCCACCGCATAGAAAGCGACATAACCCAAATCAAGCAGACCTGCGAGACCCACGACAATGTTCAGGCCCCAGCCGAGCATGACGTAGATGAGAATCTGCACGCCGTAATTGTTGATCCATTTCAGCGAGCCTTGCGGGCCTAACCAAAACAGCATGACGAGCGGAAACAGAAACAGCGCGATCACACCGATGCGCGACAAAACGGGCGACAAGACAAGCCCACCAATTTGCGGGGCCGCGCGCTTGGGCGTGCGCGCAAACATCAACACAAGAAAGCGTCCGACAAACACAAGACCGGCGGCAATCGCCATCCACGACCAGCGTTGCTCCAGCACCAAGCGGTTGGACTGGTTCATTTCTGTGCCGAGCACCAGAATGGGAAAGGCGAGCCCTGCGGCCACAAGGCCTGCAAGTCCTGCTTCGCGCAGAGCGCGTGTGATCGGCAAAGCGGGAGACATCAGACCTTCTCGACCTCAGGTCGCCCCAACAGGCCAGACGGCATGAAGATCAGCGTGACGATGAGAATGGAGAAAGCCGCGACGTCCTTATAGTCGGATGAAAAATAAGCCGCCCAGAAAGTCTCAATCAGACCGATCAGCAGACCACCAATCACCGCACCGGGCAGCGAGCCAATTCCACCCAGAACAGCTGCGGTAAAAGCTTTCACACCGGGCGTAAATCCGTCAGAAAAATTCACCACGCCATAATACATCATGTAGAGCGACCCAGCGACCGCGGCGAGTGCTGCACCAATGATGAATGTCAGCGAAATCGTGCGATCGACATCGACACCCAAGAGCGCGGCCATGGTGCGATCTTGCTCACAGGCTCGTTGCGCGCGCCCCAGCGCGGTCTTTTGCACGAGATACCAGAAGACCAGCAGCAAAACGCCCGTCACACTGACAATGAGAATTTGCTTATAGGACAAAGTCACATCAAACGCGCCGCCACTGGTGACGTGAATGACATCGGTGAACATGGGCGGCACCGGCTTGTTGCGCGGGCCCTGCACCACTTGCACGAAATTGGCGAGAAAGATCGACATGCCAATGGCCGAAATCAGTGGCGCCAAACGAAAAGAGCCGCGTAGCGGACGATAGGCCACACGCTCAATAGCCCAGTTCCACAAAGCGGTGAGCACCATGGCGCCCATCAGCACGATGAGAAAAACCAACCCCAGCGAGGTGAGCCCCAAGAGCTGCGTGAGAGCAAGAAAAATAATCAGCGCGATAAAGGCCGACAACATGAACACATCGCCATGAGCAAAATTGACCATGCCGATAATGCCGAAGACCATGGTGTAGCCGATGGCGATGAGCCCATAGATGGATCCCAAAGTCACGCCATTGATCAGCTGCTGCAGGAAATTTTCCATAGGTCTCCGGTGCCGGATTCGGGCTTAAGCGCGAAACTACCAAGGGCACAGCCAAGGGTCCAGTTGAGCGGGGTGACCTGAGCTTGAAACACCCAGCCATGGATTGCCGCGTCGGCCTCCGGCCTCCTCGCAATGACGGCTCTCTGGTTCGTAACCTCCCCACCGTCATTGCGAGGAGCGAAGCGACGCGGCAATCCATAGCACCCGCCTCCGCCTTTGCAGGGCCACCCAAACCGTCTAAACAACCCCTCATGGCCACAGACGTCACACTTCCTGCCGCCGCCTTTGCCGGGGTGCTCTCTTTCTTGAGCCCCTGCGTGCTGCCGCTTGTGCCGCCCTATCTCACCTATATTGCGGGCACCACCATCGAAGAATTGTCGGAAGACGGCGTCAAAGGCGCGCGGCGCGATGTGGCGCTGGCTGCTGTGCTTTTCGTTGCAGGCTTCTCGACCGTCTTTGTGGCGCTGGGTGCGACCGCCTCGCTGTTTGGCCAGATCATCCGCGCCTATATGGATGTGCTCACCTGGGCGGCCGGCATTGGCATTATCGTCATGGGCCTGCATTTCATGGGCGCGTTCCGGCTTGGCTTTCTTTATCGCGAAAAGCGCATGCAGGTGGAAAAGCCCGTCGGCATTTTTGGCGCCTATCTCATGGGGCTCGCCTTTGCCTTTGGCTGGACGCCTTGCATCGGCCCGATTCTCGCCGCCATTCTCGCCGTTGCAAGCTCGGAAGATACAGTGTCGCGCGGCATGGTTTTGCTGGGCGCCTATTCGGCGGGGCTCGGCATTCCGTTTCTTGCTGCAGCACTGGCGATCGAGCCGTTCATGGCTTTCATCGCGCGCTTCAAACGCCATTTCGGCACGGTGGAAAAGGTGGTGGGCTCACTTCTCGTTCTCACCGGCATTGGCTTTCTCACGGGCGCGATGCAGAGCGTGAGCTTCTGGCTCATTGAAATGTTTCCAGCCCTCGCCAAACTTGGATAAGACTTTCTCATGCGCACGTCCGACGCCGAAATTCTCATTGTGCCGGGACTGAATAATTCCGGCCCCGATCATTGGCAGACGCGCTGGCAGCAAAAACTCTCCACCGCACAGCGCATCGAACAGCAGGATTGGGATGCGCCCGATCACGCAGCCTGGACGCGCGCTATTGTGGATCGCGTCAATGCCGCGCAAAAGCCGGTCATTCTGATTGCGCATTCTTTGGGTGTCGCGGCAACTGCCCATGCGGCTGCGCAATTTGAACCGGGCAAAGTGAAGGGCGCATTTCTGGTGGCGCCGCCGTCAGAGGAATGGCTGCGCGCCCATGCGCTGGATTTCGGCGCGTTCGAAACGCACCCGCGCGATCCGCTGCCCTTCCCCTCGCTCTTGGTTGGAAGCCGCAATGATCCGCACGCCGCTTACGCAGCGGTGGAAGATCTCGCCTTTGCTTGGGGCGCAGCCATGCTGGACGCCGGCGAAGCCGGACATATCAATAGCACGTCCGGCCACGGCCCCTGGCCCGAAGGCCTGATGAGCCTCGCGCATTTTCTGTCGCGGCTCTAACACGCGCAGCATTGCGCGACCCCCACCCCGCTCTGCTGCGCAGAGTCGCCCTCCCCTCAAGGGGGAGGGAGTTTGCCTG